>Ga0123354_10008009_pt1 | contig 16031 bp, 6 predicted proteins | sample TergutLab28metaG_2_FD_97872 | JGI IMG/M metagenome (GOLD analysis project Ga0123354, IMG submission 97872) | Labiotermes labralis P4 segment gut microbial communities from Petit-Saut dam, French Guiana - Lab288 P4 | ecosystem: Host-associated > Arthropoda: Insects > Digestive system > Gut ...
CAGGCGTAGATAAGGAGGTAATATTAAGATGGATCTTAAGGAAGTGTGATGTGGGGGCATGGACTGGATCGAACTGGATCAGGACAGGGAAAGGTGGCAGGCACTTGTGAATGCGATAATGAACCTTCGGGTTCCGTAAAATGTGGGGGATATCTTAACTAGATGAAAACCGGTTATCTTCTCAAGAAGGACTGTGCTCCATGGAGTAAGTAAGTCAGTAAATAAGTATGTAAGCACTTTATGTAAACTGTTTGCTTCTAGGTTTTGAGTCCATGTAGTCAGATAAACGGTTATGAAATTTAGAAGGCACTCTCCCTCCGCCACGTTCCTACCTGAAGATGGAAATATTATGTTCCTCCAAAAGTTAGTAAACACATACCAAACACAACGGTGTCTTAACATTGAAGACCACAACTTCATCGCTGTGGAAACCTCAGCTCTCATATTAGCAATACACATTTTCCCCTGAGGGTTAGATAGCCAACATAACTCTGGTGGAACTGTAACAAGGCCACCGGCGGGTCGTCGTATGAATGCTGACGTGGTCAAGAGAATTTTTCTCTCCTCCAGAGAATTCGAACGGAGCACGGAGTACATGCGGTAGCCTGTGTAGTAGGTGCAGCTGGTAGGTGGGGGAGAGGGGGGGGAGACTCTTTCTGTCTTTGAGGAAACTGTCGTAATCTGCAACTGACCACTAACTTTCATCTCGGGTCGAGGTTAAAAATGCCTTCCTGAGCACTTTCACCCCCTCAAATGCCTTCATTGCGAGATTCCTAATTAAACACAAGGACAAGTTTTGGTGTTCACTTCCCGCATAAATAAGAAGACACGTTCAATAGCTCTACAGCAGAGTACGCGAAGGATTCAGTAAGTGTCACGTTTCTAACAATTAGAGGGTGATAACAGGTTTTCCCTAAGACCGGAGAATGTTTTTGTGAACTTGTTCGGCTTCTGTTTTCCTAAAAAATCTGACTCTTTTCTAATCAGCTGTAAATGCGATCAATATGGCTGTCATTTTAATATATCTGCCACATGAGGCGCTGCACGGTGATCTCTTTGCCTATCGATTACAATGGGCGGGGCTTCCCTACTGCATAGAAATAGGTCGCCAAGATAGTACAACTCATTTTCTCTTAATTTATTGCTTCTGGTTCTTTGCGGCGAGGGGTTCAGGTTTTCCGTATTACAACATCGCTGTGTACTCAATCCATAAGATGGATATGACTGATGATTTTTTAATTTTAAAGAAATAGTTTTTATGCGTACCGTCTACTATACCGTTCAAAACTCTCAGATTTCTCTAATAGAGTTTGTTTTTATGTAAGTCTCGGAATAAATTAGTTGATCTTCGTAATAGCGATGTTTCTTTGTAGGTGGGGCTTAATTTACAATATTGTTTCAATTTCACGCTGTCCGTATGAGAAGTTGGAAAGCGTCGAGCCTGAGAAATGTACCTGAGCTATGGCTGTTTTCCGCCCACAATAAAGAGCCTGCAACAGTGTCCACCACTTTCGCTATCTGCCTATTATTTGACTATTTCTTTAAATATTTCCACTTTTGTATCGAACGGAGGAAACACCTTGGTGTTTTTTTTACTATAGTTCATGATTCAAGTGTAACAATGTATGAGATTTTATGACGTGAGTTATGAAGTTCTCACGGCGCTATCAGTAACATGTGTCGTCAGATATACGTGTCTTACTTTCATTTTACGACGCTGTCTGTTTCTAAGATTATATATATATTCATTGGTTGGATGAATGATATTCGAGAGCGGAAAGTTGCTGGAATGATACTGACAGAGAATAACCGACGTACGTGGAGAGAAACGTATTCCGGTGCCACTTTGTCCACCCCAAATCCAACAAGATGGAGAATACTGTCTTGTGGGACGTGACAGTGCGGTACGTTGTAATAAATTACACAGACTCACTTCCCAGAAGGCAGTGTTATTAGCGAGGTACTGGCCCACGTATGTCTTTTGCTTTTTGGCTGACGAACTTATTCGTACCACGAAGCACATCCGGTATTCTAATGAGCTTAGACGCTTAATTACAGCGAATTGGTTTTTATTTTTATAATTACACGCTACACTGGGGTGTACATTAAACCAAGTAATAGGACGATATGAATAAATTAAAGCTGTCTCAGTTGTGTTTGCTTATCTTTGTCTTTAATTCAGATTTTTAGCAAACTCTGGGAAGAAATGGGAGTTCTACAGGCCAGTTGTGGAATGTGGAACAGAGAAAAGGAATGTACAAGGAAAGACAGACGAGTGGACTACAATTAAAAAGAAAGTCGCGTTAATGATATTAACAAGACTAGAACATCTAAGCTCTCTGGAGACGAAGAAATGTCTGTTCATGAGTTGTAAAATATTTTATGTGCAGAACAAGAGACATAAATAATTTAATTACACTTAAAAAACATACAAGAAATTAATGAAGGTTTACGGTGAATGGAGATTCTTCGTTGCATAAATTACGGTCTTCAACACAGCACCATATTTATCTCAGTAATTAACCAACTTGATGCACAAAATTTTCGTTTCACAATAAGTTTTACTTCATTCCTCTACATGTTTCGAACGCATGTGCCCATTATCAGGAGGTCAAAATTGTATTATACAGCCTCTGGTATCATCACACCTATAGGTGGCCGTCTCGTGTAAAGGTCCTCTCTCAACCTGTGCACGGGACGGCCACCTATCTGTGTGATGATACCAGAGGCTGTGTAATAAAATTTTGACCTCCTGATGATGAGCACATGTGCTCGAAACATGTATAGGCATGAAATAAACTTATTGTAAAACAAAACTTTTGTGCATAAAGTTGGTTAATTACTAAGATAAATATAATGAATTGCACGGTCAGCAAAACATAAAAAAACAGCACTATATATTTTCTATTAATTTATTATTTCTCATTGCTAAGAAGGAAGGAATTTAGGACCCGATTTGCTCTCCAATTTTCGGATGGTGCACCTGTGTGAATATTTACTACGTGACGCATAAATGACAGACGTCGAATATCTTTTGTTTTTAAGGCTACACTACACAGTGATAAATGTGCCTTGCCCATGCTTCAATATTCAAAGCTCACTGAGTTTTCTCCACAGTTTATTTACGTGCTAATTGTGAATGTCAGAACAAAATAAAGTTTGGCTAAATTCTTTGTGTTTTTGATACAGACACAACTGGAGTGTCGGTAAAGTAAACCGTTTAAAGTGGCAGAGCAAAGGAGCTCAGTATAACCACTCTACTGTTACTGAATATCTCATATGAACTTCATAGCAGGCTGAAGATGGAAGTAAGGCAAGCTAAAATGGAAAACGAAGTACCAAAATTTAATCGAGGTGCTTGAAGCTAAGGTACCACTAGAAGATCTAAGCGGAAAGCGTGGGATAATGTTGATATGAATCTTAAGATGTCAGGATTTTCTTGATAGAATCCAAAGCGAGTGTTTTTATGAACGCGTTGTCGATATTCCGCGCTGTGTATAAAACGGAGATTTTTCTGATCGTCTAAGAGATTATAAGCTGAAGAAAGTAAAAGTTCCGCCCGATGGAATCGGTCAATATTAAGACTGCTGGTCGCCGGCTTTTCGCCGCAGAGAACAGGGTTCATTCCTAGGAGAGTCCAAACGGGAATTTTGAGGGACCAACTGGCACTGGGAAAGTATTTTCGTCAAGTAATTTTGTATTTCCCTTGGAGTTACCATTCCATCAGTACTCCATACGCATCTAGAATTACGGCTGCCACAATAGGTCAATATGAGGTCGCAGAAAGAAGAGACTCAGTCTCACCCCAATGTTACAAGTGAAAAAAATTGTAACATTATCTGTGCCTTAAATTGCATTTGTCAGTTGTATCAGCGATGTTTAACATTGCGTGGGTCATAGAAATACTGGCTGCAGATAAGTATATGTGACCTGTATTAAACCGTCTTAGGATGGTGTCCTTTGGCAGAATTGGTACTAGCCGTGATGAACCTACTTTTCATGCTGCTATATTTCGGTAATTGGCCAAATTTGTCTTAAGGACATGACTTGTGAGGGTGGGAGGTGGATGGAGCTGGCTCAGTGTCGTGTCGAGTGGTGGGTTTTGTTATTAGCGATGTTTAACCTTCCAGTCAGAATACAAAGGAGTCAGTCATCAAGCCGCATTTTCCTGTAGTTTATCAGACATGATTGGAACAACAGATACGTGGATGCAAAATAACCTCTCCCGTCAATACGATGTGTTTGAATAGAGAATAAAAAACTGTTTTTCTGTTCACTTTGTTCATTCATTCTACTAGAACTTTTATATGTGATTCTGTGCAAAGCGTATCTGTGTTTGTGTGTGTGGGTTATTATTTGTACGTTGGAACATGTCATGCCTTGTTTACGTTAGATTGTTGATGCAATTGGAAGCCATTTCCAAGCAAGAGTTGCAATGGACTATGCTTTTGCCTGAGTAGCGTGGCACTAACAGGAGGCATGTGGTAGCCCTTTATGGCGTATGGTCTTGGGCCCTTACTACAGCGGACTTTTATGTCTCAACTATGATTTTACGACATAAAATACACACAGCGCTGAAAGGAACACTCATGTAAACATTTAAGTTTTATATGTGTAAAACCAAGGACTGCGCACCCACATCCTTTGACTGGAATATTAATGTACTGAGATAATGTAAACATATACTGTATTTTTTATTAGAGTCTTAGGCATGTAGACTGCAATCCCGTTAACACCAACACAGAAAAATAAATAACCCAAACTTCCGATAAGATGTGACCTCCGTCGCTGGTAAATCAACTACCAGCATGAGGGCATATACAGGGGTGCTGATAAGTCCTTAGCCCGACCAGGAAGGAAAGAAGCTAATGTTTCTGTCGGAATGGCGTGAATTTCCTTCAGAGCCTTGCCTTGCAGGAAAAAAAAAACTTGATGACAGCTCGCGTCTCGATGTAGTTGAAATCGCGCGCGTCCCTGACATGCTTCCGAGCTTGTTTCCTTCCTGGTCGGGCTAAGGACTTATCAGCACCACGGTAAGAGTCGCTGTATGCATGAAACTGCTGGAGAACAGACGGTGACTTAGATAGCTTTTAGCACTATGAAACCGTAAAAAAAGCATGAGAGAGGAAATGATTTCGAATGCGTATGCAGTTATACATAATTCAGGACGTGTCTGTACTCTCTGAGAGACGGATTCAAACGCCTCATCCCTCACAAGTGGGGGAATCTGTATTTTCCAAAATCAGGAATGTAAGATAAATCTCCAATCCAAGTGTACAAGTTCTGTGATATTTCTGTATCTGTTTGTGAGGCTGTACTTTTAGGTTATGTGCATCGAACATTATCATTTGAAAGGCATATTAAAAAATGAACTTCTTCCACCATAACGTTCCAGCTTTGTTTGTGGACAGACCGAAATATTTTGAGTGCCCATGATTGTCAAAGTCTGGTGTCAGTCATGACAACATCGCTAGCAATCTACACGTTACTTTCAATATAATTCAGTTATTATTATTATTATTGAGATATTAAGATAAATAACACGTGGTGCCTTGTAACAGATGCTATTTCGCGTTTTTTTCCCCTGTAATCCAGCATCTAACAGCATTATTTGCAGATACAAATATGTTATTTTATTTTGAAATGTTCGTATGAAAATGTAAAACATTGAAATGATTCAATAAAATGTTCTCGGGTTGAAATGAAGGTTACTGAATTCACCAAACGAGGTATCGCCTTGGACATATGGAGTTTTTCTTCCGCACGCTTGCCTACTCAGAGTACAGGGGTATTCAATGGTAAATGAACATTTTAAAAAATGTATTCATCAGTAATTTTCATATGAATATCTAGTAGGTTAAGCCAAGGACCTCCTATCTGTACCACCTATTCCACTCAACCTTGAAGAAATGAAGGAATACATCATGCCTGATGTGTCAACCATTGACGGTGATATGCTACAAAGGGCATGGCATGAATCAGAGTACAGAATTGACGTGTGTTGTGACAGGAGGGGCACATATTGTGAATTTGTATGATTAAGAAAACGCTGAGAAAATTCCTTTACTAATTTGTTTAGACTATATTTTAATACGACACCTAGTTACTGACTAATACATTTTTAAATATGTTCAGTTCTTCGTGAATCACCCTGCATAAGGTACCCAAAGAAACATTTAGGAAAAACACAGTCTTTATTGTATTTATTTGTTTATTTTCTCTTTTATTCTTATTGGTGCAACAACGCTAACCGTAATTCACACTGTGTAACCTCGAATGAACGAACTATTATGAATGTGACATTACAAGAATCTTAATAGGCCGTAGCTTCATTTGAGGTATTATTCCTAGTGTCCGTACGGGTTGAGTGAGAAAATCTACGAAGACACTCAGGATAGATACTGTTCGGGCTGAGTTGTGATATCTACGCATACCGATAACGAAAGAGGCTGCGATATTCAGGTAAATACTTTATCCATGTAATATTCGGTAGATCGAGTACTTACGTGTTGTAAACTTCTCTTCACGTAAAAATTAAAACCACGATACGACAGCCAAATCCTGCATTGCTCATTACATACCTGTAAATAAAATAGACGACATTAGTTTATGCTATCCTTTACAAATTGTTAGTATTGCTGTTCAGATAACCCAACTTCTGCACGGGCTTGGACTGCTTATACACTTAGTTCATGTTTCAGGTGTTCAATATCTACTGCAAATCGTATTGGCTGTTTATGGAACAGAAGTATATGTAGCTACCACATTAACATTGAATCCTACTCCAATTTTATATAGCACGTTTATTGTTTCACGCGACACAGCGATTACATTTCTAAACTGCTTCAACCTGCTAGTCTTTGTAGGGGAGGTCAGTTTACTGTGAGGTAATGAAAGGAGAATTGTATATTTGACACATGGAATTTATTCACTGAAAGTTTAGAATGTCTGATTAACATTATAGTAACAATTGTGTCTAAACTACATAATAATTTAAATACGCAAATTAAAGAACTGATAATGACACACCAAAAAAAATAAATTTATTACTGAAAATTGCATAGACGAATTTCCTGAGCACCGGATATGGTCATTACGTTGAGGTGATTCCTTCGTCAAAAATTGTCATTTGCCAGATTTTATTTCCGTTTTACTTTAGAAAGGTTGAAAAGCGTTGTAATTAAGTTATGTAACGTAAATTTTTGGTTTCATTCACAGTATCATAGTATTTCCGTTGTAATTATGCACCCTTCTCTGTTTACGTCTAAGTTTTCTACATATTTCAGTCACTTTTGTTTTCTAGTGCATATTTTTCACTGTAGATAAGCATATTAAAACTTTCACGGTTTATTTACAATATGCAAAAACAAGTCTTTGCAACAACAACAACAACAACAACAAACACACACATACACACAAACATGTATATATATATATAAGAAGGTAAATTTATTTATGTTTTGTTTTGATTGTGTTGTTCTCACCAGGAAGACTGATTTTTGGGGGGAATTATTGATTCTGTAGTTTTCATTAAATTAATATTTTTGTGTAAAAGAGGTCATGGTTTCCATTTTGTTGTTTACAAATTCTGCAGACATCTTTCATTTTTTAAGGCTTCTCGAAGACCTACCTTGCCTTCTGCAGGAAAGGATTTTGTGAATTTAATGTCGGCTGTGTATGTTTGTACTCGTACAGGATATGGAAAATTTGTCATTTTGGTTAACAATATTCTGAAGACAGGTAAAATAGAATTAGACATGTTCCAGTAATTAGTGTGTTTATTTGATTTATTAATTTTAAGTGTGGAAAATATCTGTTAGTAGTTTTGGTATTTTAAATTTGTATTTATATTAACAATAAGATTGGAGCCTTATCTAACTGAGGCCCCAGCAAGAAATCTACGTATTGACTATTTGCAACTCCCTCCATCCATTACATTTCAACTCCACTGTTTTTCCTGTATTTCCATCGAGCCTTCTGGCCATTCTCTTCAAACGAATGTTATGATAAAGACGTGTTAATATTTTATAATGAAAACCGCGTCGGGCTGGTTGAATTGGGCCACGGGAAGTTGCAGAGTAATGTAGAAATGGGTGGCGAAAGGGGAAGCCACAACCGTCGTGATATGCTCCGTTGTACTTTGTTCTATGGCCTCAGTGCTGAAACTCGTGTGAGAGATTTGCAGTTTCTACATCGGTGTAAGTATGGTTTCACGTCTTCTGGGGTGTGAAGCTGTGTCACTGTATTACTAGTTCGTGACGTTTCGAAGTAACGTAATTCCATCATTCCCAAGTTTCAAAGAATCCAAAGCGTGGACACTTCGACACTTGGAGCGTCTCGTGCCAGACGGCCTGAATCATCATTTTCCGTGAGGTATCGAAAGAAACTCAGATGTTAGGTGCTGGGATAAATATATCTACAATTTTTCTCTTCTCGTTTGTGGCAGAGGGTACTCAGACTTCATAGATTCGGTCGAAGAATTGCTCGTTTGAATGGTTATCTGCGAAGCGACGCCGTGTGTTCCGTTGTAGAGAAAGCGTCGTCGCAGAGGACTATGCTACCACCACCATCAGCATAAACAGTGCAGGCAGCAGTTTTCTCTGAAACGTCGGTACATATTTGTAAGATTACACGGGATCAAAACCATTAATCTTCATAGTTCTACTGACAGAATTTACAAATCTCGCAATTAGTGGCAGTAATATTCTCTTCGAGATCAGGGTGATGAAATCTTTCACTAGATTGGCATCCAGTTTTAGAGGAAAATATTATCGTCTGCTGGGTTGCAACACGGTGTAGATGAAAACTGAAATTTCGGAAGAACACGCCTGAGACAATTTGGTATTCACGTATAAGACTGCACGGTGTCAATTAAGAAAACAACAATTTGAACCTTGACAGCAGTAAATCTTCACAACTTTGAAGGAAATGAAAGACATTCCTGTCTGAATAAGACATCAAACTATTTCACTCTAAAAGTGTTTTGGTTGTATTGGATACAGTGAGCAGCGGTTAGTGGCCGTAACTTCACGGCAAGTATCCCGTGTGCTGGTGGTTGGTGAGAACGTCAAAGTTTATGCGGGTAGCATGAAAAGGGTTCTTTTTAACTGACTGGCCTATTTACCAACTCTATTCGTATCTAGACCACGGCTTTGAAGGTAGATGAATGAGTGTGAGTTTAGAGCACTGATGAAGCTGTGAAACTGCCCAAACAGTGTAACATTAAACTTTTTCTATTATACCAATGCAGTTTATTGATCTCTTTCAAATGCTTCTTGTATTAAGCAGCAATTACTTCCGACTGGTCTTTATAATCAAGATACGGTCTCCCTCTGTACATTTTGACTGCATTTTTTAATACTAATATTAAAATATTTCCAGGAATTTAAAAGCTTTTGCCAAGAAACTTCCATACAATCATCGTGATGCGAATGATAATATATAATAGTAGGTGTATTGCTAAATTTATGGGTTATCCTTTGCGCGGACAGTCTTTAATTCTGGAACTGACAAAGAATAATGAAGAGAAAACAATGTCTACATCAGGATCGGTTTGCTTTCTTCACATCCTGCAGTCAAATATGCTTATGTAGACTTCCGCTAAGCAGTGCGTTAGCTAACAAACCATAGTTTAAGGACCTAATGTAACGACGACTTGCCATTATTTGCACTCAAGTTTTATAGCGACTTTCTATTGCCATTGTTTTCTTAAGGTATTTTCTGTTTTGAAAACGAACAAGAACCTCGACGTGTATAATTTACGGACCATTACAATAACATGTCCTTTTCAACACAGCTACTTTCTATTCATATACAGAATGAAAGACAAGCAGCAATATAACTACATAGTTCAGGCAATGAACCGCACCCTCAGGTTAAATCCCAGCACTACATCCATTTTTATTTTAACTTTCCTGGTATGTATCTTACTGTAAACACTACAACATCCGGTTCGTTTGTGCCACAACTACTGCTGTAGTGTTGCAGCTGTTGCCGACATTGCTGGCAGTTAAGAAGGTAAAATCCTGAGTGTTATAAATTGATGGGCGGAATACTAGAGAACTAAGTTTTTATTATTATGATTCACAGATTAATGTGTACACAGCAATATCTATGTTCATCATTTAGATTGTAAATTAAATCTATGAGTTAAGAACTAGAGCAAATTTAGGAATTCTTAGGATTTGTATTTGTAAAGTACTGAAGTAATTGTGCTTTTTGTGTCTCTGGGGAAGAAGACTGCAATATTCTTTGTGAATTAGTTTGTGACTTAATATTTGTTTACTTTGGACATGTCAAATGCTTAGGAAATTTTCTTTGGTGAATAAGAAGGAATGGGTTCACGTCAGAAACAGGGGTAGAGGGGAAGATAATATTAAAGTTTAAATAAACTGCACATGGAATGGATAAAACTGACTGAGGATACATAGTTCTTATTTATTGAATTTCGATTTTTTAGAATGGTGGGATCTTCTTGATGAGAAAAAGAATTTTCAGATTTTCACTATATCATTTATCTCTGTATGTTAACCAGGATGAATACCGACAATTCGTTTATCCTGGTGGTCAGCAAACACGACATTCAGTCGCCTTTCAGAACGCGGAAATACGGAAATTATTGGGGAGTAATAGCTTTGATAATTAAGAAATTAATTATCACCACGAGGTCGTTAGGTGGAAACTGATTATTTCTTATCCATTGTACAAATTCCTGGCATTATTTGAATCAAAAACACCTGATACTGGTTTATACTCGCTGCCGTACCATCTGACTCTATTAAGAACAATTTTATTATTTGCCTACTCTACAGACTTAAGTATTCCTAAAGTCTGATTTTCTTCCACGTTTGACAAATAAAAACTTCACATGCATTTCATATTATTTTCATTCTTGCTACACTCATAACCCATCTCATTTTCATAGATTTAATATTTCTAACAATGTTGTGTTAGTTTCATGAACTGTAAAAATTTCAAATGATTTATAGTTTGTTTAGCGACGATGTTTTATTCTCACGTTACCAAGGAAACTGTCCTTATATTACAGGAGTTTCAACAAATAAGAGTTTGGAAGGGCGGGCACCGCACATTTAAAAGCACTAATCACATCACTGACCGTAAGCAAAGCAAAAAGTGAAAATCCTTATTTCGAGTAATCGGTCTCTGGGACGAAACGTTTGCCTAGGAACTCCCGGGTAGTGTTTAGACGTGCCAAAGGCTAACCGCTGCGTTCGGGTTTATTCTCGAAAATAGAAATACGAGACAGTAAGGGAGAATGAGGAAAATAAAGGCGAAGATGAAGGAAAAAAAAAAGAAGAGCTATGAATCTGACACAATACACACAGTAAGACATTCCTTTGTTTTAAAGTAGCGCGCAATATAAACAGCATTAGCAATGTACGTCTCCTGAGACATAAAAACGTATCTGCGGTGGTTGCTGCTACATTTCACAGTGTCAAGTTTGCCGTGTCGTCTCTGCATAATTATCATGCAACAGACAAAGGAATGATGGAATATTCCGGTAGGTGCAGTAACAAGGCAATGGGCGAGACGGCGGATTAACCAGTTTTATAGTCCGGCATGGACTGAGGTTTGCTTTCTTCTGCACAGCTTTCATATTGTCCCTGAGGTCCACCCAGTTTCACTTCTAAAGTTCTAAAGCGGCCGGGGCGTGAAGCTGACCAATTAGCCCTGTCCAGTGTTTAGAATAAAAATATGTCAAATTATACTTCTTCATATCATGCTGCTTAATCAAGTAAGGGTACAATTTTACATACGGACTGGTTCGAAAATGACATTTGATTTGCGTGATTTCAAGCGTCCGCCTTGATGCAGAGGAGAACTGCACATTCCTGGGCAATTACGCAGCGAGTAGTGGTGATATCTTACCAACGTTTCGGGACAATCTCCTTTCGATTCTTGACCTTTTAAAATGGAACCGATAGGTTGTCTCGAAACGTCGGTAAGAAAATACCACTCCTCTCTGCGTAATGGTCTAGAAGAACGCAGTCCTCAACCTTTGATTTGCATTAACTAGCGAGATTTTCTGACCAGCTGAACGACTGTAGTATCTGCAAGAATAATTTTGATCCATGCGCTTAACCTCGGTTAAAGTGACGTGAGGAACAAGCGTTCAGGTTGGTCGCCTGCACACTACCATTTTGTCATCAGGAGCAACAAACTGAGAGCGCAAAGTCATACGAACAAAAATAGGACACATTTGGTAATTGGTGGGAGTGAGGGAAGGCATGCAGAATGGTAGTAATGTCTAGAAATATATGTGGGAGAATAGGTGTTCATTCTTTCTTTGACCCGAGTTATTTTGTTGATTCAGCTGAGCGTTATGCAAATAATTCGCGTATTAAAAATTGAAAATATTAAGACTATTGTACATATTGTAAAGTTCCTTTTCAAGTACCGATGTGTTTCCTTTATTTTCTTGTACGTAACGACGCCAACTTTATCATAATCGACAGTCGTAACAACGTAGTTGGTTTTGGTGTTCATACTTGAAATATGGACTGTACTTATCTCGGAAGTAATATTAGAATCTGAGTGGGAATCTCTTCAGGATATGGACATTAAACAGCTCCTGTAGTACAGCAAAGCTTAAGCAAACCGGCAGGCGCAAAATGATGTTGACGGAACAGAGTGGCTATCGATGTGCGGCCAGTAGTAAGGAACCTGGGGAGGAATAGGAGATACAGCTGGTTGCGTTACGCTCACGGGTCAGGGCGTCATATCTTGAATTAGGAAATTCCGCTCGTGTGCCTTGATACTAGCGACGTGTCTTGAAGCTTGGCTTTATGCCCTTGTTTATGTATATTCTGGCAGCAGGATGTATACTTTTAGATCTAACTGAATTTCCACCCCACTGTTAACTGTTCTTGTAAGATTTGTCTAAACAGAGTCGTTGTTTCGGACGTTTGTGAGTTTGTAGATCTGCCTTTGTTTCAGTGGATAACAAATGAATATCTCAGTTCCTTACCAGAGCACCACCACATTTTGGCAATAGCTGGGGCTGCAAAACATTTTTAAGTTGGTGTTGTTTCATGAATCACTGCAGATAAAAAGTACATTTAGACCAACTTTTTTTTGCACCTTTCTGTCGGTTGCCAACAGTCTATGTCCTTCCCTTAAAGTGAAAACTAACTATAACTTTATGCAGTGTTCATAGAACCACAGCTGTCTGAGTATGTGCGAGTACTGTCGATTCGAATCCTCGTTTGAATATCGTACAATATATTACTTTATTTTAATTTCCGAATTTTTGTGTTGTATAAATTGCAAGATGTACACTTGAAATTCCACGGTTTCCACGGCAAAAACAGCATTCAACAAGCAGAAGACATTTTTTCCCCACAGATTGGACCTAAATTTAAGCAAGAAACTATAAAGTGCTGTATTTTGAGCACTGTTTTACTGGATGAAGGATGGGGAAGATCCTCTGGACCGATCCTGTGAGGAGTAAAGAAGTATTGCAAAGAGGCAAAGAGGAGAGAAATGTCTTGCAACCAATAAAAGGGTGGAAGATCGACTGGATTGACCATATGTTGCCTAGGATCTGCCTGCTAAAACACTGTATGGAAGGAAAGATATAAGGAAGGATGGAAGTAAAGGGAGGAATAGAAAGAAAACATAAGCAGCCTGTGGACGAATTTGGAATCTGAACGGGGAAGCAGTAGGTCGCTCTGTACGGCGCAATCGCTTTGCAAGGGGCTTTGGAACGTTCGTAAGGAGAGAGATTGTATGAAACTTGTTTAAAATTTTAACTACTCTACTTTGTGATGCTGCTAAGGAGATCATCCATATCTCGAATGAAGGAACGCTATTCTATGCGAAATATTGAGCTCATAAACGTGTTTAATTTTCCTTCGCCATAAGCTGAGAAAAATTATTTTTTTAGTGCACGTAGTCTGTAAGAATATATTTTTATTTTAAACAAATACATATAAAAGCTATGGCTTTTGTAAACTCGCAAAACATCTACTCTAGTTTAAAACACATTTATACTCCTGATTAAAAGTCAAAGAGACGGCTAATTTGAGAGTTGTTGGGTAATGAATGGAGCCACTGGGATGTCACAGTCACCGTACCTACTTTTGACTAGATTATGAAGACTGATACCTTCAAGGGGCTGAAAAAGGGAGAGAAGTTGGGAATGTTAAGATTCCCGTCTCCTCTTCTTGGTCTTTACTCCATGTTACAAGTGTTGTTGTTTACACAGGAATTTCTGAATTGTTTCCTTTCCTTCTGTGTCATCAATTTTTCTGATCCATATCAGCCTGATCTTTAAGGGAATAAGTAAAGCAGAACATCCCAGATCTCTTTCATATGTTTTAAAGATTTATTATTTTCCTTTATTTCAATATGTCGACATTTGTCATCGTAATAATAGAAGTCAAGAATTGTTGACTGATCCGCCCGACATTGAATGAAAAATAATTTTTCATTAGATATCCGGGAAGAATGGGCATCCGTTCTACAATGCGCAAAGAAAAATAAGAATCTACTGTACCAAATTTTTATTTTTTTCATAGACCTATCTCCCCAACCGTCCATCAGAGCATTCATCATTTTCACTACCCTTTCAGCCAACCAGGTATTCACTCGTACATTTAATTCACGATATGACCCTCATATCCTTCAATAAAACCTCATGATAAATCATTACAGGCGAAAAAATCTTTTATTCCTTGCTATTAGGCATCCTGAAATGTAACATATTTGAGTTTAACAAATTGCACTCTGAACAACAATAAGTAATATATGAAGAGACGGCAAGCAATTTTAATCTTTATTGGTGGAAGCATATAAAATGCAATATTCGTTATCTGCAAGCCACACTGATGTTACAGAGCAGTCTATAACCAATCTGGAGGTCAGGTTAGCGTAGCCAGTAGAAGGCTCGGGTTTCGAAATCCCGGTGAAAGCGAGAAATTCCGTACCCATCCTGACCGAACACGAAGTCAACCCAGCCTGCCACACACTATATACTTCGTCTGTTTCCCCGGATGCTAATGCGGCCGGGACGTGGCGCTGACCACCCACCCCCTTCTAGCGCCGATGTTCAATATATATAGAGCTATACGTCTGCCTCCTCTCTGTGTCTGTTTTGCATGTAACGGGACAGATTTTCTTCTTTTGTATATGACCAGTTTGAGAATTTTATCTATCACCGAACTCGCAGTCGGTTCTTCAGCACTGTAGTTTCCTATACTAGACGTCCAGGGTTCATACATTATTCTCCCCTGCCATTCTGATGCTGTAACTGTGTGCTGTCTTATTTACCTTTGTTCCCCCAACAAATTCCGAGATCCTAAATGACGTTAGACCATGCTCGCTGTCTTTAACATTGTAACAAATCTATTATTCATCAGTTGTTGTGCAGTTGTACAGGGAAGCTGATAAGTCCTTAGCCCAACCAGGAAGGAAACAAGCTAATGTTTCTGTCAGAATGGCGTGAATTTCCTTCGGCGCCTTGCCTTGCAGGGGAAAAAAAAGGTGACAGCTCGCGTCTTAAAGTTGTTGAAATCGTGCTTGTCCCTGACATGCTTCCGAGCTTGTTTCCTTCCTGGTCGGGCTAAGGACTTATCAGCACCCCGGTACTTGATAATTGTGTAACCAGCTTTGAACAGCAGTTCGTTTGTCACAGAGGATTCCTGAAATGTGGCAATAAACTGGAAGGTTTAGCATTTGATGATGATATATTTTAACTGCAATTGGGTGTATACCCGGTGGCAGTGGTACACGTTTACAGACCAAAATTACATATAACAACAACAATCAACACCAACAATACATAGCGCAAACCATTTACCTTACTCTGGGCGGAAGTAAGAGTGCGGACCGTGCCCCGTCTTTGAGAGGAATACCCTAGCATTTGCCTTACAACCGAAGGAAAGCACGGAAAACCTCAGTCACGGTAGTAGTCCATGTTAAATACGTTACATACAAAAATTTCAATGAGTTACAGAAGGAGAAACACCGTAACAGGATCATACAACTAGATAGGATAAGGCAAAAATAGC
>Ga0123354_10008010_pt1 | contig 16031 bp, 7 predicted proteins | sample TergutLab28metaG_2_FD_97872 | JGI IMG/M metagenome (GOLD analysis project Ga0123354, IMG submission 97872) | Labiotermes labralis P4 segment gut microbial communities from Petit-Saut dam, French Guiana - Lab288 P4 | ecosystem: Host-associated > Arthropoda: Insects > Digestive system > Gut ...
CCATATTAAAGTAAACTTGAACAGCACCCTATTAAAGTGAAGTTGAACAGCACCATATTAAAGTAAACTTGAACAGCACCCTATTAAAGTAAACTTGAACAGCACCCTATTAAAGTAAACTTGTTCTTGTCCACACCATGAAGGCGTATAGGGGGAGTAGAGGTATAGCTTCACTGATTTTTAACCTTAGCATTAGATGGAGGTGAGTGGTCAATTTCGCGCCCTAGCGGCGGTTACTGGAGAAGAGACAAATTCTTGTCCGTACCAGAATTCAAACACCCGACCGTCCAGCCTGTGGCGAGTCGCTATCTGACTACGCTGTGCCTGGTGCCAGCGACGTTCGGTTAAAGACAACAATAAATTGATTCCAGTCCAAACCAACAAAATTATTATTTACCTTATTGGCTACAAGTTTCGGCCATCAGACCGTCATCAGGCCATCCATACATAAAATTTGAAACATTTTACATGTTGTGCACAGTAAATTCAATGTCGTATGGGGTCCATCGGTGGGCCGGGTAGCTCAGTCGGTATAGCGACTTACTACGGGCTGGACGGTCCGGGATTGAATCCCGGTGGGGACGAGATTTTCCGCCCGTCCGGACCGGCCCTGAGGCCCACCCAGCCTCCTATGCAATGGGTAACGGGTCTTTCCCGGGGGTAAAGAGCGGCCGGGGCGTGCTGCTGACCACTCACCCCCTTCTACTGTCGCGGTCATGGAACAGTAGAGCTATTCCTCTACCCACCCTCTGGGCCACACCGGGCCTGTAACGGGATCACTTTACCATTTTTTTTATGGGATCCATCAAACTTACACCAGTGTTTAAAAATCTGATGATGGTCTAATGACTGAAACTAGTAACCAATAAACTAAATAAAATATGGTTGTGTTGGACTGAAACAAATAAATTTATTGTTGTTTTTCAATTCCATAACACAGCGGGATGCCCTCTAAAAAATTGAAGTTCGGTTAGCTGGAAATTTTATGTAGCGGCCAGGGATCATGACAATGAGCACGGGGGTTTCATGCAGCGGCGGATTTATACAAAACGAAGATTTGACGGGGTTTTACGCGGACGAACTGATTAACAATTTTACACAACGTCTCGTAGGGCAGTCTATTCCCGGATCGAGGTTTAAACTGCGTACCTCCTCAATACAAGTTTCCAGGACAGGAACATCACAGTAGGAAATAAAACGTTAAAACTCTCGAACGCCGATTTATAGATATCGATAGGTATAGATATATTTGTTAACTGAAATTGGTTTGACACCCTGTGGCAGCAGTACAGCACACATTTGTACATAAACAATACACAGAACAACACAATTAATTTTGGAAGAGTGCGGGCCGTGCCCCGTATTTGCGAGGTTTACCCTTACATTTTACTTACAACTGAGGAAAAAGCACGGAAAAACCTCATTCATGTAAATTACGTCTGAAGATTCAGTTCATATCTCAGAGTAACCAGAGTTTGTACCCGTTATAAAGACCAACCCGTTAATGCACTTTAGGGAAATAATGGCAGTTTGTTCTGAGAATCATGTCAAACACACACACACACACACACACACACACACACACACACATATACACACTATGTGGTGAGATGCATTTCTTATGGTTACTGCGGATGATACGTACATTTACCATGGGCTTAAAAGGGTAAAACAATTATTTTGCTTTTGTCATTTTGGTAGTTAATCGGCAGTGGACAGGAAGATGGCCGTTCAAGGTAACACTGTAACACTGCGTGGATAATTTTAAAAAGAGAGTGGAAAGCAACGACGCCGTTTTTGAGTGTGCAGTGTGCAGCGTGCGGTGTGCGGCGTGCAGAGTGCGATGTGCGGTGTGCAGTGTCCGGTGTGCGGTGTGCAGTGTCCGGTGTGCGGTGTGTGAAAGAAGACGTGTTTTACGGGCATCTTAACGAATTCTGCACACTCTAATTAGGGACTTCTGATTTTTTTTTGAATGATTAATAAAGTGACGACACTATCGGACGAGCTTGGACATATCAATGAGTACGAAACTGGATGTGGATTGGACAACAGGGGTTCGGTTCCCGTAGGGGAAATATGGCGCCCTTCACTATTATCACCGCTGGTAATGTCGTGGGCACACGTGGTTCTGCGGAACGCCGTTTGTAAACCATGTTCATTATTGTATTACCTTAACAAGACGATAACATGGTCTACGAATTAGGCTTATCTTCAGTCCGACCGATAGTTGAAGCTCTGTTTGTACGAAAACTGCAACGAACCATAGCTACGGCAAAGTGTTAAACTTTACACAGACATAATTAACAGCTGAAGGAACTAGTTCTGGAAATAGACGTAATTTACATGCCGCTGGGAAAGAAATGTGTTTTGTTCTTGGAGACGAAAACAACGCCATACGTACAGTTTCTGTCACGTGGACATGACATCATACTGCGCAGCAAAACACCGACGGTAATTTGGTGTCATGTTTGTTATTTACAGCTATAAGAGGTATGTAGTAATGTGATTGCAAGTTATGCTCAAGATAACCTGTACTGGATTCATTTCAGGTTCTTCTTCCTTAAATAATACTCGACTTAAGTATATTTACCGCGCCTGCGTATTTAGACAGTACTGAGAGTTAATAAATCGTGCCTAAAATTCAATAAATGAATAATCAGTCCAACAGATGCAGGTATGTGAAATACTTTGTCACTTGTTCATTACCGCCATGTTTCAACCGCTGTCGCGGACATCATCAGGGTAACTGACGTTCACAGGACCGTGCATCCTAATATTATTGTTATAGTGAAACCAACTAGATGCTCCAATGTATCAAATTTATTTTATTTTGGAATGACAGTCTACATGTTTCGGACGGTCTCTCCGTCCATCTTCAGGAGTTCAAGACTGTACATACAGCAACAGGCATTTGTCAAACAGATGCCTGTTGCTGTATGTACAGTCTTGAACTGCTGATGATGGACGACGATGCTTTATACCACAAGCTGTAAACACAGTCCAGCGCTCCTGAGGATGGATGAAATTATCATCCGAAACATGTTGAGCTGATTGAAATTGTTAATAAAATTATTATTATTGCATCTAGTTGGCTGTTTATACTATTGGATATTCGTGAAATTTGATTTTTGAGCATTTTTCGAAATCTGTCAAGAAAATTAAAGTTTTATTAAAATCCGACAAGAGTTACAAGTACTTGCCGTGAAGACCTACATACATTTCTGCTCATATCTCGTTCAATTCGTCGTAGAATGAGGAATGTTTCAGACAAAATTTGTAGAGAAAAGCAAAATATATTTTATATTCCATAACCGTTTTCCGAAAATCGTGCCTTTTATGAGATTTTGCTGAAAAAAATATGGTAGAGCCGGAGAGGTCGCAGATGGCAATGTAATAGTGCGCATGCGCTTTCCATGCTGGATAACTACGGCAACAAACGCAGACTCAGAATATATAATACTCGTTACTTTTCTGCTGCAACAATGGTTACGCGAACGTATCTTATGTGACGTCATACGTACATTGTTTTTCCTTCCTCCTGGCTTGCCCCCCAGTAACTTCATACGCACGTCATTACAGTTTCTTATAACATCTCATGCCGTATATGTAGTTGCGACGTTTCCTTGTTGCTACCACCGTGTACAGTGGTCTGATAGCATTTCCACATCATTCTGTCAGGCAACTGGTGCTTTTTGAGAGAGAGCATCACGAAGTGCTGTAATGAAGTGTATAATAAGTTCACTAATATACGTCAGCACAACAATTATTTATTGGATCATATAGGCTACATGTTTCGACCTGTTAACAGGTCATCATCAGGCCACCAGCAGAATAATTCAAAGGTGCTTTTAACTAAATAATGTATGTACCATATTTTATCCACTTCCAGAGTTTACATTTGTCTACAACTGTACAAAATATTGGTATCCCAATTTTTTAACAGCACCTTTGACTTATTGTACTGGAGGCCTGATGATGACCTGTTAACAGGTCGAAACATGTAGCCTATATGATCCAATAAATAATTGTTGTGCTGACGTGTACTAGTGAATTTATTATAAACTGGTGCTTTACTTCGCATTGTTTTGTAAGGACAATACCTCCCAGTGAGAAGGCCCATGGTACTATGCAGATTGTGGACACGAGCAGACTTCGCTAATCAACTGGTGTTCCCACGTCCGGAGTTTCTAGTTTAGTAACAGGACGTCTGTATCGTTTGCTTCTTGTTAGCTACTAAGGACAATACCTCTCAGTAAGAAGGTTCGTAACGTGACTGTTTCTTGTAAAATTAATCTCAGTTTTCTCCGTTCCCATAGATGTTTTGTGTAGAATCGCAGATTTCCCCAATATCGGGTTTTTTGTATTAATAATTGTCCAACGAGATGCAACACAAAGCAGTCTATTTATTATTCTGCAAGTTCACTCTACATTTTTCGGGTGTCAACCACACAAAACTGTAACTACAGCCTACGGTACTGGTCATATTCTTTGTGCAGCTATCTCCCTCCAACGTGGCCAAGTTTGGCCACGTTGGAGGGAGGTAGCTGTAGTTACAGTTTTGTGTACACCTAATGATGTGTGTGGTTGAAACATGTAGAGTGAACTTGCAGAATTAAATAGACTGCTTTGTGTTGCATCTCGTTGGACAATTGTTAATGTAGATCAGCGATGCAAGGAACCATAAACATAAAAAATCGGTTTTTTGCTTGTTCCTATACACGTTTTGTCTATGAATAAGGCTATCACCCGTAGGTACAGTTCAGTGCCTGACTATTTATCCTGTTAGCAGCAGGCATTGTATTAGCTTAACCCTTATCCTGCCAACGTGGAGAATATGGTGAGCTCCTAATAATGCCAGCAAATGGCAGATGGGATTTAATTCGGCGTTTAAAGGGTTAAGGCTACAACAGCCACTCGTATTACAGCGACCTGCTGTTAAGACTTACTGACTCCACTTGCCATAGTGCGCTACGTTACTTTCTGAAGTCACAAAAATTAGAAGAAATTGATCGAGTTGAATTTAATAATTGTCTAACAAGATGTGACTTATTCAGTTTATTACATTTCTGTAGGCAGCTCTATATGTTTCGGGTGTTGGCACCCATCATCAGGAGATCGTACAACTGTAATTACTGCTTCTGGTATTGATTAACCGGATCTGCTACCATCCGCTGTCGTTGTTGAGTTGGAACTGATTCATGTGAATCAGTTCCAACTCAACAACGAGAGCGGATGGTAGTAGATCCGGTTAATCAATACCAGAAGCTGTCAATATAGTTGTACGAGCTCCTGATGATGGGTGTCAACACCCGAAATATGTAGAGCTGCCTACAGAAATGTAATAAACTGAATAAGTCACATCTTGTTAGACAATTATTAAATTCGATTCACGATGCACGGGCCCATGTGTGTGTGTATATATATATATATAAAATTAATCAAGTTCTTTATTTGGTTGCAATTTAAAGGATTTGACGACGCTTGATATATAAGGAACAGCTTGCTTGATTAAGACCCACATCGCACGTGTCTCTCTCCTAGAGTCCGTATTCAATTTCCGTCGAGGTCAACTATTTTTACTCTTCCCCGTCATTTTAGTGTTTTCTGAGCGCTGCATGACAGTCGCAGCCATAGTCGCGAATGCACTTCGTGAGGACAATACACGTAGACCGTAACGTTTGGTCTGCCTACTGGACAGTCCGCTCTGTTACATGGTCTTCAAAGCGTATTTAATAAGAAATTTTTTCATTCGTCATTTTGGAACATCACTCAGGGCTTAAAGTGTTCTTTCGACCGTCGGATAACCTAACTTGTCCTGCCTGGGCAATACAACGTGACTGTCTGCAAGAGCTGTTAACCACAAGAACACCGTAATGCGGTGAAATTAGTGTGGGCCTGTCTCTGTACATTATTGCCACAATATTAACAAATCAACGTATTTCTCACTTATGTATTTGGTTACTGCCATTTTAGGTGCTATAGAAGTAAGATTATAGCTCGGTAACAACGGGAAATTACCCAGTTGTATAGGGCTCTGACGATGATCTGTGACTTAGTGACGTGATCTTATTTCTTTGTACTCTTTCCATTGTCTTAATGTTTTCAGAGCACGACTTTTCGGAGGCCGTTTCTGCTTCCGTCTTCAGGTAAGGGAAAGCATCTGATGTGGTGCACCTTTTCGAAAAAGCAATTCTCAGTGTTCATACTAAACCAAGCCTCAAAGTAACCGTTCTCCCCAGTGACTGTAAATGTTACGTACAAGCAGAGCCTACTGTTTTCAAATTCTTGTACAGAATTCTTGCGTTTTTGTATTGGAACAGGAATTAAAATCCCTTTACAGACCTGTCGTAAATCTGCAAGTAAAAAAAGAAGAGTTACGGACTTTATTATAGAAAATACTGTTTTTTAGCACAGCAGAATTATAGAGGTATTTCTGAACATAATACGCTTACGTTCGGTACCTCCCTGGCACACTTATTTTCGTTCTATCTTTTGGTTATAAACCTGAAGATCCTTTTACTCTGGTACAGTACCACGTGTCATGGGCTGTCTTAAGATGTCGCTTGCTCACTTTAATAAACGTCATAGTGTCACAGTAGAAACACACGACGCTGACATTTTCAGCTTACTGTTTAACTGGCAAGCATGATGGCGTCTATGAAACACGTACATGGAAGGAGCGTTTTGATGAAACCAAGAATCAATCTATGTGCCAATCAGTCAGTTTGTCAGTTTGACATTCAGATGACCGTGCATCGTGAGATATTCTTATAATAAAACCAACGAGATGCACTAATATCTCAAATTTATTTTTAGAATAGGACTCTACATGTTCCGGACAGTTTCTCTGTCCATCATTAGGAGTCTAGCACTGTACACACAGCAATACATACACCTGTTGCTGTGTATACAGTGCTAGACTCCTGATGATGGACAGAGATTACTGTCCGAAACATTTAGAGTCCTATTCCAAAAATAAATTTGAGAAATTAGTGCATCTCGTTGACTTTATTATAAGAAGAGTTTGTCAATCATTCAGTCATTTTTCCGCAAGAAAATTAAACAACGGTAGATACATACAGGGTAGGTATTTTACTGCACATACTTTTGATTAAATTTTAAATCGCTCCCTCCTCATTGTTTTATAAACGCCACTATTTTTTTTTCGCGAAATTTGAAGTTGTCACGGCAGTACTGCTGGCGGCTGTCTACTGATAAGTACTTCCAGACGTTTAGAAACATCGTAGTGCCTTCAAAATGTCGATAGCTACCTACGAGTTGACACGGGGTAACATCCCAGAAACCTTGAACCTTCGATACACCACGTGTCGCAGAATATTTGCCCAGAGTTTCCGGATCAGATTATCCCAAACAGAAAGGTCATGTGTGCAGGAATCTGATGTTTATCTTCTAGTCGTATGCCATTATTTATTGCTGTCTATTTAAGGATAGGGAATGTAACCTGGCCGTTAAGAGCAAAGCAGTATATATAACAGAAAAAGCAAAAGCAATCCCATGACAGGCCTGGACAGGCCCTGAGGGTTCCAGGAATTTGAGGCTCCTAGATTTCAAGACAATCGACACATGAAGTTGGTAAGTTTGTCAGCCCTACGCACCGGCCGCCTTTACCCCCCCTCCACCCAGGAAATATTCCTGGTACTCATTTCTGTTAGAGGCTGAGTCAACACCAGGACCATAGTGCGGCCGGAAGGATTATGTCAAGAAAAAATTCCAGTGACACCACCAGGAATCGAACCCGCCACCTTCCGGCTTGTAGCGCAGTGCCTCAACCAACTGCTAGTTAGGCCTGGATATTATCTGATATTTTACTTGTTGTTTGTCACATTTCTCCTTATTAACACTTTCTTCACACAAAACATAACCTTTATTAATTCGTGCTATATTTCTTAGAATTATAGACCCACAATTACGAATAAAAGGCCAAACAAGAGTCCGGTCTACGGATCGTCCGTTATTAAACGTCGAATTATCAGCTATGGAAATTTTATCCTTCGGCTGGTATCGGAGACAGATTATGCACGGCGAACTTGAAAAGGCTGGAGATGGAGAAGCTATAGCTAATTTGAAGGAATTAGCCATGAACAACTGATTATGCTTTAATAAGGGCAGGTAGTTTCATGATTACCTACAGATGACAAGTTGCCTCTTAAACTGTCTTGCAGGACCGGCACTGCATTTAGTACCTTTCATCCGACTGCGCTACACCCGACGTGGGGCCAATCAGGCCATGACATCAGCTCAGAAATTATACAGTTGCTAGGCCTGTTAGTAGGACTGCTGGATGAATCTGTAGCTTCTCCAGTTGAGGCCGTGGGCCCCCTTTTGTCGTATGGGCACGGACCATTTGCTTAGACATGTATGGTGACATATATAGCATATCCCCATAACCAGAACCCCGCGCGTTCAAAAGCTGCGTCGAGCGGTTGTACCACTCAGAGAACCGTCTCAGTCTGTTCGTTGTGCTTCATGATTTTCCCGAGGCACCCCTACTCCCTATTGCTGCCACCATTACATAATTGCTGACCGTCTCGACGGCTAGTGAGTATATCTACCTCAAGAATCAGTGTGTACACCAGCTTTCCTGAATGATATATGTCATGGTTTTTCTCAGTTTCTCCTCTCAAAATCGTTACCTTCCACATTTTTTTGCGATTCGTTCGCAAAGCTGTTCGTAGCTATATAATCTGTGCCATTAAATAAAACAAAACCCTCGCAACGTGTCAAGCAATTCTTTGTAATTTTTGCAGCATGTGCCGTAGTCTTGGTACAATAAATAATGGGAGAAAAAAGAGAACCCAAAAAAGTTAGGAAATGTCTGCAGGACGTAACACTTCTTCCGCGTTCGTTATGCTGTTTTTCTAGTATTCTTCGATGCACTGCGCTACAAGCCGGAAGACCGTGGGTTCGATTCCCAGTGGGATCATAGGGATTTTCATTGGCTTAATCCTTCCGGCCGCACTTTGGCTCTGGAGTCGAATCGGCCTCTAACACAAATGAATACCAGAGTTGTCTCCTGGAGTATAAAGGCGTTCGGTGCGTAGGGCTGACGACCTTGCCACCTTTATGTGCCGACTGTATAGAAATTCTGGGAGTGTCAACCTCCAGGCTTGTCCAGGCCTGTAATGGGATAGCTTTATATTTCATAATCCCTGGATACTTTCAATGCAGTCTAAAGGTGATCACTGCTGTCTTTTATTTTTCGCGTAGGCTGATGTCTTACGTTTAGCTGTTTGACTATTTCTTCGGCCTCCCCGCTCGTATTTATCTCGTAAAAGTCGAGAGTTCGTATTACTTGTACTTCTGTATGTATTTTACCGTCTAAAACACAACATATGTATATCAACGTAAAACAGCCATCATCAGGCTGTTTTACGGCCGAAACATGTAGCACTGATGTAATTGATATTTCATCAGGGCGTTGGTACACATATGTTGTGTTTTAGACGGTAAAATACACTTGCTACTACACAATGGGATGGCCCCTATCAAACTTGTACTTCTGTTTTAAACAGAGGTATGTACTGTTCCCTGTACCTGTCTCGTAAAAGGCGAGACTTTTGGATTGTCAATTGATTGTTAGTCCTCAGTTCGTACTTCACAGAGGAAAATGTCTTTATGAGATCGCCAGTTCCTATTTACGTCTCATCTGCTACCTCACAAAGAACACAGTCTCTGTTTCACAAAGACCAGTCACATACACCACTTAGGTCGTTTTGTGACGTAGTTTATTATTTTTGGTAAAGGTAAAATAGTCCCGTTACAGGCCTGGAGTGGCCCAGAGGGTTTCAGGAAGTTAAGGTTCCCAGATTTCATGACAACGGCACAGGATGGTGGTAAGGTTGTCAGCCTTACGCCAGGAAATGCTCCTGGTACTCATTTCTGTTGGAGGCTAAGTCGAACTCAGGACCATAGTGCGATCGGAAGGATTTTATTTCAATGAAAAATTCCAATGACACCAGTTGGAACTTTTTATATTTATCCCAGTTTAATCCAACTCGGCATGCGTCAACAAATTTAAGTAAGAATTACTAATGCGAAGTTTCACGGAAACCCGTCCAGTGGGAGTCATGTTGTGTCATGCAGACAGGCGGACTGGCAGGATGAAGCTAACAGCAGCTCTTTGTAAAGTGCCTAAATAGAAAAGAGAATCTAAGCGCCCTCACATATGTTTATGTTTATGTCGCCTGCTCATACAGTTTTTTAAACTTCATGCGATGCGATTTATTTCTAGTTACGTTCAGACATTTCTACATTATAAATGCGACTTTTAACCTCGCAATTCTTGAAGGTCTTCTAACCAGCACACTGAACTCTCAAGAATTAAACAAGGATTCAAGGCAACCCAGTTCAAACAGCACGTTAATGAACAGAATTGTATATGACAGGCTTTTGCTTGGTTCTTCCGTTTCATCCACTTTTAATTCCAAAAGCATATCTTAAATAAATTTAATTGGTTAATAACGGCACAGAGGAGCCGACTATTACATTTTTTTTTCTGTGGCTTGAAGGCCCAAATCAGGCATAGGCGGCCTCATTGTTGAGGTTTCAAGATCACTCACAGACACTCATACAGCCGGTAGGACTCCTCTGAACGAGTGATAGCTCGTCGCAGAGGCTGCTACCTACCCAACACACAACAAACTCAACACACAAACATTAATACCTGCAGGGCAATTCGAACCCGCAATCCCGGCAGTTAAGCATCCCCTGAACTATAAATTAGACTACACGGCCATTGGGATGAGCACACTAATACGTTACTGCTAACAATTACGTCTTGGAGTCTGGCAGGATTTATGAATGACGAAATGGAAAGGAAGTTAAAGGAAGCCATTGCGACCTACGTCAGCGCACTGTTCCTGGAATTTGCATGGACGGACCGAGCAAAACAAGACAGTACTCGGCAGGATACTGTTTGTGGAAACAAGAATTGAATCCGGAACTCGACGAATGTGAGGCACGAACCACCAGTACGTCCTGAGCGTTAGCCCACGCTGCTACGAAATTTTAATCACTATAGCTCAGTGAGTATAGTGACTGAATTGCGGACTGGAAGGAGGATGAATCACGTTCGGACAGCCGGGCGGAGTAAGAGACTTCAGTCGTCTGAAGCATCCGGAATGGCTCTGGGACCCACCCAATCTGCCCCAGGGGATAAAGCGAACAGGGCTTGAAACTGACCACTCACCTGCACCTAGTGCCGAGACTATGGCGCTGTAACTCCGCTTCTCCATAGGCTTTCACAGCACAGTGTTTAACATGGAAAACACCTGTATGAATATAATATAATGCATCAGTGAAACACAACAAATTTTAATATGCTATTTTATTATTTATGGCAACATGTTTCGACTCTTATAGAGTCATCTTCAGGCCCTTCTAAGACACAGATCCTTACTAACAATGTTTAAAATGCATAGTGGTATCCCAAATGCTTACATTCTTGACATAACTTGACATAACTATGTAAGCATTTGGGATCCCACTATGCATTTTAAACATTGTTTGTAAGGATCTGTGTGTTAGAAGGGCCTGAAGATGACTCTATAAGAGTCGAAACATGTTGCCCTAAGTAATAAAATAACATGTTACAATTTTGATGTTTTGCTGACCGTGCATCTCAGTATATTTATCTCAGTAATTAACCAACTTCATGCACAAAATTTTTGTTTTACAATAAGTTTATTTCATGCCTCTACATGTTTCCAGCACATGTGCTCATCATCAGAAGGTCAAAACTGTATTATACAGTCTATAGGTAATGTAAATAGACATCGCATTTTTAACGACCGGACAAACATAACCTTATAGATACAACAACTAATCGGCAATTTAGACGATTTTATGACTAGATAGACTAAGCAAACGTAAATGTAAATAGACATAGTACCTTTCTAATAAGTTTAATAACTGGATAAACATAACCCCTACATGACATAACATGTTTATAGTAAGTAATACACAGTAATCACACGCGAAAAATTCACACAAAAATTTTACTACTATTTGCTCATATTTATAGAATTGTATTTTAGTAATTTTAGACCACTCACTTGTTTCAGTGTGACAATACCAGTTGCTGTATAACACAGTTTTGACCTCCTGATGATGAGCACATAGTGCTCGAAACATTTAGAGACATGAAATACACTTACTGTAAAACAAACATTTTGTGCATCAAGTTGGTTAATTACTGAGATGAATATTAAAATTTGTTGTGTTTGACTGATGCATTATATATTCATATATGTGTTAAACACTTCGGGATGGAAAACATTTTTAAAAAAGGAAACTATATGTGTGTTTTTTTTAACTCATGGTTCCATGCATCGTAATTCATTGCTAATAAATATCCAACCAGATGCAACAGTATGCAGATATTTATTTACTGCAAAGTCACTCTACATGTTTCGGGTGCTGTGACACCCGAAACATGTAGAGTGACTTTGCAGTAAATAAATACCTGCGTACTGTTGTATCTGGTTGGATGTTTATTAACATTGAAAACATATGTTTTGTAACCTTTGAATATGTTTTGCTTTATGTCCAGGACGTTTAATACTGCTAGTAAAGACAGTCCTCTGTCAGCCGAGTTGACTGTTGTAACAAGAACAGTGCAACGCGACAAGTGTCAAGGCGTCAGAGTAGCGTACTATAGGGGAAATTGCGAACAGGATAAGTAAGCTATTTTTGCGTAGTAAATTATAGTTATTTTTGCATAGAATGGCTACAATTTTCCCATCTGTTCTGTCGAAATTACAGCACTTTAGGAAGTAATAACAAAGTAAAAGTGGGTATTTTCTCCAATTTACTTGCACTTACTCCCTTGGCGCCGAAGTGATCCATCGCACGTCAGTGTGCACGTGGTAGCAATTGCGTTCTGCAGCAGAATAAAGGCAGTGTTCACCGCTATTGGAAACAAATAGAGAGGAAACTGCGTATGTCATTTGTCTTCGAAGTACTGATGCAGTCAGTGGTGTCAACGAAATAAGGGCATAAACGTGTCAGTTTCAGACATAATGAGTCAACTGCTGACGTAATGCATGAGTCTCCAACCCGCGGATCGCCAGTCTGCCACTGTACATAATGTATGAATGTGGTCCGAGGCCACATTTATGCATTATGTACAGTTTATGCTCTAAAGCAATGTTTCTCAACCGCCGGGCCGCGGCCCGGTACCGGGCCCTGGCATCAATTTTACCGGACCGCGAGATGTTCCCTTGGAATTTGTCATTTTAGTTTTCTGAGAATTTTTTATGAATAAATATTTTATATTGGATATATTCTGAGGAGAATAATATTCGTGAATGTGTCGAAAAGCTCAGACCCAGATGCTGGCCTGAAGAACCTACAGTATGCTACAAGATTTCATTAGTCCAGTGATTGATAACTAATTTAAATGTAATTTTATGTTTGTCAACATGCCACATCGTATACACAAGTGTACAAATACTCCTTATGATTATGCCATAATTAATTATTAATACTTATGTTAGTTTAATGTATGAACTTAAACAAAAAATTGGAAAGGTACTGACGAGTAAATCTGTTGGGACCGGGCCCTCGTCTTATGAAAAAAGAATTTACCGGGCCGCGGTCTCATAAAGGTTGAGAAACATTGCTCTAAAGGCCAGCCCCAGTGGCCGCGCGGTCTGAGGCGTAGTTCCCCGCTCGCTTGTTGAGATTGTGGGTTCGAATCCCGCTGGGGACATGGATGTTTCTTGTGAGTGTTTTGTGTTGTCAGGTTGTCTCTGCGACGAGCTGATCACTCGTCCAGATGAGTCCTGCCGACTGTGGTGTGTCGTTGTGCGTGATCTTGAAACCTTATGAATGAGGCGTCCATGGTCCGCTTTGGGCCTTAACGTTACGGCGGTTAGTTCTACCACTGACTGGTATTTTCCCACGTGCGGCCCCCAACTAGCCTACACTAACGGTTGTTGCCGTTTGTCACAAAAAGTTTGGACGGCCATGGTAGTCAATAAAGATCACTTCGGCGCGCTGAGAATTTGAAAGCAGAGGCAGAGAGCCAGATTGTCAGCGTACGTCATACTCCCAGCGACGCATTATGCTGTATGGACTGGGAATCATCGGGGTGCGTGTTGAGCTAAGGCGAGCTCCCCCCCACCACCCCCAATTTTTTGTAGGCTCTACGCGGATGTGAAAATGACGTCACTAGTGCAACTCGCAGCGGCAAACACGTGTGGCCACGTGCCAGTAAAGGCCCGCATGACCTTAGCCTTCTTTCACCACCTCTCTCCCTTTCTTTATTTATATGACCTTATTTCTCACTATTTCGGGTCAGTGGCGAGTTATCCGGTATAGCTAGTACAGCGTTGCTATACCACTGGAACAGAAGTAATGACTCTCTTTCGTTATTTAAACAAGAGAGAAAACCTGTAAATCTTCCCCCCCCCCCCCAAGAAAAATTATTCCTTAGTACTCGTATTACGTACACTTTGTGCAATGTTGCGGCAGTGGGACAGTTGACAGTTGCACTAGACGTGCCGCTTGCAGCGACAGACAAAAGGCAATTCAAAGTGTTTTCCACAGCCTCAAGTGACATTCAAGTGAAAGATGATAAAAAACAAACTAGTCTTATCGCTTGTGCAACAAGCCAGAGATGAAGAGAGAGAGAGAGAAAGCAGTGAAAATATGCCGGTGTAGCGGGAAAGCTGCCGCTTTACCTGCTGGAATTGACAGAGTAGAAACAATTTTATTAGTTGCAAACCTGATTTCGTATTGAGGAAGCAGGTCTTCTGAATTGTTGCGCCATGTGTACGGGTAGTAGCTTCTGAATTGTTGCGCCATGTGTACGGTAGTAGCTTCTGAATTGTTGCGCCATGTGTACGGTAGTAGCTTCTCGATGTTGCGAAGAAACGTGCCGCATTCGTCTGCAGAGTTGTGAGTCCGTGAACTGACCCAGTGATTCACATCTGAAGATGAAGTGGCACCTGTCTTCGATACTTTGGAGACACATTACCCAACAAGACGGCGCACTAACAGACCTGCTTCTTATGTTTTGTTGACCGTGCATCCTGGCATGATCCTTGTAAATTGTAAATAGCCAACTTGACGCACAATTTTTCATGTATGTTTATGGCAGGCATGTGCCCATCATCAAGATAATTATTGTATCAATGCGACACCTGGTTTATGTCACTTTGTGTAGATGGCTGTCTGGTATGGAGGTTAACCTGCATACCAGACGGCCATCTACACAAAGTGACATAAACCAGGTGTCGCATTAATACAATAATTCTCCTGATGATGGGCACATGCCTGCCAGAAACATGTACACAATAGAAATAAACATACACGAAAAATTGTGCATCAAGTTGGTTATTATGAAGGATAAGACCTGCTTCCTCAACAAACAAGCGTTGTGAAACTCACATCACAGTTTTCGTGTCATCAATAATATATTTCTTTCTCATTATTTCGTCTTCCTCACTCATTGTGTTACTATACATGACTGACTGTCTGTGATAAAATAAAACAATAAATAAAATTGTAATGCTGTTTGGACGTGAATCTCCATAAAAAAAACATAACAATATTACTAAAATGAAGTAAATGGAAAAGGGAATATTGTTCATTATTGAATGGTGGGTACTCAGAATTCCAAGAATATGGCTCTTTTCACAGAGCGATTATGGTCTTGCGGTCCAAGCGCCGCTGGACCCACGAGGCGGAACCGTCATATACTTCTACTGTACATTACTGTAGAATCGGTTCACGGTTATTGCATTAAAATACTGCCATCCGTTCCAAGATCGAATTTTAGGGAAAGATTTTTGTCAGGATAATAGAGAGTTAAAGTGCGACTGGACCGAGGGGAGACAAGAAGTGTGCAGACTGGAAGAGGAGTTATACAAGGATGCTGTTTGTCACCAACTCTGTTCAACTTGTACAGCGAATACCTTGCCAAGGAAGCTCTGGATGGGCTTGGAGACCTCAACATCGGAGGGCAAATTATTCAAACTGTGAAATACGCAGATGACCTTGTACTA
>Ga0123354_10008012_pt1 | contig 16025 bp, 7 predicted proteins | sample TergutLab28metaG_2_FD_97872 | JGI IMG/M metagenome (GOLD analysis project Ga0123354, IMG submission 97872) | Labiotermes labralis P4 segment gut microbial communities from Petit-Saut dam, French Guiana - Lab288 P4 | ecosystem: Host-associated > Arthropoda: Insects > Digestive system > Gut ...
GACAACAATTTAACGGGAAATGCGTATGAAGTCTTCCTGCGGAATGAGTTACCAGGTTTGTTGGAAGACATCCCGTTAATGATACGGAGCCAAATGTACTTCCAACATGATGGGGCTCCCCCATATTACACTCGACGCGTGAGAGACTACTTGAACGAATCCTTCCCTAACCGCTGGTTAGGTCGTGGTGGGCCCGTTGCATGGCCACCGAGGTCGCCAGATCTTACGCCTCTTGTTTATTACATCTGGGGCCATATGAAGACATTAGTGTATGAATCGAAGGTCGATTCACGAGCAGCACTGCGCGATCGTATTTTTGCAGCGGCAGAACACATCCGCAACCATCCAAACAACATTGGTTCCGCTACTCAATCCCTCTTGATGCGTGCCGAAAACTGCATTGCAGCTGGTGGATGACACTTTGAACAATTACTGTAAAGCTGGTACTTAGTTTAGTAGTTGTGTAGCAGCCTTATATCGGAATGCGCAGTCAGCCATGTTACGTCACCGCAGGGCATTCATGAGTCATGTATATTGCTTGGAACCCTAAGGACAACTATGACATGAGTGCGAGTGTTTTTGTAGTTCAGTTTAATGGCTTTATGTCACTCACAAGTAAGTTTGATGTTAAGTACAGATATTAACATTACAGAAAACACATATTCCTGCCAGTTTTAATATGTATTTGGTAATCAATAAGTGTGTAACAGCTCTCAAAGTTTCAAACTTCTCTGGCCATTATCTCCGTAACCGTTCAAATTTGGACATAGATATTTTGGGTTATATCGGTATACTTTAACATAAGGAACACCCTCCCGAAGTCTGGCACATTCCTCCTGGGACACCCTGTATATTGAAATTACAAAGAATGTTTTTATTTATACATGTACATATTCATGCAGATAATGAAATATGGCCGAAAGTTTAGCCTTTGCAATTGAAAATTCCCTCCGCTCAGGTATTCATCCACGACCAAAAACTATTTTTTGCTTTGAAGAACTGTCATGACGGTCAGAAGGGGATTATCGCTTTTATGTAACCGTGGTCACAGAAACCGCATCAACAAACATGTCGGTTTCTCCAGAAAATGCAATAAACAATATATTCGTATGACACAATGATAGCGTCTACCACATCAATACAGAACCGAAACCCGAATACTATCAAATCAAAGCCCAAAATAGGAAAATAAAAGCAATTCCAAACCGCACAATAATAACAAAGCCATCTTCATAAGGCACAATGATTGCCAATGCGGTTTGTAAACTTTCGTAACGACATTTTTGCACCAATGATCTGAAAGACATAACGTGTATAAATATTCTCGTCCTTTCTTTAGGTATACTTTAGAGGTCCGGCAAAACAAAAACAAAAACAAACATTGAACTTAGATGTAGACAGTGCGACATAAAGGAAATTTAGTTATGTAGTATTTTTCTGTTTATTTGTACACCGGTTATTTAAAACTCAAATTCGAGTCTAATGATTCTGAGTTCAACTCTCAGCCCAGATATTAAATCTCCTTATTTAGTATCTTAGTGGGTTTCTTGAAAATTCTGGTACAGGTATGTTTTTTCGTGTTTATTTTGGTTCAGTATTTACCAATCAGTGGCGATTTAAGTCTAGAAATACACAAACGCTGCTTATTAAATAACACAATGTGATTTTTTTTTATGGCGCTGCGGCCCAACGCGGGCCATAGCCTCCCCATTCATGCTGTTTCTAGATCACACACAGCGACGCAGCACAGTCGGTAGGACTCCTCTGGACAAGCGATCAGCTCATCGCAGAGACCTCTACCTAACAACTCACAACACTTACAACAGACAGACATCCATATCCCCGGTGGGATTCAAACCCACGATCTCAGCAGGCGAGCGGCAACAGACCTACGCTTTAGACCGCGCGGCCACTGGGACCGATTTACACAGCGGGATTGTGTCACCTAAATTTGCTAACCAACTTGTCTTTGGAAGTGAAATGAACAAAGCATTTAGAAGCATCTTTAAATAAAGGAAGATTTACAGTACGAATTTAGGCAGCAAAGTAAAACTGCAGTACGGTCTAACACGAACACTTCGTATCTTAATCCCGTAATGTAATATCGTACGTACCGTGCATCATGTCCTGTATCACCATTTATTAACCAACACTTGCGCACTACATTGTGTATTCCAAACCACATCCTAGTTCGGGCCCGACGTGTTTCGGTGTCTCCTGACACCATCTTCAGGGAGAATACTCTGTCATTTCTTCGCCAACACATCAAATGATTATAAGCATTTACGAAGTGTCCGTTATCAGATCGCAGGTTTTTAATCACGAATGCACAACTTGGAATATCATTAAATTTCCTTCAATGATGTGTATATCTAGTGAAACAGTAAGAAGTTAAAACCACAGACGCACAACTTTATAAACGCTGTTCACGTTCTTCAGTCTATGTATTTGTAGCGAAACGGTTGAAATTTACAGAACTTAAAAAGACTTAAAACACTGATGTTGAAAATCAGGCACATGTGCAATGTGGGTGCGATGGCACCCATTTTAATAATATCATTTGCATCTTTGTGGAGATCATGTGCCAACACAAAACTGGATGCAGTCCGGCAACTGTGCTGTGTCATTGCGTCATATATATGTGTTGGCTATGCTGGCTCAGGCGTCATTTTAAAAGTGACAAACTTGCTGTCTTCAACCACAGTAAACTGTATTCGTCTTATCAATGTCAAAGTGGGATGAAATAAAACAAGACGAAATCTAGCTAAAAAAGACTTGATAAATTTACATTTCCTTACGCGTTCTACAGTTTCGGCTCATCTGACCCTACCTTGGATTCAAACACATCTGGAAGCACCTAAATGAGGTCACAGTAATTTTTTCCGCCACTCTGTTCCTTCTTTTCTCTTGTCCACGGATTCTCCTCAGCAGTTTTTTTTACGAAAAACTTCAGGGTCATAAAAATCGGGTTCTCATTGTACACAGGAGATGGGACGAAAGTTAAAATTTTTAGTTTCTCATCCCCAAGAATATGCACAATGCTTCTTCTAGGTTGCATTTCCTTGCAGTTTGACAGACGTTTACCGAAATTTCAAAGACTCTGTTGCTTCCATCGACAGGGTAGGTGGTACAGGCAGCAGGATCTACTGAAATTTCGGTGCACTACTACCAGATTTCACGGCGTCACATTACAGAAGACATTAATCTTTATGATCAAGGATTTGTAATTTCAAAAAATTAAATAAACAATGTCTTCAGCAAAGCGTCCTTCTTGATAGTCTAGTAGTGAATGATGTTTATTGCAATTGGATTTATACTTCATTTATACATATTAGTATACCACTGTAAGAGGTTGTCATAACATAATCTGAGTCTACATTTCAAGGCTGGGGTGTACAATTCCCGGGCGCCAAGACGCAGTGGCAATTTAAATTTTAAGTTGAAGCCTGACATTTTTTATCCCAGTTAAGGAACCCCCTTAATATTGTGTATAAATTAATTTTTGACACTTTCCTTGATTAATGACAATTTTCACCGACGAAAGTATATATTGGCACGTAACAGATAAAACTTGTAATTCTTTTAAGTATGCTTGTACATGAAGTTCTGAGTTATGCGCCAGCCATTAATCTGACGATTAACCCTTTAAACGCCGAACTAAATCCCATCTGCCATCTACTGGCAATATTAGGAACTCACCATATTTTCCACTTTAGCAGGGTAAGGGTTAAGCATGGACGCGAGACACAAGTTTGTGAAGCTGTAAGAAGGCTAGGAACTACCAAGAGGACGGTAGCAGTCAGTGGCACATCAAGCGAGCACAAGGGTTCATATTGATCTGCTTGATCCTGCTGAACTTGCAGCGGGCACCAACCATTGCCTTTCGCACTTAGCTACTGTTCTCGAACAAAATACAGAATCTTCGACACAAATTCCATCATCAACTTCATTAAACAGAATAAAAAGTACCCGAAAACAAAAAAGGAGCAGCGATTCATGTTAATTAAATCTACAAAGTGCATCGATCAGAACAAAAATTATTTACCGATATTTGTTGGAGATAAAATGTTCGGTTATGTCTTTAGCATCAAATAAGACTCTACGATTACTTTCAAAGAGCCGGATAAAATGCGGTCAAGCATGGCGCTATTGAAGTTGGGTTGAAAGGTACAGAGTAAGAGAAGAATAAAAGCCATGACCTTTGATAACACTGCCGAGACTAGAATCGGAGAATTTCCAAATAAAGTACGGAATGCATACGGTAAGGAAGGTTTCTAAACTATGGCACTTGCGGCGGCATGAAGCGATTTTCTGAATAAGAAGATTAAAGTGTTTTTCCTTCTGAAATATTGTTTGTAGCACATTTGCTGAATAAATAATAATTAATAAAATCAGGATATTATAATTTTATTTTAGTCGCTTACACGCAAATGTACGAAAAGCGAATATTAGCTACTGTCTGCTTCTCTGTCAGTATGGCCGCATAAGGAAATTTAGCTCCCCCTCGTGGTGTTTCAAACTGGGATTTTTTTCACTAAAATCCCTTCAGCGAAACCAGCGTTGGTTAAAAGTCGCAAGAAAATATCAGACACTTTGCATAAACACCTACATAGCCGTTTACGAACTAAGCACGCGTCTATCATGGTGTCACCTACGTTCAAATTGCATCCATGAATTCTAGAAAACATTGCGTAATATAAAATCACAACATGGTGGCCGTGCGACACATTCATTTTTCTTTCAAACTTATAGTTTTAACTATTAAACTACTGGAGCCAGGCATATGAAATTTCCGACACAAATATATTTTAAGCATAATTACGCACTACATTTAAACTATTGTTTGAAATTTAAAAATTATTAAATATATCACAACGAATATCATAAAATTCGATATTTTATTTGAAAAATATACTTATATAGAAAATATATATAAATAACAACCGAGAGAACATAATATTATTCATACTCCTTGCATTAAACATATAAATATTAATATAATTATCTCTAAATGTACATAATTTAACAAACGTGTATGGTATTACTGGGGGTACGCGGTGGCGCACTCCGTTGAGGCACTGTGTTAAAAGCTGGAAGGTCGCGGGTTAGATTTGCAATAATGCATTGAACACAATCCTACCGGCCGCAGTATGGCCCTGCATTCGACTCCGTCGCTAACAGAAATAAGTACCAGGAATATTTCCTGGGAGATAAAGGCAGCCGTTGCCTAGGGCTCAAAATTTACCACCTTCATGTGCCAACTTTCTTGAAATCTGGGAGCCTCTAACTCCTGAAAACCCCAGAGTCTGTCCAGGTTTGTCCAGGAATTGTATTATTCGTGTATTTTATTATCTCAATTTACACACTCTTCTATATGTTTCGGCTTACGTATGTCATCTTCAGGAATAATCAAGCACAAAGGAAAACATAAGTTAACATCGTCGCCAAATATGTGAAACACACATGTATCAAGTGTTGCCGTTTTATCATATAATAAACTGTTTGTTGTTTTTAATATTGGTGGATGGTTTATCAATATTTACAATTATTAACAATTAATTCTTAATGACAATAAGTATAAAACCATCAGTTTCCAACATTATAAATAATTTAAAATGCTGATAGCAAGCTGTAATATGCTACATTTAGATTTTACATATCTGATAAATATAAATATATTTCTAATTATATTTATACACATATATATTTATATATTTACATACGTCTTTTTCCTATGCTTGATTCTCCCTGAAGATGGTCTACATAAGCCGAAAAATATAGGGAAGTATATACTATGAGATAAAATATTTACACATTGGGCAGTCCGTCTTAAGAACGATTTATAGTTTCTTCCAGAGCGAGTTCTTCATGGACTGCTATTTAGTGCTTCCTCTTTCAATTTCCAGTATCTCCCCTTTTCCTTAAGGCGGTTCGATAGTTTCTTACCTCTTCTTCCTCGTCTTCCTGTCGCTTCTATCTTTCCTTTAATAATGTGTTTTAGAAATAAATTTTTGTGTATGGTGCGACAATCCATTTAGCCTTCTTTCTCTTTAATGTAAGTAGGATATTTCTTTTGTTCTCAACTTCGTGTAATACTTCTTCACATCTAACATGATGGGCCCAACTGATCTCCGACCTTCTCCAGGAAACTTCAACACTATTCAGGTATTTCTGATCTACTTTCCGAAGTGTCCAATTTTCAGCACCACAAAATACTCTACTCCAAATATAACATTCTTCTAGTTTCTTACTTAAATTGAAGTGAAATTTTGGTGAAAATTTTCTTCTTGTTGAATACTGGTTCCTTAATTTCACGTGTGCAACATGCAGCATTTGTTATTATGCTACCCAGACATTTGGTATATTCCACAATCTCCTTTTTTTTTATTTGTCACAATCTGTGCTGGAAATGACTGCCTTGAGATTTTAATTGCTTTAAGTTATTCCACATTCATTTGCATTTCAGTTAATCTGTCAATCACACCTGTAAAAGGTAAATCAATCTTATAACAGTCCTGGAAATGTCCCGAGGTTTCCAGGAGTTTGAGGCTCCCAGATTTAAAAAAGTCGGCACATGAAGGTGGTAAGGTTGTCAACCCTAGGCACCGGTCGCCTTTACCGCCAGGAAATATTCCTGGTACTCGTTTCTGTTAGAGGCTGAGTCAACCCCAGAGTCATAGTGAGGCCGGAAGAATTATGTCAATAAAAAATTCCATTGACACCATCGGAATTGAATCCGTGGTTTTCCTGCTTGTAGCGCAGTGCCTCAACCAACTGCGCCACCGCGTACGCTCAACCATAACTCTAGTACCGTTTATTTCTTAGCCACTAACACAAGGTAATCTGCGTATTAATAAAATACATGTTGGTTATATATAAGTGCATTTAGTTGGAATTATATGAATAGCGGAAAGCACTTTGCATCGCAATAATAACAGTAGTAGCCACATAAGACTAGAGATCTATGGAACAGGAAGTTGGATTCTAACTTACGTTCTGCACTACCCATCAAATTTGCGACCTCTAACTTGGAAATCCATTTACTCTAATTGCTTAGTCGGTCGCTGAGATGCAACAGCTTGTACGATATGTTTACTGATGGACCACGAAGTTCTCTATTTTATTTTATTCTCTTCTATTCTACTCTAAGATATTTACGCCGCTCATCTCTATAGCACACGTGTATCTCTTCTTACGGCCTTAGGCCTAGGCTACTGGGCCGGATGAACAGCGAGCGTCGAATGGAAAATTTTATGTTGAATCTCCCCGACAGGAGAAAATCTATTCATAACTCCTATCTTCTTGCGAACCTCCCCTCAAACAGATGCAACACGCCACACACAAGTCAAACTGTTCAGTTCTACCCCTGCTGAAGAATAATAGGCTTATTTTCAAAATACTGTGCATTCTCTCAAACTTCTGCTCCACATTCAGGAGGAACCAGTTTATTTCCTTTAAGCTTTGATAATTTTCCAGTTATCTCAATCTGAAAAGCCTGGACATTACCTTCAAATTTATCTCAGCACTATTCTCCCATACTACCTTACTATAGTTCAAAACTTTTTTACCGGTTTAAAACCCTTCAATGAAATTAAGAAACATAAATTTATATATGATTGTAAAAAGACTGGTTATGCAGCAGACGTGGCCCGTTGCAAGTTACTATTCCAAAATGTATCTTAGTTGTACCGAGTAATCACAAGAAATTTAAGCACCCGGAAATTTTGCTTCCATTAAAAAAGTCAGGTATTTTTCGCTCGTCATCAATTCCTCTAAGCTCAAACATTATTTTCCGTGTAATCTCAGCAGCTAATGTAACGTCGTAAAATATTAACCATATTCAGTCATCCCATTTTCAAATTAAGGTAGTGTGAAGTTAAAATATTAATGTCTAAATCGTATCGGATAAAATGCTGTCTACCTGTATGTCTGTCTGTCCGTCATTGCTCTTTCACAGCATCTGAACTACCCAGCAGAATGAGTACAACTATGCCCTTGATTCTCATTTCCTTACAAAAGTGCCCAATGACACTCATCCCGAAAATAAATAGTTACCGCTGTCTTATCACAATCGACTGAGTCAGGATCATTCCAATCGCAATTGAATCATTTGATCCTGGACGTCCCTTCATACCTACTGACATCCGTTATTCTCTTAGTACCTAACCAACTTAATTCACAAATTCTTGTTTTATAATAAGTTTATTTCACGCCTCTACATGTTTCGAGCACTATGTGCTCATCATCAGGAGGTCAAAATTATATTGCACAGCATCTGGTATCATCACACTGAAACAAGTGCGTGTGATGATACCAGATGCTGTATAATACAATTTTGTCCTCCTGATGATAAGCACATATTGCTCGAAAAATGTCGAGGCATATAATAAACTTATTATAAAACAAGAATTTGTGCATTAAGTTGGTTAATTACTAAGATTATACTGAGATGCACGGTCAGCAAAATCCGTTATTCTGTCAATATTCAGCACATTCAAATGTACTGAAAAGAAACCGGTTCACTTTACCAACCGTACAGATTTGTTTGGAATATGCTTGTACTATTTCAATGTCTCTACAACGAACATTCTACCATTACTCTATTTACATTTTATTCCAACTGTTCTTGTACTGGGCACATGAAAGCACAAACGGACACAAAATTTGGTCCCAAACAGTACGATCCAACTGTAATAATATAGAGATAAAATCCACCGACGTATTTCGACAATTACCACCACCTGACCATACCAAAAATGATCCAGCAAAAAGACACAATATCTGATATTCTCGGCCTCTGTGTGCTCTAATTTGCATACATTTAGAGGGTGGCTAATCTCTGAGACTGTAACACGTGTAGTACGTGGCCATTAGCTGGCTACTGGAAAGCTCTGCGATAATGAGCTGATACTGCAGCAGATGCTACTCGAACTTAAGGGAACAAAATAGTTTTGTTATCTTCTTTATTAGCCTAAAGAGCAGTTTAGAGATTAAAGATACAGCTGTTGTACACCAAAGGCCTCACATAACTTTTAATCGCGGTTGGTACAACAAAGGGGACACCTAACTAATTTATAAACTGTCATGAAGTGTGCTGTAGTTTATAGTTCCAATGTCATGGCAGCCAACACTACCACATTCTTGTACATTTGGAGGCAGGTTAATTTCCGCACACAAATTAAACTTGAAATTCTGATTTAGGAACAAGAAGACAGTGTCACAACCTTTTGTATAAATCTCAACATTGTCCACACCATGAAGAACATTCCTGCTTGTAAGGGGGAAAAAGACGCGTAACCAAACGTTTATGTCGAGAATATATCTTTCTACTAACCTAGGCCTGCACTTGCCCAGAACTGGATGTACACATTTTAGTGCAGTTCTTTAAAAGAGATTCAGAATTAAGGTCCCGTGACGAAGAATTAAAACAATGAAATAACTCGCAAAGTTCATAATTTGCAGTAACTTAAGAGTGACTGTAGGGTGAAGGATGAAAGGGCTGGACACGTAGCACCTGTACAGTTACTGATAATGGAACAAAATATGTTCGTAACAGCGTATTTGTAAAAATAGTCTAAATGCCTTTACACAGTTCATGTCGTTCACTAATTCACGTACTTCAGTAATACTCATTCTCATATTCCATCCATAGATTCCAGATGTTGTTCTGTTATTCATACGTATGCAGAATGCATTCTTTCATAAATTAATTATTTCATGTATTCATTCATTCTTCTTTCTGTCTTACGACAGTTTCATAACCTCTTCCAAAGAGAGATTTCTCCCACAGAGTGGGATACAATGTTTGCTCTTTCAATTGCTATAACCCTCCTTCCCTTAAGGCCATCCAGTAGCTGCTTACGTCCTCTTCCTCGTTTTCACGTCAATTATATGGTACAAAAATAAATACTTCGAAACGATATGTGAGAAACTGTGTTGGACTAGAATGGTTCAGGGCAAGTTATTGAAGCGGACTTCCTGAGCACGTTGACGAAATTTGCTTTTCCCATAAAAACAACCCCTTATGTGGATAAAGTTGATTCATTTATATCCACCCACAGTTATTGTTTACTGGGTTCTTAAGGCAAATTACTTTGGATGGCAGTAAGGCTTAAGTAAGTGTTGGAAGAAGAAACAACTAGAGCATATTTTAAGGAACTATTTACTAATGAGTCTGATAAATACCATGATAAACCTCACTCAGGGAAGAAAAACAAAAAGAGAGATTCTATTTATATATTTATGTACCAAAGAAGAGGAAGTGACGGCATCACACAAGCTTGCACCAGCCCTCTAGCACAAGGAGCAGAAGAATATCTGCATATTTCTTGAATTTTAAACAGCGTAAAATGGTAAGTCCTTTTCGAATTTTCTGGACAACTTATTGGTTCCATCTTCAAGGGTCAAGTAGTCCAAGAAGGAGTCGGTTCTTGAAGATGGGACTGATTGGTTGTCCCAAAAGTCGACACAGGACTGCCGTTCTACGTAGCGTAAAATCCCAGAAGAGCAAGTATCTCTCTTTTTATTGTTACACCGTGCATGTTGTCGAGTTACTCAATTATTACACCAACCACTGCACACATATAAAATTTATAAAATTTAAACATTAAAACATTAAAAACGCTCCGATATGTTTCGGTCCTAAGACCATCATCAGGGAGCTATATATTCCTTGCTAAAGTCACACTAGAAATAGTCACAGATTAATTTCTTTGTACAAGTTGAGTGTTGTGGCAGCATGCCGTGTTGTGTAATGTTATGTTGCGAAGAGTGTCCTGCTACGGATGTGCACTCTTCGCAACATAACATTACAAAACACGGCATGCTGCCACAACACCCAACTTGTACAAATAAATTAATCTATGACTATTTCTAGTGTGACTTTAGCAAGGAATATATAGCTCCCTGATGATAGTCTTAGGATCGAAATATGTCGGAACATTTTTAATGTTTTAATGTGTAAATTTTATATATATATGCAGTGGTTGGTGTAATAATTGAGTACATATCTCATTTATATCGCAGCGTAAGTCTGAAATCACTCAAGGGACAGAATGTTTTTCCTCAGTTTCAAAGCCACCGTCACACGACGCTTTCATTCCTACAGGGAGACGTGAATATGACAGTGTTAAAACTATTAAACTGTGTGCAGGAGACGTAACTTCCTAATTAGAGAAGACATGTGATGATGGTACAACCATTAGTTTTGTTGTGTTGGGGAGTTCAGGTTGGTTCTGTTGCGCTTTACACTTATAAATACCTAAACATGTGACGTCACGAGATTCATTCATCTGTAGTGCAGTGGCAAATAAAGCATGAAAACGCTGAAGACGAGAAAGTCAGAAGAGGACAAGACAGGAAATGTACATGTAACCTAAAACAGCGGCGCGTTCCTGCAACCATTGTTGCAGTGAGAAAGCAAAATTTATTGCATATTCTGAGTGTGTGTTTGTAGCCTTAGGTGTCCAATTTGCAATTAGCATGCGCCACGTTGTCAAATGTGGTCTGTCCGACTCTACAAATTTTTTCCACCTTATAACAGGCAAGATTTTAGAAAAAAAGTTACTGAACATAATTTTTTTTTAATTTCTGTACAACGTTTTTCTGAAACATTTCTCATTCCAAGAAGAAATGAGCTTAGTATGTAGTATTCTCAAAAATGTATATTGTGCTTCCTAAAAGTACCTGTTATTCTTGTTAGATTTAATGAAACTTCATTCTTCTAGACAGATTTTCGAAAAATACTCAAATGTCAAATTTCATGAAAATCTTTTCAGTGGAAGCCGAGTTGTTCCACGCCGACGGACAGGCAGACCGACAGACAGATATGACGAAGCTAAGAGTTGCTTTTCACAATTTTCCGAATGCGTCTAAAACAACTGTTTAAACCTTTGAATAACGACGTTCATCTAAATTATATATTTAAAAAACATAAGTCCTTACCTCATAGAGAACGGTGTTAACTTTTGAAGCAACAACGGGTTAATATCTTTAGGAAATAATTGCATCTTTGTTGTGAGAGTTATGGAAAATACACTGATATTTTTGGAAAGTGCGAAATGTTTGAAGTTACAGCAGGCAGTGCTTATAGATATCAACGCACTTCAAAAGTCTAATGAAATATTGACCGTAGATTTTACACAGTAACCTAGTTCGAGTTACTGGTGTCCCCCACACAATGTGGGTTTAGACAGGCTTTAAATGTTCAGTGACAAGGGCACAATTTTCACAACGCTCTACCCTAACACGGCTCAGTGCATGACACCGCTACATTTACGGGATAACAATACAGCAAGTGACTGAGAATAGAAGAGCGTTTGCAAATTAAGTCATTGGGTATTCTGTCATGATGTTGATGAGCTGCAGCTTTAGAGATGTACAAGTAACTGCTTATACGTAAGCCCAATTTTTAGAGTGAGATCTCGCATACGTCCTCAAGATGTGTTCCAGGACAGTAGTTAAACAAATTTTACTTACATAACACAGATTTATAATTAGTCATAAGTCACGCGTAGTAAACCACAGAATTCGTAACCACGGTATTCATCTCACAACAAAATACCGAAATCCCTACATCAGTCTACCGTGTTGCTGCAAGAAGATGGAACTCGAACAGTCGGTTAAGAGTTATGGAAACCCAAACGTTCATCACTTAAGTCGCAAGGCCCAATACTTGGCTCCATCTAGAGCCACTTGAATCCAATCCAGTTCCATCTTAAAGTGATTATTTTGTCTTATCTCTTTAAGTGAGTTCTTAATATCATTTCCTCCTTTGCACATCTTCACCTCTCACAATGGGACTAAACCTTATGTCCAACTGATCATCTTTAAATAAATTATGACGACCCAATTAGTAATTAGTGAGCTGCACAAACAGTAAAACTCCTCAGTATAAAATGCTAAGTGTTTTGACTCAAAATAAACATGAGACATGAATAAAGTAAAGGGAAGACAAGAATAACAGTTTAACGTATTTGACTGGTTTCCTGTTTATTTATTCGCTCATGGTGACGTCCCTTAAGTGTCGAAACATGTAGCATTTAAAAGAGCAAATGTTGTTTTTATAATAAAAATGGTTGGGCTCAATAAAAGTTTCTTTATTATTTAGTTTATGAAACACAACAAGATGCCTTCCCAAAAGACTTTTCCAGGTCTTGTCAGGCATACCTTGGTTACGTGTTACGCGTTAATTCGGTTGTTGTTTGTATTTCAGTACTACGTAAATCGGTTAAAAGCACATGCTCATTTACTGCAGCACCACTTTTGTGTTATAATCAGTCAAGGACTGCACTTTGGGGAAAAATATTTATTTCGTTTGTTGTACTTTTTTTCGTCCTCCGGCATTATTAAGGGCTTCCTTCATTAGGTTAGGTTAGGTTAGGTTAAGTTAGGCGTAGCACTAGCCTCCCACTGCAAGATTTGAGGTTTTCACTGGTACTTGTCATCAGTCCGCGGTGGCTCAGTGGTTAAGGTGCTGCGCTACAAATCTGAAGGTCGCTGGTTCGATCACAGCTGGTGTCATTGGAATTTTTCATTGACATAAAATCCTCCCGATCGCACTATGGCCCTGGGGTCGACTCAGCCTGTAAAATACATGAGTACCAGGAGCATTTCCTGGGGGTAAAGGCGGCCGATGCGTAAGCCTGACAACCTTACAACCATCCTGTGTCGTTGTCATGAAATCTGGGAACCTTAACTTCCTGGAACCCTCTGGGCCACTCCAGGCCTGTACAGGACTGCTTTACCTTTACCTTTATTTGTCATCAGTATTGCTTTATGGAAAGTCGTGACGTGTATTTTGGAGAAAGCAAAAGGTTATTTCAGAGGAGCCTGGGCTGCCACATACGGCTAACATCAGAGTGGGAGAATTCTTCTTGGTGACTGCCTGAAAAATTAAACTGTGTGACATTCCTAAAGAATATATTTATTTATTTACGGTCTAATTCTTTTAATGTTATTGCATTAAGTGAATCAGTACACGTTTTGATCTCTGCATAGCTTAATATGTAGTTAAATTTTATAAAAATTTCCTTCAACCCCATAAAAATAATTATCACTTCATGTACTTGCTTAATTATTATTATTGCTTTGTTGTTCTGTGGTGACTAACATGTGCTGATCAATTTGACGTTCAGGTTACCGTGCATTGTGATAAATTCTTATAATAAAACCAACCAGATTCACTCATTTCTGAAATTTATTTTTGGAATAAAACTCTACGTGTTATATTCCAAAAATAAATTTGAGAAATCAGTGAATCTGGTTGGTTTTATTATAAGAATTGTACTGAACACATCAGCCTTTTTGCCTCAAGTCAGAAAATGGCCCTTTAAAATGTAGTAGTTACTATATTTACCACAAGTTGTATATTCAAGAAGTCTACTTTCTGTCGAAGCAGTGCATTCTTGTGTTTTGTATGGTTCTCAGAAAAACAGATAATATTACCCCATACAGCCTTTGCGACTGGTTTTATAACCGAGACGGAACGTGTTTCCTGCGCGTTACGAATTTAACATATGAATATAATTCAGTTAAATGTAATTCTTTAAAGCGAATCGTTATTTATAGTCTCGTAGTACGAACAGTGACGATAGATTCGGTCTCATTTATTACATAACAAGAGAACATATCTTCTGGTTTTAGGTTTATGAATGTAAATAACGGATCCGAATAAATGGACAATGACCACACCCTAACATGCCAAGTCTGACAGATATCATGGAAAGTGTCAATAAACGGGACAGATGGTGGAAATTATCCAAATTCAACGGAGTGCAAAAAAAGAAAATAGGAGACCTTCTTTAAATGGTCTCGGTTAACAAAAGTGTTTTTCGTTACGTACGCTATTCCGAACAAAGCACGAAGGTTTTGGAAGTTGTTTTAGCCTCCTTGGATAGGTTTAACACTTTCTAATGGACACAACGTAGGCTACTGGGATCTAATTTTCTTTGAAGGATTGAAAGAGGGTTTCCGAAACTTTTCATTTATTTTGGAATGTGGGACAACTGAAAAATTCATAAATTCTTGAGTCCAGCCTTTAATACACATTTGCCATTCTTGCAGTCATGATGAAATATATTACTATTCTGGGTTTAGAATTTTAAAAAAACATAAAATTATCTTCGATTGACTCCTCTTTGTTGTACGGCAATAGGTACGAATAACGGCGAATGTTAGGGTTACAACTTGATACTTTATTAACTAATTTTCTTCAAGTGAACCGAAAGCGAATGTTAGTTAAACAGGGTATAAATCAGTGTGGAATATGCAGATTGATGAAAAAGCCGCATTCCCTGCGGAGATATGAGACACAAACGTATAACGAAGAAGACGCCATTAAGAGATGGCTTTGTTTGAGCTGTCTCTTTACGTCACTCTGCCGTGACATCTAGCGTCACTTCAGCGAGTATGCAAATAAACTATACATACAAAAAATTCCATGTGTATCTTTTTCCATGTCGTTTTAAACCCTATAAATCATCTATTGTTATAAACCTGGAAATATAAGTCATAATGAGGTGAGGTTGTCTCATAAAACATCTAGAGACGGATTAACCTTAATAATCTAGCGTTGAATTCTAACAATCACGACATAAAAAATAAAATTATATAGTAGGTCCCCATTCAAGTCGCATGCACTAAGAAATCCTGTACTGCATACTGATTTATGAAAATACTATTACCTTGTCTTTCACATGCTAGGCTTACATAGAGCGAAATGGAATTGAATGTTTCTTCTCCCTTACATTGTACGGTTGTACATTTGTGAGCTATATTGCACCGGGAATTTTAAAATTTTGTACTGATACATTAAATTATTATAATAATCAACTCCTGTTTATTGAAGTTGTAGCTTAAGAGCACCCAGTTCCATTATAAATTGACACAAAATAATTACAACCAATTTTACATTCATTGTTCCGTGCATCATTGTAATTGTTTAAAAAATAACCAACACGATGTCACTTGTGGACTATCCTTTATTTTCATGGGTAGTCGTCATTCGTTCTCTACATGTTTCGAGC
>Ga0123354_10008013_pt1 | contig 16024 bp, 6 predicted proteins | sample TergutLab28metaG_2_FD_97872 | JGI IMG/M metagenome (GOLD analysis project Ga0123354, IMG submission 97872) | Labiotermes labralis P4 segment gut microbial communities from Petit-Saut dam, French Guiana - Lab288 P4 | ecosystem: Host-associated > Arthropoda: Insects > Digestive system > Gut ...
TCACTGAAGTATATCAGATGTTACTGTCAACTGTCACTGAAGTATATCAGGTGTTACTGTCAACTGTCACTGAAGTACTTCAGATGTTACTGTCAACGGTCACTGAAGTACATCAGGTGTTACTGTCAACTGTCACTGAAGTACTTCAGATGTTACTGTCAACTGTCACTGAAGTACTTCAGATGTTACTGTCAACTGTCACTGAAGTACGTTCCTTATCTTCTTCAACGACAGAAAATTCATTCTACATAAGTATTCTGTCCTTTCTTCAAGCGTAGTGGCACGGTCCGAGATACGATGACCGGCAGAGGCCAACAATTTTCCCGTCTGCAAAATGTCCAGCCCCACCTAGCATCCTATTCAACTGACGCCAGGGGTAAGGTAATGTGGCCAGTCCATGAATCTGACCACTCACGTCTACACCAGCCGAGGTTAAGAATGAGTGGAGCTGTACCGCTGCTCCCTCGACATGCCTTCATAATGTGAAATGGGAACACTTCATTTCCTTAGGTTTTGTACTGTCATAATTATTTGTCTTGTCTTCCAGTTTTGACAGTTGTGTTCACGACAAGTGACAAGCAGCACAAGAGGACCGAATTCTACGTCAACGCCATGTGGTTACACATTCAACACGACACGACCTCTGTAGCTAAATCAGTGTCATTGAATACAAAAAAACACACACACATGCCATATTGCACAGACACTGAATTTTCGGACTGTTCTACTGGCCTACGGGGGAAACCGTAAAAAGAAGCGCATTACAGCCCAGTGGTGGGAATTCCAATCCTGCCGTTCGTCTTATACAGAAACTCCATTTGGAGTAGAAAAAAGCTTCTTCCCTTAATTCAATTTATGAAAAATCTAGGAACATTCCTAAGAGAAGAAGCTTCCCAGCAGAAAAGAAACAGCGAGTCACCAGAGCCTTCACAATTCATTGTTCAATACTAAGCAATCAGCCCGGTACGAACTGTTCGCATTCACACACTGCGTGTTCCGAATACAAGCCACCAGATCTGATGCAGACTGTCCGTCGGCATGAACATTACCGCCGGTAACATCTGAAGGACTAACACCAAGCGAATTACATTTAAAGATTCAACCCGCACCGCGCAGGAAACGCACTCTCTCTCTTACAAGAACAAATCCAGCCTGTGAATAATTTGAAAATTGTGGGGGAAATACGGGCGCCTTGTGGGTGAAAAAATTGATATATTTTGTGATTCAGACAGACGTTCAGCAGTTTATATGGCACACAAGTCAGGCCACACTAACGCAATACGTCAGACAGGCTTATGGCAAAACGCAGGCGCTGAAAGGAGTTATGAAAACGATGACTAATATCGAGGAACATACTGGAGACCAAACAGTTTATGCGACGCGTCAAATACGACGCACGAGTGTCAGAATAACTGTTCAAATGACGGCCTATTTAGGGGTTTTAGGTCGCGTAGTGTAATTGGTCTGATCCGACGTTTCGGAAGAACGTACTGCCTCCATCCTTGTGGTGACTGAATTTGGTTCGGGTGGAAGTTTTAGTGACTTTGATGAAGTACGTCAGTTATATGGGGTGGCTGGAGAATACCTGGCCAATAAATGATAGGAAATCGTGTACCACTGGTGTGGTCTGCCGCCACGTAACCTCCAACTGCCACACACAGCCGACTCACTTGCTTCTTCCCAGTCACTTCAGCATCCATAAAAACGAATTCTGTCGCCTGAATATGGATGTCAGTACATACCTCCGCATCGTGCAGACATTTCGTCACTACACGGCCTAGCAACTCAAAGGACTACAACAACAACAACTATAACAACAGCCACAAATGACGTTTCGACATACAACAGACAGGCACATTGTGCTGCTCCCTTCTGCAATGTACAGTTCACAAAACATGTGCGCATGTTTGGCGACTGTCACCACACCCAGTCAGTCACAGCCACCAACAAGCTCTGCAACTTGGTACGGCTGAACGTACATGTTGATCCACAACAGCATGCAAAAGAATCCTGGCAGTTCGAACGGACCACTGATACTGTGCCTGATCCCTTACAGTATGTTCCGCGGTGAACGCTGGACGATACACGCCATCTGCATGTTCTACCAATTTCTGTCTCACCTGAAGACTCCTTCCAGAATCAACGTGCTGGGAAACTAAAAGTAAAATCGGATAACAGAAGTGAAACTGCTACTAGGAATCAAGTGACGTAGCTGACAATTTAAGACGTAAAGCAAAAACAGAACGGGAGTTGAACAATTCTAAGTCTCACAAATATAGCCGGACAGACTACATCGAACGGACGGAGGAGGGCAGGTAATGGAAGGTGGCCATCCATTACCAGCTACAGGTAGAAGGCAACCTTGGTAAACCAAGTGAAAAAATGGAAATGAAGCAGGACAGGCCGTAGGAGAGGAAAAAGAAAACTATCACTAACCTCGACTAGGAAACACGGATTTGTCTCACAAGAATTTCAATCAATTTTCGCGACTGCAGACTCAGTCTTCCATCCTTTCCAACTACGCCCGTCTGTGTGCGTCGCTGCCGCATTTCCTGCGGTCCGTCTTCCCGGTCTTGTGGCGTCCTCGTTCCTTCAGGGCAGATGTACAGTTCTTCCTCCAGTACACGTCTTTCTAGCCAGCTAACTCGAAACTCTCCCGAAACATAACTCACAGCAAATGGGGTTTTCGCTGCGGGCTTTCTAATCTATATAAATAAACGTTCGGTTTAGTGCCCTTAGCGGGCGGCACCACCCGGCTGAAGCCGCCTGGCCCAGGCCCGCATTTCTGCCGTCTCTCTTACTCAGTGTGCCTGCCTGTTTGCGAGGTTTCTTATTACGTTTGCAGATTGAGGACTGCAGCTCGCAGCATGCTGAACACTGCGACACTGCGGTCTGTGTCAAGCAGTCGTCCTTATTAAACACGAGCGCAAGACAGCGCCGAACCTCATACAGCTGACGCATTCCAGCGACAGCAAATGGAATGTGTCATACAAAAAGACTTAAAACGGCTGAACTGGTTACGTCTTTAAACGCATTTTATGTAACCAAAATTTGAGCTTTGAGAGTTCTCAGGCTCTCACAGCGGTGCACTTTAGAACTCCGCTCTTCAGGGATGTGACGCTGCGTCGCTGTGTGACTGGTTCCCGACGTCCCGAAGGAACAAGCAGCCTTCATCTTTAAGGTTCGGTGGTCGGATGAGTTGTGTTCATACTTACCGACCTCACATCGCTCTAACATTTTTAACTATTTATAAGCTCCAAATTACACACTTCGGCCATCCTGTGAGGCATTTTGTTAGACGTAGATATTTAGATGTCAAACCTAAAATACAGTTTCAAAATGTACCGCTTCTGTATTCCTGGATGATTGACAGTAACTTTTAGGCGAAATATGTAGCCTTATTCTTACTGTACATAGGAAATATACTGACTGATCGCTACACTAAATTGTATTTAAGAACGCAAAGTTGAAGTGCCAACTTAAAGGTGACAGGTTTTGTACCTCACAACGTTCAATAAGCTGAGTGGGTCGCAAAGACGGTGACTGAACTGCGAAATGAGGAACCAACCGCGAATCGAATCTTGGTCGTCCAGCCCGCAGGCATTCACTAAAATGAGTTAACTCGGGTCTTCTGTGGCTTGAACTGGATTAACATAACACTGGATCGATACTTACGCCATTCGATAACAACCAATTTAAAAGCAATCAGCGTTAGGACAGCAGACGCTACAGAGGCACGAGGCCTGTCTGGTGTCCATGTACCGATATTGGCACTTTTATTAATCCGCAATTAAATGAAAACTATTAATGAACAGCGAGTCACGCGACAAAGTGCCGGCCACTCCACTGGACTCGGACAGCAGCGGCTGTTTCCAACATCATGCAGCAATTCCATTTCTTTTTTGCAGTCAGAATGTTCATTGCCGTGTCCACAAGATCTCAGCACGGGACTTATCCTGAGCCAGATCAATCCAGTCACACACTGACATACTAACTCCCGGCAGCCGGGGTACCGTAGCGTGCACAACTACAGCCCGCACTACCGAACAGTCGCGGTGCGAATCCCAAATGCTGTCAAGACCCGCTCTGGGGCCCACCAAGCCTCCTAATAAACAAGTGACCAGTCACCCCATCAGAACTGTCCGGCTGCACCACCATGGCGTATACAAGGAAAACCTGGGAAAGCTGTACTGTCAGCCATCAGGACGCCCTAATGGTCTCCCCACTAGGAGCACCCAACCAACATTTTGTACCAATTTCCTGTCTCCCCGCAGCGTGTTACACGCCCCATTCAGCACAAGTAAATATTTTCAGCAGTTGAGCATGGAGTATAACTGCCTGCTAATTTAAATCGTCTGATCAATTATCTAATCAATCTGCGTTCCTTCATGACGCACTGTCAACCTGCCAAGTACGTCTCTTCTATTGATTGCCAGGTTACACTCAACAGGCACTCATCTCACAGCGCGGCGAATTAAAGGTGGCAAGAGCGGTCGGTGCAATACCGCACCGTGAGCTGACCTTGATCTGAGTGAGTATACCTGTGACGTTATCTCATAAGCGTCCCAGTTTGCTTTGGACACATGCACAGTGTTTACACGTCTCCGAGTAGTGTTCGGAGCAACACAGTTTACAGGCTGCTGGGGTGTGACACTGCGTCGTTGGGACCGCGGCTACCGACGTGCGCCCAACATACTCTATCACCTACGCCATTGTTAGAACAGTCTGGCACAGGTTATGTATGTTTGTGGAGGCACCAAAATTAGCGACTGTAAAGTAACTGTACAATATAATATGTATCAGCTGTGGCCAGCGGTGTGTGTGTGCGCGCGCGCGTCCAACCGAAGGGTACAGCACACCTCTGACACCAGAGCACATTAACTTACGATCATTATTGCACTACAGCTGTGGTTCTGAACCTCAGACCGATTCACCCCCGTCAGTGCGAGATACCAGTCATGTGGCGCTTACTGAGCTTTTGGCAAATTCAGCATTTAATTCGGTGTCCTGCATTTTGCAGTCATTCTCTGTAACGGCCTATTTTAATGATATTTTGATACGGGTATGAGAACATTTCGAGAGCCAGCAGCCCTTAGGACCGAGAATTCAACCCCCCGACCGCAATGTCACCCCCTGCCATGCATTAACACAGACCGTCAGTCTGACAACTGCTGTTAGCTGTATTTCGTGCGAGCGAAGAGTCAATCAGACTTATCGTTTGTCGGGCAGGAAATTACAGCGACGGACATCCGGACGTTCATCCTCTTGCCACTGCATATCGAGACAGCGTCACAGACGTCGGTGGTCAACACCAGTCGCGTGACACACGTACAACGTAACGCCTCTAGCTGTGATCACGTCCACCACATGCCTGCACATACAGCACGTCAAAATTCTGCCCTCACAGTGCACTCGCCTCAGACTTGTAATCAGGAGGTCGCCTGTTTGAATCTCAGTCCAGACACCTGCTACACTGACTGACGCTTGCGTGATCCGTTTACAACACACCAACGAGCGATCGGACCATTTCGAATAGGCCACGATCGCTCCATTCCACATCCCTTCCAAGCCCACTTGTACTGCTCACTTCGCCACTCGAGCTCATGGAGACAAAGCTACTTACAGCGTCGATAAACAGACACCATTTCCTAAACATATAGTGGCACAACATTCTATACCACATTTTTTGACAGTCAGAAACAAAATTTTACCAAATATGTAAGGGCCTACTAAAGGTGAGGTTGCCCCTGTCTACAGCATAAAGGCATACAGGGGAAACAGAGGTACGGCTCCACTTATTCTTAACCTCGGCACCAGACGGAGGTCAGTGGTCAGCTTCACGTTCCAGCCGCTTTACAGCCAGGAAAAAAGCCCCCGGTCCCCATTGTCCAGGATACTGGGCCGGCTCTAGAGCCGGTCTGGACGTTGCCCCTGATGGGAATAGAATTGCTAATTGTCCAGCCCACAGCCTAGTTTTTATACCGACTGAGATATCGCGGCTCCTAAAGAGGTGTCATATCGTTACACCACGTGGTGTTCCTGAGACACAAGGCATGAAAGGCACACAACTGGGTTAAAAAAGACACGAGAAATGTGTGAGGTCCAAAGTGAAGTATCATATTATGACGTCATAACACACATTCGAATTGAGCCTGCAGCAAAGCGAGAAGTGCCTGTATTCTGACGAGAGAAGGACGCCATGGAGCGCTGGATTAATTTTTAATGAATACGAAGAGACAACGAAAAACAGAATCGGACTGCAGTGAGATACAGACTGTCAGCACACAGTGCGGTGAGATACAGGCTGTCAGCACATAGTGCGGTGAGATAGACTGTCCGCACACAGTGCGGTGAGATACAGACTGTCAGTACACAGTGCAGTGAGATACAGACTGTCAGCACACATTGCAGTGAGATACAGACTGTCAGCACACGGTGCGGTGAGATACAGACTGTCAGTACACAGTGCAGTGAGATAAAGACTGTCAGCACACAGTGCAGTGAGATACAGACTGTCAGCATACAGAGCGGTGAGATACAGACTGCCAGTATAAATTGCAGAGATACAGACTGTCAGCACACAGTGCGGTGAGATACAGACTGTCAGTACACAGTGCAGTGAGATACAGACTGTCAGCATTTAGTGCGGTGAGATAGACTGTCCGCACACAGTGCGGTGAGATACAGACTGTCAGCACACAGTGCGGTGAGATACAGACTGTCAGTACACAGTGCAGTGAGATACAGGCTGTCAGCACATAGTGCGGTGAGATAGACTGTCCGCACACAGTGCGGTGAGATACAGACTGTCAGCACACAGTGCGGTGAGATACAGACTGTCAGTACACAGTGCAGTGAGATACAGACTGTCAGCACACAGTGCAGTGAGATACAGACTGTCAGCATACAGAGCGGTGAGATACAGACTGTCAGTACACAGTGCAGTGAGATACAGACTGTCAGCACACAGTGCAGTGAGATACAGACTGTCAGCACACGGTGCGGTGAGATACAGACTGTCAGCACACAGTGCAGTGAGATACAGACTGTCAGCACACAGTGCAGTGAGATACAGACTGTCAGCATACGGTGCGGTGAGATACAGACTGCCAGTATAAATTGCAGTGAGATACAGACTGTCAGCACACAGTGCGGTGAGATACAGACTGTCAGTACACAGTGCAGTGAGATACAGACTGTCAACACACAGTGCAGTGAGATACAGACCGTCAGCACACAGTGCGGTGAGATACAGACCGTCAGCACACAGTGCGTTTACCAACATTAAACACAAACCAGAATTATCTGATTGAATTCTGGCCGTTTGACAGGCACTGCTGTTTAACAGTCAGTCACTTCAGTTGTTTATCGCGACGTTCCGTGAACGTGTTCAGTGACATGCGAATACCGAGGGCCAACGGATGTCAGCACAGTCTGATCTCAACCTACCTTGGGTTGCCGCGAAGAGCAGCGTGGTGCAGGGCGTTGAACCCGTTGTTATTCGTCAGCATGATGTCAGCGTTGTGGTCCAGCAGCAGCGTCAGCATGTCGTCACGCTTCTTCGAGATGGCGTCGTGCAGTGGCGTATCACCTTCAGAATCCTGTAACGACAATATGGGACACATTTAATCCGCCACCACTGCAGCTATCTGAAGTCAGCAACACACGTAAGAACCCGCTCTTCGCCCAGGTTCCTCTTGAGCTGAACAGAGTAAAGAAACGGTGTACTTATCAATGCACTGGTGCAAGATGAAGGCACGCCGCAGTCCCATGGCATATCATAGGAATATCAGGCACGAAATTAAGCAGATACTGCATATTACTGTATTATTTATCACCATGTAGGAGCACATGGATCGTTTTATACGTAGGACGGTTACTAAGCAACGCAATAGCAGTGAACACACAACACATGCATTACCAATAGCTATGGTCTCGCAGAAACCACGCGGTGGCCAGCAGAAACACAGATGCAAATACAAACCACTGAACACAATTTAACACAACTTATTTATACACGAAACACAATACAAGAGCTGGCTGTAATGCAGATATTTCCGACTCCCATAAACGAAGTACAGTCCTGATATACCTATTCCAGATAACAAGAACAGACCAGTTCTTGAGGGCCAAGGCCAGACTGCAGCTGTCTTAGGTTCAGGTCCCCACGGCGGACCGTGGATGACGTCACTGTACAGCCTACACAAAGCCGTTACACGCGCGCAGTTTTATTAACGTATTTTGTAATCCAAATTCATTGTCTGTTTTTATAAAAAGGGGTGTGCGCTATTGCTGTATAGCACTGTGCAAACGCTCCGACATGCACTGTTCAGACAATCGACGCATAGTTTCGGCAGTACGAATGTACCGTATATACAGAACATCGGTGGTACCAGACGGCTAACACGTGCTGCAGTACGTCAGAGAGCACAGCCGGTCTGATCGCAGTCTGATGGAACTCGCTCGGGCTGAAGAAACTAAACCCACCGACAGTTCAGACCTGCGACGTACACACCTACAGGGTGTTGCAGGTGTGGTACTGTAAGCTAGCTGGCAACCAGAGGCACAGTAGTTACAAAGTAGAGCTCTGACAACTATTGGCTGTCAATTCCTGCTGGGTCATCGTCGTCTGAATGTGGTCACTCAGCCGACCGCATACATGGCCCGGCGGTGACAATCGACAGTTGTCAGATAAAATACGCACCCCGCACAACTGTCGATCAAACAAAGTGTAACCGACCTCGGGAAGAAAAGAGACGACTGTTTGGTTCCAGGCACTAATGTTGTAAACTATAAACTTGGGATTTCTTAGAACACACCCCGCCAAATGTACGTGACAGCACGGTTCGAGCAGAATCGCGAGTTTGTGAGAGCGTAGTGCAGGCCACATGGCAGTCCACCGTTGGTATCCCTGGATGACAACAGCCTTATAACCAAAGCAAGTCCTGTTACAAAGGTGCTGCCTCGCAAGGGATGCTAGATATTGACTACCGTCCGCACTTTAAGAGGAGAACACGCCCGACCGTCTGTCTGTCTGTCTGTGACGTTGTTTCAACGGTTAAAACGCTAGTCAGAATTTCATGAAATTCGGTTCATGAATTCTTGACCAAAAGTTGTCCAGCGAGCATCAGTTTCGTGCAAATCGCTTCAGTGCAAGTCACATATCTTCCTAAGGACGCAAATGCCTTTCTACCCGCACTGTACATGTATCTTGGCGGCAATTGTAACATTCGGTACAGACGCGATGATGCAGACAGACCGCGAGTTTAGCGATAACATGGCCACTGCGAGCCACGCTTCATGTACAGAGTGTACGGAACGAACTGCAACCCGTCCTTCGCATTTGAACTGTCCGACTGGGTTGAAATTCGGAATACGAAATCTGCATGTAATGCTGCCGAACACTGCCAGTCAGGTGTACGAAAGGCTCACTCTTCTTCTGGGCGTCAAATAAATTACCTTTACGCGTACTCTCGCGTGTACCGTGACATTTTGAAAGTAAAGAATGCCTCGGTCTACGTCACGGAGTACAGCACCTGCAGCCATATCGCAGATTCAGCTGCGCCACAACAACCGCGCCGTCATCTCGCAGAACCACCGGTATAACTGGACATCCTGTATTGTCGGGTCTCAATTCCGCCCGTAGTTTATACGTCCCATTCAAACTGCCGGCCACCAGGACCCATGTGATGGCGGATTGCAAGCGCCAAAGCCAACGGGTGGCTGAAAGTTACGACAGGATTTGGTAAATGTTTGCAGTTACAGTGGATGGACGGCCGTGGCAGCAGCAAACACGACTGGAACTGCCACAAAACGGAAAGGGCTTCGACAGTTACCTCAAGTGCTACAAATAAGATAACTTTCAAACTGTCTGACGTTTGACGAAGGCGAAAAAAAAGTCAAAATTAACACAGCGCGGTGTTAGACCGTACTAAGGATCATCACTTTATCTGGTAACTATCAGCTGGGCGGTCTTTTGAGTGGGTTTCGTTAATACAACAAACCAGCCTACAGAAAGTGGCAACCGACAGTTGCCAGATAAAATATTGATCCTTATACGTTCAGTTCGACATACCAACAATGTGGAAATTGATGAAAAATGTCCGGGAACCAGAAGTAGCAGTCAGAAAAGGAACATGGGACTGTTTTCACAACACTACGGACAGACAGACATAATTACAGCTTGAATGTGGTCTTTTCACATATCGTAGCTACGTTTTCCCAGTTTCCTACATTAAATGTTCACACACACACACACACACACACACCACATATCCTTCTCTGCACTCAGCACCGAACAGACCGCGGCTACAGTCACCGGTGTACTTGCCGTACACTTGAACTGTACATACTGTCATGGCCAGTGGTTACTTTACTGCGTTCTGCCCACACACTGTATTTATGTGTTGTGTGTGGATCTGAGAACAAACAGCGATTACTGCAACATACAGCATCAACTGACTGGTTTGTATAGCCGAGATGAAGTGTGTTTACTGCGCGGTACGGACTGGGTATTTAAGTATGATTCATGATCATTTTGGTCTTCATAGGGTTCAATAATATCAAGAGCCTGCAGAAGATTCAGCACCACAGCGCATGTGCAGCCAATAACAGTCACCGAGACCAGTCACAATCAGTACAACAATGAACTGTTTGTCATCAGTTCCCTTCCCTCATCGCGTCCGTGTGACAGAGTCCCTACGTAACTTCAACACTTTCCAATTCCGCTTCCTCCGAAACGTCGTCAACACAGCCCACTGTCACATGGCGCAAACCCCGCAAAGTGGAAGGAGCATTTCGGGTGTAATGTTACCCGACAGCTAACTCCATGGAGTACGAGCCTTCCCGAAGGGCTAACTGCTCCTTAGCTGGTCAGAAAGTTTCCTCCGACTACAGAACTCATGTTCACAGTTACACAAACCCAGTGCACACAATAAACATTCTTCTGTACGATCAGTTTCAGCATCAGCCTTCCTTCTATGCCTTCGGAACCATTCGTCATTGTTGCAATACGATTCCCTACGTTTTTAAAAGCAGCAGACTCTCCACCTTCGCGATCCCAACTCTCCGTGTTATACCAATTTAATTCTGTTGTTTCCACATTTCGTGACTGTCGCGAAGGATCTGGGTAAGTCAGCTTCCCACATTCTCTTGCTACTGAGCAGATCACTCTCTCAGCTCAGTCAAGGTCTGTGTTTCATTGTGTGACGACAAATGATTTCGCACTTTGTATCACAACACTCTACGTCAATCACTTACAGTGCGTATCCTTCCAACAAGCGTCTGTATTCCATTAAACTATACTTTTTATGTTCTCTACGCTGCTGTTTTTATATTTCTATTATTGATATTTCACACGTTCCCGGAACCAAACAAATCTCTTGCTGTCACAGTGGATCCAGATGTCAGTGACTGTGCTGTCTGTCCCAATTAATCACGTTCCCACGTTCGACCCCCTTTCCCCCGTTTTGCAGTTAACCGAGATCATTCCAAATTTTCCCACACAACAAATTAATGCGTCTGCTGCAGACGAACAGGTGTGACCACCATTTAAACCACACCTGTTAATTCATTTGGCACCTGACAGCCTTTCGCACCGCCTGACGGTCTGTAGCACGTCGATCATCGATGAATGCAAGTTTCGAAGCCATTAAAGTGTGTTAATGTACTGCAAATTCCGTTAAAACCGGCCAAGAATAACGGACACTGTAAATGCATTTCTGACTTCAAGGGGTGCAGCGAAATATAGTTCGAAAAAACAAATTTGTACAGCCAAAGAGACACTGGGCGCACTCTTGCGGTGTGCGAACTGCACACAACGAGAACAGGTGCGACATCAGCAGCACATTTTACTTTTCTGTAAGATGCAGCACGATGAGTGCGGGAGGGGGGCTAATATGCAGCAGATGGGAGCAGCTGGTAGTTGCTTTGCAGTGGCAGGAGCGTTGGAAACTTGGGCCTGCGATGACGTTCGTTGTGTGAGTCGGTTTTTATGGGTGAGATGCCTTCTCGCCTTCTCCCCACAGAAACTCACCTCCAGTGCGGCATGTCAGCTAATGACGCAAGGAGTTCGGAAGTGACCGAACGGGCACCCAAGTTGATGATGGCACCTGTCGGGCCAGAACGTCAAGGGCAGTCGTGAATGCAATGCGAGTGGTGGTCTTGACTGCAATATCCACAGCTCCTAAGGACACTTCTACGCTGCATTCCAGGTAATAATGAAGTTAAGTTGGCTGTTCACGAACGACTGGCAATGCAGGAGCCCGAATTATGCAGCGACAGAACTTTCAACTAGTGCCAAAACGGTACGGTTGGATCATGTATGTGCTCGGGGTAAGGACGGGAGGAGGAGAGGAGCTACACGGAACGTTGTAATGGTGTGCTATTTAATGTCCATGGCGTACTTACTGAACGCCCTCCGTGCACTGTCCAACTATTTCCTCTCTTCTCCCGCAATGCCGCACAAACATCCTTGTGCACCGATCAATTACAGCTTAGCAAAACACGCAGTCAATAACCTTCCTTCTCTTTCCAACACCCTTCAATTAAAACTTGTAAGATTGGGGTGTGATTCTCCCTCTCCCAACTGGAAACGGATAAAATAAAGTTTTCTTCGGATTCTTCTTCTCTCGCCTTTCACTTCTTGATGCGGCGTCACTGGTGGCAGCAGCAGCAGCGCCGTCCGCTCAAACACACTCAATTACGGTCACATTACGACAGACACTGCCACTGGCAACTTCCAAACCGAAAGAAACTTTTGCACCAAATTCCAGTTTGTTGGTGGCAATCAAATATTAGTTAGCAGACAATGTCTGACTTCTTCCTAGCGTTATCAACCAATTCTCTAGTGCGTCTGCCATTTCCAATTGGCACAGCAGACAACAGCCACAGTCCGCGCTGTACAACAGTCATTAAGATGTGACACTCCGCTCTACTTTGAGCGGTACAATAACCGTCGATCGCAACAACTTTGTTAGGCAATTCTTGCTATTGTGAAAAACGTGCTACATGGTGCGGCTTAACATTTTCAGCAGCCATCAACTGACGCTGGCAACGAATGTACATGGAGCAGTTAACAGCGCTGGCTGAAACAGGGACAGAGAACTCAATCCTACATTTCGACATCAAGTTGTCCAACTGTTTAAGACGGAACAGAACATAAAATTAATTCAGTTAACAAGCTAAAATTTCTGCAGTGATTTCGTCAAGCAGCAACAATTACAGTTGTAGTTGGGATCGTGGCGCGCGGGTGACTGATTGACAGGTACAGTCCGAACATATAGGCACTTCAATGGGCCACGAGCGAAACTGAAGCTCAAATTTATTTACTGTACACATAATACGGGCATAGCTTCTTACGCTTATGGTTTACGTAAACATTCTGTGGTTTTTGTTTGTATTCAGGATTTTGTTCGAGCAGTCGGCGCTAATCATGTTACGTTCAGTCTTCGTCACTAGTCACTAGCAACTTCCGACAGTGCAAGGATAGTCTAGAGTACACTGTAGGCGGATATGGAACTTTTAGGGCTACACTCCTTGGCGGAAGGGGGTATTTAACAACGCGGAGTGCTCCGGTTCAGCACCACAAGCAAGGAAGCGATAAACGAAGCTCACCCGACCCTGACTGAATCATTCTTTATTCCACAGGATGGATAACTTTCAAATTCCGAGCGCGTAAAAGCCAGCCGTCTGTAATCGGCACCAACATCGTGCCGCAGGGCTGGAGACGACGTTATAACAAGCACGGTGACCCTGGCAGCCGAAGGTGACAAATGAGAGCCCCGGAGCAGGAGGGTTACCAACGCTCGGTCGTGAGATACCGGCGAACACCGACACCCCAGTGCAAGAGGAGGAACTGACATTACGAAAAATTATCGAAAGAGAACGTGTGTGTGTTTGGCATGCACTGTGCAGTGGCAGAGTGCTAAGGTATGGCTGTCCTCGTGTGCATCAGAAGGCATGAGTGGAAGTACACGCAGAGCTCCACGCATTCTTAACCTCGGCACTAGATGGCCGCGAGTGTCCAGCTGCACGACCGGCTGTTTTACGCCTGGCAGCCATCGAAGAAGGCGCTGGGTGGGCCCCAGAACCGGTCCGGACGTTTGGAGGAGCAAAAAATCCCCTCCCCACTACCCAAAATCGAAACACGATTCCTCGGTGTTCCAGTCCGTAATCCAGTCACTGTAATACCAGTCGACACGTATGAGAGCGCTGTTAGGAACAAACTGCCCTCAGCAAGCACACTGCAACACGCAACACTCTGTCCTGTACCACAGACACTATCACAAGTCCTGCCATTTTTCCGTATTAAAGTTTATGTAAGGCCTGATGACCGTTCGTAGTGAGAGCCGAAACATGTAGCGGTGAATGAACTGATACAGCCAGTGTTGTGTGTGTGATTCAATACATATACTTGTGAAATAACTTCCCTCCACCCCCTTCTAAGACTGCATGTTCGTTGAAGTGACCAGAAGATCAATCTGTCAGACAGCATCCTGAGCCAGATGAGTCCACTCCACAACCTCATGCTCTACTTGTCAATATTATACTCCAACTGATGCCTGGGTCTTCCAAGTGGTCTATTCCTGCAAAATGCATAATTCCACATGTCCTGCCCAACGTCCTAACAGCACTGGCTTTTCCAATTATCGGCAGCGGTAATGATTCTGTCTTCCCAAAATGCCCCGCGTGGGGCTCAATGTTTAAATGAGGTCACGAATGAGCGGAGCTCTACGTCCATTCCACAATACACCCTCACTCAGTGCATAGGGACGAATTTGCCTTTTCTTCCTCCTTCTGTCTTCCCAGAATTCGGTTCCGGTCTGTCTTGGCTCACTCATACAGACAATCAGTAAACAGTTTGTGGGCGCGGACACGGCGTCAGCTGATCGCACAGCCACTGTGTTCATGTGCTGCACAGTGGTGTATGTCAATGAAACGTACACACGGCCGACCGAGTGTCGGTGATGTGTGATAGATAGATAGACAGACAGACAGCCGTCGACAACACAGCAGCACATAGCACTTCGTCACGCCCACCATCATCTTCCACAGCGCTCCAACTCCTTCTCCGGGTCACTTGATAGAGTTTTTCTCTCAAACGAAGAAGCGAAAAGGACGGGGTAGGGAAAAGGGGCGCAAAGACCGTGAAGTTTGCCTTCCTACCTCCTTAATCCTCCCCCTCCCCCCGGCTCGCCCTGTTCTTGGTTTATTAGCATTATACAATTTTCCGCGTCATCCCCCTGCATTGTCTCAGCGAATATGTCACGGCCCTCCTGATCCTTGGCGCTTCCTCCTTCACCAACAATTTGTCTCCCATCACAGCCTGTGTGTTTCTCACTGCACAATTCCGCCAAACCACCACCACACCTCTGACACCACCCAGTCTGGTACGTTGCTACCGAAGTATCGGTTGAACATGCTGTCTCCATCACTACAGCTGAGGTAAGGATAAAGCGAAACGTCTGTTACAATCTCGACCACACTATCGTAAAATAAACCCGAAACCCAAATACAGGACTTCAGCGCCACGTGCGGTAAACACGTTTCAATTCTGGTATCAGCAATGTGCTTCCTAGCATACTCAAGTGGGGGTGGGGGGAGCAGTCCGTAACTGAAAACCAACAATAGCAATTTGATTTGCATTACTGCAGCAATTATTCTGAATGTGGGACCAACAGAATGTTTTATTATTCAAGCTGCGGCTTCCTCCTGCACGAGTCATTACAGTGCAGAGTTTCAGCCTTTTTTTTTAATAAAATAAAGCGAAGTGAAATACTGAAATCGTTTATTTATTACGGCAATCTTATGAATACACCAATGTTCTGTTATTTACAGCAGTGGAGCCGCAAAGTAATGCCTCTGCATTAAAACGGTTGCTAAGCAACGGAACAGTGGCGAGCACAGCGCAGAGACGGAGAGGCTCGGAGGGAAAAGCGGGAAACACCACACAAAATCATTTATATATATATATATATATATATATATATATATATATATACATACATATATATATATATATACA
>Ga0123354_10008015_pt1 | contig 16024 bp, 6 predicted proteins | sample TergutLab28metaG_2_FD_97872 | JGI IMG/M metagenome (GOLD analysis project Ga0123354, IMG submission 97872) | Labiotermes labralis P4 segment gut microbial communities from Petit-Saut dam, French Guiana - Lab288 P4 | ecosystem: Host-associated > Arthropoda: Insects > Digestive system > Gut ...
ATTTCATTGTTTAAGTCTTGATCCCAGTTAATTCTGCTTTGTTCTTGGACAGCTCCAGATCGCGAACAAGATAGTTCAGTTCGTCCTGTGTGCGAATGTGTCGCTGTGGCGCAGAAGACCCACCGTGGGAGACTTGTGGTTCAGTAGACCCCGGCGGCTCAGGAGAACCCGAGTTCGACTCACCGTCGTCCTCGTCGTCTGAATCGATGGTAAATTCTTTCGGAGGTTTGGGAACGGTAATTTATTCGCCGTGCAGAACTGGACGGAGAGCAGATGGTATATTCGGATACACTATTGTCCACTTCTTTTCCTTTGTGATGCCTCCAGAAACAGGTGGCACCATACAGAAGTAGCAGTCATTTGTGTGATTATTTGGCTCTCTCCAAACCATAGGAACAGCAAACGGCATCGCATGTCTTTTGCCACTCAGCTACTGCGAAAGATCTGTTGCATATTAACGACAGCATATGTGCGGGGCCCAGGGTTTGTCTTGGTCGCCGATCTTGCATTCGAAATACAAATGATACGCCTTTTTCACTATCGCCGTGATGGCCTTTCTTTGCCTTGCAAACGTCACTTCACCGCAAATATAACAAAATTTATCTGCACTATCAACACTTTTACGAGGCATCACTAATGCTCGATTAACACTACTGGGATCACTTTGCCTTATTTATGACGCAGGAGTAAACAGGTGTGGTTTGCATGATGGACTGATGTAGTATGACGTAATATTTTGAAATCTTTCGACGTATTTCATTTTTAGTAGATATATTTACTTAACGCAAACTTCATTGCGGACACAAGCGATAGGCAAAGCGAAGTCGCAAGTAGAAGCGGACTTTTATCGTTACATGTCTGATGTACATATTTCTTAAATATATAATAAACGTTTGCGGATTTCTTGGAAACCGTAGGCAATTTTGAGTTTCCATTGTCATATTCGTACTCAGCGCCTCGAAATTTAAAAAAATGGCTACTATTACCGCAGAAGCATAACTTCAGTAAAAATTTGTTGTTTGATATATAAACGATACAGCAGCATTATGATGCCCTAGGGGTTGTGAGGGTTGGATTGAATGCAACTGGCTCAGGATAAGTTTTACTTGGCAACTCTATGTGGTAGAGTGGTAAAATTTCAGTTTGCACACGTGCGGAACATTTGGTAAAGAGGTGAATATCTCCTGACTTCTCAGTCACTTTCAGAAAGCAATAAATAAATGTTGAAAATATACCAGTCAGCACAACAGTTTTTTTTAAGATACTAGTTTTTATCTACATGTTTCGGCCCTTGTCTATGCCATATTATGCTAATATTAGATTTATTTAGAAAAAATATACTAGATATTTTAAAGTTGGAACAGAAATGAAGGGTATCTGTTTTAATATCTTGTCCCATCACATAACTGGAAGAAAGGGGTAAGTTACGAAAAGTCTCGGGGTGAAAAGCCTTTAGTTCATGGGAAAGCAGGTGTGTCAACTTATGAATCTAGACGTCATTCTTTAACAGTATAACACCTGCATGGAACCCGGGTGATTGTCGAAGCCCCAAAAGAGCAGGATGTTTCCGAGACGAATAGTACGGTCAGCGATAATTTAAACAGAATGGACGTAATGTGGTTATAATCCGAACAAGTCATCTCCATGTTTACTTGGACCCAAAGTATTCTGGTTTTAAAAACCGAGGCCACTGGAATTTTCTGTTTATACACACACATTTGATTGGCACTTCGATTTTAATTATTCCTTCTTTGTTTAAACGTTCCGAAGGCGTCGAACGTCCTGTCATTTTCATTTCTAGCCCCCTCCCCCTCCAAACACGTAATTGCAAGTAGGCTTGCAAATTAATTCTAAGCCTTTTGTCTCTGACTTTCAGTATTGAACTTTACAAGAGCTCATTCTAATGGGTTTATAAAAAATTAATTTAAAACAATTCACGAATTAATTAAAATTATATCTCGAGTAATGAAATGTTATACTGTACATGTTTAGTGTGTTATGGAACGATGCTCTCAGTTACTAAGATTATACGGAACCGGCGATAGATAAATGAATTACGGAACAAACGTGAAACGTTATTGACAGCAGGAAACTGAGTTGCTGGGAGAAAAACATTGCACAGCGTCGGTGATATATGAATGAATGAATATGGAGCAATGGCGTCTGGGTACTGACATGGGGATACTGAAGTGCTAGGAGAAAAACATTATACATCGTCGGCGATAGATGAATAAATGAGTATGAACCAATGGTGGAGTGATACTGACGAGACAAAACTGAGATACTGGTAGAAAAACCTTCGTGATTTCAGTTTTATAGACCTTAAATAACGCAGTTAGTGGCCTGGGATTGAAGTCGGCTTTCCGCGGTGAGAGGACGGCGAAAGACCGCAAGAACACTGCCACTGCTCATGCTTCGATGATGAATATGAACTTTTCCTCGACGTTTGTACCCTGCATATCAAAAGCTGAATGAGTGTCGTTTCTTATCTTTCTCTGGAAGTCACCAGCTGCAGGACAAGTGGCGGGGTGCCAAACCTGCAAGGAGATCTAGCAAGATCCATATAAGTTAGATAGGTCAGCGTGATCGTAGTCACCTCTATGACACCGAAATATTCCTACCTAGAAAGTTCACATTTTGGCCTACAGAGAGCCATGAAGGCCTTGCGAGACTTGAGATACGGCGTGACGATGTCTGTTAACATGTGACACTGTTCATCATCTGGCACAAAAGTACCGACGTTTCAGAAAGACCTGCTACTATCATCATCGGGGTACACGGATTACTGACGGAGGAGGAAAGTTTCTTTGAGAATCCGATACATTCATACCAGAATACATGATATCACATCATTCCCAGAAAACATTAATCTTGTGGAAGATGCCGAATAAATTAGACCTTATTATTATTTTTTTAAGGTTAATTCTGACGCTTATGCTTCCAAGGTTCATGATTACTAGCACCAGGTTTGCTGCAGCAAATGCCTTTACATTCCTCATGTACTACATTAATTACTCTATTTGTATATTATCACTCGTTCCTTATTTACAGTAACTCTTCATTCTCTTCTTCAACCCTTTGTGATATTTGCCTTAAGGTCATTGTAATCGCAGTTTACCCAAGGCGTAGAATTACTTTTGTGATCAGTAATGGGGGAGCACAATAAGTCATTATTGGTAGCAGCGTCGCAAAGGCTATCGTACCCCCATCCTTTCCGTCCTATTGCATTCTATTCTGTTCCAATAGTGAATTTTTCGTTGAAAACCTGAGAGGTGAAACTTGACGTTTTTTACCTTGAGCTGCTGTTTCCGCACACATACAACCCTTTCACTGATTCACTACTGTACATTCCATCCCTTCGGATTTTCTTTAGATTGAGACCAAATAGATATGCAACCTATCTAAAGCTCGAGACTACAGTACTGACTGAAACATAAACATCTCTCAGTGTTATTTATTGGTACCATTTTCTGATCATATTCCTAACTATTAGAACAGCCATAAACCGTATCTTGAGGGTTATCGTTTAACCTGGTATGACGGGTAATCGGAAGGCATGTTAATCTGGAGAAACCGTCATTAAGTTACGTACGACGTTAGTGCAAGGCAGAGTAGAGTTGACACTGTTCCTGCTTGGGACAACTATTGGATTAATACACCGTAAAGTAATAAGGTTTAAATAATAATGCACGGTAACAACACTTATTGTTAGGTGCGTTCGCAAAATTGCGAAAAAGACTGTTAGTTTGGTCATTTGAATCCGTCCGTCTGTCCGCATAAGAAAACTCGGCTGCCACTGGACGGATTTTAATGAAATTTGATATTTGAGTATTTTTCCAGAAACTATCGAGAAAATCCGCGTTTCATTAAAATCGGAAAAGAATAATTGGAGACCACTAGACGTTAATGATGACACGTCTCTCAGTTCTTAGTATGAGAAATGTTGCAGACAAAAGTTGCAGAGAAAATTAAAACACACCTTTTTTCCGAAAATCGTGCCGTTATGAGATAATGTGGAAAAAGACTGCACAGCCGGACAGGCCACAGATGACAGTATGGTGCATACTAATAATAATAATATATTATATTAGGATGCAAGGTCAACAAAATATAAAAAAAATGTATGGTGCATGCTCATGTAACTAAGGCTACAAAAAAAAAAACACACACACACAATACAACTTTCCTACTGTAACGATGGTTGCAAGAACGCTCCTCAATATTACGTTATATATAAACTGCCTCTCTTGAAGTTTATTTACCTTTGAAGTGATTATTTTCGCCCCTGCCCTATCTAGAATGAAGACAGTTAAGTTGGAGAGACTTTCAAGAGAGCATTAGTTAAGAGGAAGTCCATTGTGTGTACGACAGACTGTGTTGGGACATTGTTATCTGACAGCTAGAACTAGTCACTTCCCGTCGGCTCGCTTACCTCGTAAAACTCGACGCGCAATGAACAACCCGTTTTTAGAAGCGACTTATGTTTGCGGAATGGAGGAAATCCCCTCCAGCCTCTTGTTTAAAAACGGCGAGTGGGAACCGTAAATTTAACTGCAACACACTGAATTATAACGCATGAATTTTGGCACAAGGCAGATTCGAATAGAGGCGAGTGCTACGCTGCCTGCCGTTGAGTGAAACGGTCTGAATGTATAGTGATGCGAATTGTCAGATAAAGTAATGCTAGTGCATTCTCTCGTTTTACTATTCTCTGAAAGGCCATCCGGTGTTCGTGGCAGGAAATGGCTGAAAACGAGATATTGCTGAACAGATTTCAACGAAATTTTGTATTGGCGGTGTGTAATATTTGTCCAGCTAACTAACTTTGGTACAAATTAGTCAAATACAACGACTTACCTTACCTAAAATTCTAGTAGATAATTCGTAATTACTTAAACTAGTCATAACACCAAACATTTGTTGCATTCATTCATTCATTCATTCATTCCATTGGCACGTGCAGAATGCAACGGTTCCTTGCCGTTCTCAGGAGCGTCTTCCATTTCTCCCTGTTACAAAACCTTTTGTTCCACCCTTTCCCACCAACTAGTCCTCCATCCTCCCTCACTTCATCTTGCCATCTATTTCTTGGTCTGCCTCTCAGCCTTGTTGCTTCCAAATTCATATATAATACTTTTTGGGAATTCTATTTTCTTCCATTCTCTGTACTTGCCAAACCAACATAATCTGTTTAACCTTTGTCTCTGTTATAGTGGACTTTATAAACCAGTGACTAAATTTCTTTATTGGTAAATATTCTCCAATTTTCCTTTTCAATGCCATGTACTGGACCTAAAATTCTTTTATACGCCTTTCTTTCAAAAATGTTTATTTTCTTTCCATGTCACTTCGTTAGCATCCAGGTTTCTGATGCATATGTTAAAGTTTTGTCTATTATTGTGTTCTTTAGTCTTAATTTTTAGATATACTTTTATTTTTAAAAAAGTTTGTAGCATGAATTATGTTTTGTTAGCATTTTTTATTCTTTCTTGTAAATCTGTTTGGTGATTGTTATCTTCATTGCGTATAACACATAGATAGTTAAAATTTTCATCTCTTTCAAGTGCATAATTTTTTATTATTAATTGTCCTGTTTTATATTGTTTTTAGCTGCTTTTCCGTTCCACTATCATATATTTTGTTTTTCCTTGGTGTATATTTAGTCCTAACTTGCTGGCAAAGTTTTCTATTTCCACAAAAAGTTGTCTTATTTCTATTTCATTTTTTCCAATTAATACAATATCACGTGCATTTGCTAATACATTAAATTGTGCTGTACCTATCTTTATACCACTAGGAACCATTTTTATGCTTTGTATCACTTTTTGTAATGCTAAACTGAATAATATTGGAGATAGTCACCCTGTTTCAATCCTGCTATGTTAAAAAGGGATGACAGTGTTCCTTCTATTATAACAGCATTTCTTGTCTTTTGTACTCATGTTTTACACATATTTATTAATTTTTTTGGGAATATTAAATTCTTTCATACATTTCCATAGCGTGTCTCTATGTATAGAGTCACATGCTTCATGAAAATCAATAAATAAATATTGTACATTCTGATTATATTCCCAGATTCTCTCTTTTATTATTTTCAATACAAATATGTTACCGATTACAGATCTTCCATCTCTGAATCCATTCTGATTGTCCCCAATAATTTTTTCAATATATGGTTTAATTTTTTTCAGAATGATATTCGCCAAAATTTTGTAACATTCATTTCCTAACACTATTCCCCTGTAATTTTCACACCTATCTCTATCTCCTTTTTTTTGTGTATAGGAACTATTATTGTTTCTTTCCATTCTTCAGGTATTCTTTCCTCCTCCAAAATATGTCTTACTAGTTCATAAATTCTATTCAGTAGTTTATTTCCTCTGTATTTTGTTAATTCCGGACATATTCCGTGAGTTCCAGCCGCCTATTTATTTTTTAAATTTCTCATTGCCTTTTTTGCATCTTCTAAAGTAAGTTTGTTGCATGACAGACATTAAGTAAGGCGTATCTTTGTTGTGTAACCGACGGTTCATAAACTCATTTAATTAGGCACTAGGGTACTTTATTGTATTTAAATATCACTTCTGCGTGTTTTAGTTGTAAACAGTCATCTTCAGGCAGTTTCGTTAAATTAAGTGTAAATTATATTACTTATTTACAGAGCAAATTCTATAACGATCGGATCAGACTGAAAAACCAGCTAAAGTGGATAACGATGTAATCAACTCTGAGTACCACATCTAAATTCGGTATTTAGTGAATGTATTAAAACCATCGAAGGGACGGGTATTGCAACGACACAGAGGTTTTAATACAAAGACTTTCTTACAGTTTTGGTGTATAGTTTTCTGTTGTGCGTAAAATTGTCAGATTTTATGTTTTATGTCACATTTTTAACAAGGTGAGATCCAATCGTTACGGAATTTGGCACCGTACAAATATACCGATATTGCGCATAATTTGGTTGATTGCCTGATTATGGTTGTTTACAGCCGAAACATGTATTAATCGTATTGAAATAAAAAAGTTAAGTTACGACTTAAATTCTTATCCTTGAACGCCTTTAGGTGTGGAGTATATTAAAGAAAATGAATTACAGATTTCTAGCAATGGTGTCACGGTAGAATTTTGTCTGAAATAATACATTAAAAACGGACCAGCTGATTGCATTGGACAAATTTATTTCAAATTCAAATTAATTCAAATACAATCCAATTCATGGTTGCACTGAGCTAAATTCAGATCTTTGACAACAAATAAAAATTTACGGTCCGCTACTGTGATCTGTGCACGGCCATTTATGATCGTTGCAATTGTGATTAGGGTGTTTTTGACGAGAAATTAGTGCATATCACCAATAGTATTTGTTTTGTGTACAACTTGTGCAGTGGGTATTAAGTATAAGTTGTCTTTTTTGGGGGCGCAAAAGCGGACCGTAAGACCGTTGGCCGCCTCATTGTTGAGGTTTCTACGATTACACACAGACACACCCGGCAGGACTGAATGAATGATCAGCTCGTCGTAGAGACCGCTACCTGCACAACACAAAACAAACGCTAGATATGAATATCTCTGCCCTCAGTGTGATTCGACCCGCGATCCAAGAAATCGAGCTGCGTCAGACCTACGCCTTAGACCGCATGGCCACCAGGATCGCCGTTAAGTATGAATACCAAAGGATAAATTTGGTCGAAACATGTTGCCACAATAAAGTACATAACATGTTTTATTCGTGCTTGACGCTACTTAAATCCTTTTCTTTACCAACGCACAACGTCCCGACTCACTGAAGAAAACCATACTGTAAATTCACAGTCGAACTCGGTTGTAATATCATGAAAGGTATTAAACACTTTGTGTCGTTATAAACGAGTGTTGTTATAAACGAGAAGCATAAGTTTATGGTTAACAGTGAGAAAATAATTGATACCACATAATATCTGACGTTATAGACGAGGTGCCGCATGTTCAATGTCGCTATAACCGGGTTGGCTGTTTGTTCTTCAATGCAAAGGGCTATCAACTCATCATTCTAATATTACTTTCTTTTCTTTTCTTATTTTCTTAGCTTGGTGTCCTCTTTCCTTCTGTTGTTACCAGCTGCTACTTCTGTCACCTCACGTGTTTGTTACCCATATCAGTCGTTATGTAACAGTGGCCCCACAGTGTACTTTGGTTCGGACTATACTTGAAGGACTCCTTTCACACACGCTTCCTACTGAACTGGTTTCTGCTTGTTCCAAGACCACACCAGACGTAACCAGTTAGATCCGCATCAATACAATTAGCACTCTGAACAAAGATTTAATTTTCATAATTTCCGGGCTTTTAAAATTAAGATTTTTCAAGTCTCGTTTACCTTATGCATTTCAAAGGAGTAATTTTCTCAAATCACAATTAAAAATAGGTTTCAGTATTTAAGACACACTCCACGTTGTCCTTTTAAAAGATCAAGTAGTTTAGTCAAAGAACGTCCAGTTTGAAGTCAGCACTTTTGTTACATATTCGGGTGGCTCTTGGTTCATATATCGGTGTAAGGCACACGAAGTTCTGATTGAAGACTTTGACACTTGTCTTTCGTTCTTCCAGGCAAACGCCGCGATATTACCGGAAATTCTCATAACGCTTCCTGACGCATCGCTTCGACTTCTTTAATTGTTAGCGTTCCTAGTCTTCCACGTTATGTATTTACTGCATTAGCTACTCAAAGTATTCCGCACAAAATAAATAAATTAATAAATACAGCAGCTTGTAAAATGCATCTAATTGTTGATTACTCTGTAAGCCGCACGAAATCCATATACAGTCTGTGCATAACACAATGGCTTACGGAATATTTAAAGTAGACGGTGTGTCTTGGGTTAACTTTAGGTGGTTTCGTTAAAAACTTGAGTCAAAGACTTCCGTTCAAAACGCCATTCCTGTAAGCACGTTTGTCTGTCCAGCCCTGCATGTTCTGTACACGCGTTGCGTAAAGTGGAGACACGTCTATCGGAATGCACGAATTCGTTACATCACAGTCCTTATTGAGAAGCTAACAGTTCCTCACCTTATCTAAGAGATTACCCACATTTTACGGAACCCAAAGGTTCAGTACCGTTTTCACAACAGCCCGCCACTAGTTCGAGTCCTAAGCCAGATGAGTCCAGTCCACGCCTTCCCACCTTATTTATTTAAAATACATTTTAATATTATCCGCCCATCTATACTGTAGTCTGCCAAGTGGTCTCTTACCGTCATATTTCCCAACTAAACCCTGTTTGAATTTCTTCTCTTCACCCATTCACTCCACATTCCCCGCCTCACTCTTCCGCCATAATTTGATCGTGCAAATGATATTCGTTATGAAGTGCATGTTGTGAAGCTCCGCATTTTTGTAGTTTTCTCCAGTTTCCTGTTACTTTCTCCTCAGGTCCAGTTCCACTAGCTTACACGCTTCTTTAAATATTCGAAACCGCTCAACCGATTTCGATTGAATTTGGAACTAGCACTAAATACGAAAGTTTTTTTTCTCGTTTTGGTCCAGTACAATGTCTTCATCCACATGAAGGTCAAAGTATACTACAGACTCCATTAATTTTTTCCAAACGGTTCGCCTTGAAAAGACGTACGCAAAACAATGTACAGATCTAATTAAAGCTGAAAATTTAATTTGAGACGGTTTTCCATGTTTTGGAAATTTAAGAAAATACGTGGAAAAATATTTTATAGTAATATGAGACAATCCGTGTTGCAATTAATTAGCAGCGGTGGGATTACTGAGCCGCTTAATGTAGGGAGAAGGCTCTAGACTTTTTTGAGGCCATCTCTAGTTCGAATCTCGGTCTGATTACTGGCTGGAATTTTTCGTGGATTTCCCCAGTTTCTACAGCCAAACTCCCGTATAGTATTCAGATTTGTTGACAAGCCTCTCCTCCTAATTTTTGTCGCATTCTTCATTTTACATTTCTACTTTGTGTACTCTGATTGACAGCTTTTAAACTAACCCGCAAGAAACAGGATTTTTAATTGGGAGAAACAAGCTTCAAATTCGGAAAAAGGCTATATGTGAAAATTTTTAGTTTTTGAATTTTTAAACTACGTAATCCGTTCGGTACACAGGAACAAGGATATCACATCACACCTTAGGATTCGAAACGCACATTTCTAATTTTGTTCTTGGAATGCATGTTCGTTCGATTTTTGTCATGATTATGATTGCATGGGTACTTTAATTTTACTGCAAGATACGGTTGCATAGCAACCGATTATACACTCCAGAAAATCCATATTAGTATCTATAACCTCGTGTCTTATGCGTAGTTCTTTCGAATAAACAGGTGAATATGTAGGGTTTGTGGCTTATGTGTCACTCAAAAAGTTTTTTCACTGTATAAAGACTGAATCTGTCCTGAATTATATTAGAACTAAGCTCGTACCGCGCAGTGAACACAGTCCTTCTTGGTTATAAGAATCAATTAATGCCGTAGGGGTAAATAATCCCTGTTTGTTCTGAAATCAATACAAAACAGACAAATACACCGTTTGGGCAGAACGTAGAATTTGTGAGATGTTAAACCTTGTAACACATAGCGTGACCAATGGGCCTTAAATGGTTAAAGGATTTCTATTACACTTGGCATTGAGCAACTGAGCGAAACCTGCTTAAAAATTATTGCAAGTAATCGTGCAAGCTGTACTGCAAATTAATTATAATTAAGAACAAAGGGATATAAAATTATTACTTTAATTTTAGTTGGTATTTTCGGGGACTAGTGGTGCTAATTCTTGCAAAATTTGATGTTCGGACAGCGGTCTTGATCAACCTTCAAGGATTCGGAAATATGACGTCGTGTCGACTGATTTTTTCTAGACGTTATGACGGTTCGTCGAGGTGATGTCGAAACGTCGGAAACTACTCGCCAAACGACACAGCGTTTGTCCCAGAAGACCTAGATCTTCAGTGTTGACATTTCGTCGCAAACAACAAACGTAACGAACACGTTAAATGACCGAGTCGGTGTACTCTTGTGCCATAGAAGTTGCTGAATAAGAAGGCGATAGTGTGAGGTGTAAGTCTAACGCCCATCTGAAACATGTAGTAACAGAGTACGGAAATGGCGCTGAAAATTCAACTGGGAGATTAGGAAATTCACATGCCTGCCTGCGAATTTCACTGCCAACCCTTCCTTTGACACACTGTTTACCATTTTGATCCTTGAGGGGTTATGTCAGGGAAAGTAAGTCAACCTAACACAGAGACCCCAGCTTCAAATTAATAATATCCTTGACTCACTCTTTTATTTGAACCGTCTGTTGGGCCTGTTTATAGCAACTAGTATCCTCTGTGATTGGTTATTACAGATGGGTCTTGCATCTTCACATCCCGAGGAACCGCATTAATTCGCAGGTTTTGAGTCCTTTGAAGCCTTAAAATCAACGTTAAAATACTTTTGTATTAAATGCTCCCCGGTGTCATTAGTTTGAACTTTCCTCAAACTTCGCCCTATTTTTTCCTACTAAAACTATGATGGCCGATCTCGGTGGCCGCGCGGTTTATCGCTTTGTTCTGCAGCCGCTCACTTTCTGGAGTTGAGGGTTCGAATCCCGCGGGAGTTTATATTCTGTCTGTTGTGAGGGCTGTATTTTGACGGGTAGAGGTCTCTGCGAAAGGCCGATCCCTCTTCCACATGAGTCCTACTGAGTGTGGATTGCCTGTTTATGATCTAGATACCTCAACATTGTGGCGGTCTAGGCCCGAGTAGGACTGTTGCGCCACAGGAAAAAGAAGTGGTATTTTGACGATGATGAGAATGGAGTGTTGGTGGAATTATACTGACATTGGACAACCGAAGTACTCGGAGAGAAATCTGTCCCAGTGCCACTTTGTCTGACACTTGTCCACATGGACTGGCCAGGTACTGAACCCACACTTCGCTCTGACAGGCCTGAGCCACGACATTTTTAAGCCTGAAATTAATGTAAACAGTTTTTTTTTTAAATCCATTGTGTATGTCATAGTGAATAGATCCCCCTTACAAAGACCACTTCCTTTAACTGAACGAAGAAATTAGGCAATCTCAGTTTTCTCTGAGAGTGTCTTGAATTAAACACAGTAAGTACAATTTGTGCACACATTGAAGATTTTTTAAATGCTAAATCAAGTGGTACAAGGAAAGACCACTGTGTTTTAAAGGGGTCAGTCATCTGTGTGTAGGCCTAATCTACATGTGGCTATATATATTGCTGGAATTTTTTATTAAATTTTTATATTTTATCGACATTTTGTAAGGCGAATGTGATGGAAGATGTTGTGTCTATTTGGGCTTCGTTTTATGGGACACATAGGAAGAGGCCATTTGAAAGAAAGAGACTGAGGTGGTGTAACATTAAAATGGATCTATAAGACATGGTATCGGTGGGCATGGACTGGATTAATATTTCGTAAGAGAGGGACAAGTGGGGGGTATTGTAAAGACGGTGATGAAGCTTCCGGTTGCATAAAATACGGGGCATTTCTTGACTACCTGAGGAGCTGTTAACTTCTTGAGAGAAATTCTACTCCATGGAATTAGTTAGTTAATTATTTAGTTAGTTATAAGAGACAGGCGACCTTTCTATTTTTGTAAGCGTGTATGTAATTATTATTATTAAAGCAATATCAGGCAGTAGACTGTCGACCAGTCAAGTGAAGCACCTCGTATGGTCAAGTTCCGGCACGTCGTGCATGTTAAATACGCCGCAGAAAATGGTGGAAATAGTCCTTTTGCAGTTCTGAAACACGTCTGACAACACAACTTTTCACTTCATTAAACCTGTGAGATCCTTGAGGTTTATTTGTTCTTCCTGTCCCTTCAGAATAAAGGCAATACATCCCTTCGACACGGCGGTATGCACTCACCCTGCGACCCGATGTCACGTCCCAGAAGCCCTGAATCATCTAGGCCCCTGTTTCACTGGCCTATTATACCTACTGTGTCACTTCATGTGTGATGTTGTCCACAATATTTTTCCTCTCGACTTTTGAATTCTCTTCCACGCCGCTTCGTGACCTCTGAGCTGTTGGAGGACTCTGAGTTTGCTCTTCGTCAAATTGGGTCATCGACGCTGCAGATCCTGGAGCTTGGGCGGGGCAGGGGAAGGGGCTTGCTTAAATATTTCATAAGTTGGCGTTTATTTCACATGGTCAAAATGCAAGGCAGTTTCAAGTAGTTATCTTGCTGCCTTAACACACTTCCTTGACACATGTCTTGTGTTTGAACTGGCGGTAGAATTAGTATACAGTTTGAAGTAGGCTGATGTAGTTTATTACTTTTTTCCAAGAATTTGTATACGTACATTGTTACAAGATTACATAAAATGTGTTATTGGTGCTGCTAATAACGTTTCCTTGCATTTGATTACGATGTCAGCTATATACAGGGTATTGGTCGGGAAATCTAAGGGAAATAGACCACTTGGAAGACCCAAGCATAGTGGGGAGGGTAATATTAAAATGGATTTTCAAGAAGTGAGATGGAGCAGGGCCTGGATTGATGTGGCTCGGAATGGGGACAAGTGACGGACTTTTGTGAATGTGGTAATGAACCTTCGGGTTCCATAACATGCGGAGAATGTCTTGACAAGCTAAGAACCTATTAGCCCATGGAGATAGACAGTTACATTAGGCAATAAAGGTGCCAGCGATCCTGTATGCGTTTGAGAAATGGACTTCTATACAGAGTATAAGAAGCGCTTAAACAGGGAGATGAGATTTTTAGGCCCGTTGCTGGATATAGGTTTGATACAGGGCTACATTACATCCCCACAACGATGAAGAAACGAGAGAAGGTTTACTTATATAAAAGAAGGTACAACTTTCCCGTATCAAGTCATGAAGACTCAGAGAGAAGATGGAATGTTGTTCTTGCGTCCTTACTTTGATATTCAGCACAATTTGGACTACAAAGTTGTAAGCTAGACACGTCGGACGCGCTTTACGCCCAAGGAAACTCCTTGGCACTCATTTCTCTTAGAGGCTGAGTGGACCCTGGAGCCACTGCGTGCAGGCAGAAGGAATAGGTCACTTTAAAATTTCCAAAGACTCCTACCGGGATTCGAAACCGGAACCTTCCGTCTTGCGGCGCAGTGCCTCAACCAACTGTAGCGCCCCTCATTAGCGTTTAAATACTCGTACTTAGTTTCTTTGTCGCGTTTTAATGAACTATGAGCAAGCTTGCTTTCATGTTCCCACGGATTTTCTCATCTTTCAGGGATACATACAACAAAAATAATACTGCGTGCCCCAGTGCTTTCTTCAGTATCATTGCCAAATCATATCACTATTCTTGATACCTTATGTGACTATAAAGTAGCCGTCATAAGCTACAGTCATAAGGTTTTCTATGGTGATAGGGAAAACTTGAACTCTAATCAGGATGGGCGGTTTTAGGTCTGACAAATGAACCCGGGACCTCTTGAATAATATTGTGATATCACTACAGTTGTGGATTAGGTTTCGTCGTGCTAATATGCGTTAGTTTTAACCTAGGCATCAGATAATATTAATATTTTCTCAGCTACGTGCTAAGTGGAGTTTTTTGTTAATCGAACATCCATGAAACATTTCTTATATTAAGAATAATTGAGCGAGATGTAATCGTAAATGTATATAGGTCCTTGTGTAAGGTACCCATTATTCTTGTCTGATTTTAACAGTGAAACTCGACATTTTTCAACATTTGGTCAAAAGCCTCGAATATCAAATTTCTTGGAAATGCGTCCAGTGGGAGCCAAATTATTCTATACGGACGGACGAACATGATGAAACTAATAACCGCCTTTTGTAATTTAGCGAACGCGCCTAAAAGTATAAGATAATAGCAACAAGAATGGAGCGAGTCTTTTAAACTAGAGATATATGGAAATGAACTGGAGACATCTTTCAAGAGCTGGATGTTTAATTCTTTTGTCCTGTGTGAACAGCGTAGTCATTGGAAACGTGTGTTGTGCGCATGTCACAACTTTGCATGAGTGTTATGGGAGTTGGTCAGAACAAGGCATCATGTTGATGGTATGATAAACACGCATGCATATAATACTGCATAATGGGGTGGATCAGAGGAATTAAATAGCACGAAAATATACGGTGAGCGAGGTGACGTCAGCAGTGTGCGTGTATATGTAAATGAGAAGAATGTGTATGTAAACTAAAACAGTATGTCTCTGAATTGTACTAAAACGCCAGTCACGAAATATCAGGTCAAAATTACTTCGCCATAAAATTGATTTTCTTGAGGCTTTTATTTTTTGAGACTCGTATAATTATGTAATTGGAACCTGGTGACTGCAGTGTTTCGTAACCTCTACTGCAGCTCGAACACTTTTGGTTTTCAAAATATGTTCTCAAATACGTATCATTAATCGTTGAAGCAACTGGGTCAGTTTTTTTAAACGTACTTTAGAGCCTAACTATAAAGCAGAAAGTATATTTATTTTGATTTTACGGTAAAATTAAAAAAAAATTGGCAGGTCTAGCATTTCCAGAGGGTGCATGTACCGCAGGTTGATTTTGGAGTGATATCTTCAAGATGGGGACGGCAGATCACTCCGCAACGCCCATACCTACATAAAAAACTAGAGAATATGAAACCCGCAAACCACAGTCTGAGCATTGCTATATGCGCATAGTAACGTACAGTCATTCATTATGCAGTGTTGTGGAGCTGCATTCTGTTGAGTGTGTGATTTACACCGATTTTTTTCAAATTACTCCCTCTTTCTTCAGGGTAGAAGGAAGACAGCAATTTCCAAACATCAGCGGATATTCTCAATGCAGCATGAGGGGTGCTCACGTCCACTGCAAAATGACGCAGGTCTGTTAGTTTATTCACGTGCCGCCATGTTGTACCGCTATTAATAAAATCGGCAGTGACATAGGACGATGGGCGACGCTGGATCTTTTTTTTTGGGGGGGGTGGGGATCGGGCGGGCTGGATATGCTGTATCTCTCACAACAGCGCTGTCAACGTGTAGCAGCATGGCAATGAGCAGAACAATCCAA
>Ga0123354_10008019_pt1 | contig 16021 bp, 8 predicted proteins | sample TergutLab28metaG_2_FD_97872 | JGI IMG/M metagenome (GOLD analysis project Ga0123354, IMG submission 97872) | Labiotermes labralis P4 segment gut microbial communities from Petit-Saut dam, French Guiana - Lab288 P4 | ecosystem: Host-associated > Arthropoda: Insects > Digestive system > Gut ...
AAGAACACACGACCAATGTGGTGATACAATAGAAAAGTCGCAGGCTCCTGATGATGGATGTATTGATGTCCGAAACATGTTGAGCATAGAACAAGTGAAATAAAACATAATAACCAGTGACATTAAGTTGGTCTCTTATTCTTCAACTATCACAATGATACACGAACCCAATATACATAAGAAATGTGAATATTCTCTCTATTTTTGTGTCACATAAATCTAATTGCGTTAAAGAACCTACAAAAAGTGATATGTAAACAGTACCAGCCTGGGTGGCCATTGGTTACGGAAGATTTACTTCGCATTAGAGGCGGGTATGAGCCTTTTCCCTGAAAAAGACTTGCTCTTGTGTCGTACGAAGAAAGAAAGAAATAGTTTAATTCTTGCTGTGCCATTGAAACATGCGCTTCGGGTACGCAATTTGTTCAAACATTGTGTGAGACAGAGTAAGGACTGCAGGATGGAAGTCACTTCCTCTAATACACACTTAATAAGCCTAAATAATCGTATTGTAGTAACTGCGCTATCGAAGTCGTTACGTCTTATTAGAACAGTGTAAAATGTAACATGTTTAACCTTCGTATTTTTGGGTATTTTGAGATCTTCAATTCTCACATATTTTCGGTTAAGATTCATATCTTCTGCGACGTGACGCTGTGTCCTTGGGCGAAGGGATTTCGGCTTTTCGAAAGATTATCTTCCATCTTTAGGGTTACGCAGTTGCTCTTCCGTCACCATATATCAAGGTGTACAATATCTTACCGCTGAAAGGTCGAGACTGATGTGTGATTTTTCTCAGCTAAATTTGACCATCCGTTTTGATCTTCGTCTCATTCGTGGGCACTTTATCTGGGGGCACAAATCGATTTTTACACATCTTGATCATACGCAAGGTGAAGGAATTTACCCCGAAAATGAAGGAAATAGTACCTTTCGAAACTTCGGGAACTTCACAACCACCGACACATCGTCACAACCCAGAAGCGGAATGTTTTACTGTTACTTATTCGAGGTACCTGCGTGTCAGTAACGTCATTCCCGACTTACGGCGTCTCAACTTCTCGTTCCGACCTTCTCCTGTTTGCGTCCAGACCTTATTTATTAAATCAAGCGCGCAAATATTTACGTACGCTGTTGAATAAGTCTTCCAGTTGCCGAACTCCCAAAATGAGACCACGCTCGACGATCTTGTTGCAATTCGGAAGCAAAACTCCCTTGAATAAACTGAGGAACCTGAGTCTGAGCCTAAGGAGAGGGACCATGGCGGTTTTGAAGTTGACTGACGGCTTAGGACTTAACTGAATGCCGTCATGATATCGTAGGACACATAATCGAAAAAACAGCGTACACCAGCAACTAGAAGACAGGGAATTATGAAGACATTGTCGGCTATGAAGTTACTCTGAAGGGGCGGGAGAGGTGTTTGGCTCGCCATATTTCAGTAATTAATTTCTTCCAATCATCTTCAGAGCCTCGTGCATCGCCACCTATACTCTTGGACACTAGATAAAGTGACCAAGGCGACAGTATACCTTTCAAGATTAAAGGCGTCCTGCTTAAATTTTAATTTGTCTCTGCATATTTCTTTGTGAAATTTTAAGGATAGATATAACTTTAAATTTGATAAAAACAACTTGTGTGGATCACCCTCCCCACTTTAACATTGCATTTACTAGAAAAATTGGTCTTGTCTTAAGTCGTCTCAACTTCCATGAGTAAGAAGTGTAAATATCAGTGTGTGCTGTCATGTAAATTGATCACGAATGAATGGAAAGTAAAAATGGGTGTACCAGTTTTAGTTCAGAAAAATTATACCGATCCTTATCTGGCGACAGAAGGATGACCAGATGACGAAATATTACGTGATTTTTTAATTATTTCCTTTCCTTTTAGCGAAAAACTCAAAACACTAAGTCAAAAATCGTTTGCATTTCAGTTACAAATTCGTGTGTGTCTGCATTATGAATGTTCACACAAAACCATTCTTACCCCTAGCCAAATGACCATACCTGTGAGCAGTTTACTCAGGCTAGGGGGTTCCTAGAAGGGGCAGTACAACAGCGTAGTTCATTAGACTCCTCTCTCCCTGGGGACAAAGTTCATACTGAGCTTGCCATTACATTTCCAAATCCCCTCCTCGAGGCAGACGGAAGAGAGATGTGAGTCAAATTTACGACTATTGTCTGTTTTAAAAGTTTGAACTGTGTCCCTTTCCTTAAGTTTGTGTACGGACTTCATCCTGTGTACAGGGCGTGCAGAATGCTTGAAGTAGTTACAGACTAAGGGGGCGATGACGAACAAAGGAGCATCTGTAGAATGTCGAGCGTGACTTTAGAGCAGTTCCTTCAGGATTCTTCTTCCAGATGAATATTTCTTCTCTCCAGACTGTTCTTCAGTCCCTTTGTAGCGTCTATCCCCCTTAATCCTGCAAAAAAGTACATAAAAAGAGGATATGGAGAGTGTAAGACACAGACAAGGCTGAATTGTGGGGGGAGGGGAAGAAACGAGAGAGATAGGGAAACGAGTTGTTTTTATAAAAGATTTAATGTCATTTGTATGTTTCTTAAAACACAGGGAAGAAATGGACGGTTATAAAAAGGATCCATGGAGGCTTCTGAAAATTCACTTAACAGGCACGCGAGGGGGATCCTCGGGGAGTTCCGTCGTGAGTATATTTTATGAATACATGGTAGTCGCTTGCGTCGACTGCGAGAGGTGTGTGATATTACAATGCAGCCTTCAGAAACTGCTTTCATATTGCACTCTTTGTATGCATCCGTGGTATGAAATGCATAAAATGAACTCCTAATGGTGTCGTCTAGCCTATTTTTTTTTTTTTTTGCTCATAAGTCGAGTGCATTTCCATGGTGTTTTGTTTCGGCTGTTCTGTTTTCGTAAAATTCAATTTTGTTTGCGAGATTTGAGTTTCCTACAACGGCGCTGATGAGTAGTAAGTCTTTTAGGATATGGGAACGGCGTGTTATCACCAAAATTTTATTTTTGCTTTTATTTTCAATATAATTTTATACACAGGTTCAAATTAAAATATCAGTTTTCCCAAAACAACAAGCGTTGACAAAAAGTAAGATTGATGGATACAAATATATTGTTCAACATATAACTTGCATTTTAAATGTTTTTAATGAGGTACATGTTTAAGAAATACAAGGAAAAATGCTGTCCGATTGTTGTTATTAATATTATTAGTTGTATAATTACCACGTAGTATGTGTGGCATGATTACCCGTAGAAATGCTACATTATCTACAGTAGTAGGTGTTTTTATTTGGTGAATAATCGTAATACTGACACTATTCAATAATGAAAAAAAAAACGCGTTTTGAGAACTTTTGCAGTCTAAATTCGAGTACGCATACATAAATTGTGGTGTAGATTCATACGAGCGATTGAATAGCATAATAGGCCAAACTTTCCGTAGGAAATTTGCTTGTCTGTCGCATGGCTAAGAATTTTACTGGTAGATGTTAGTGACTTACTACTGAACAAGCGTCAGAGGACTGAAAATGGGGCTGTGACACCTAAACACCTAGACTGACCACACAAAATCATGTCGGCTGATCTTTCACGTCCTTCCAAGCAGAACCCTCACCAACACTAAAGATCACGCAGATTTACCGGGTTGCTGATAAGTCCTTAGCCCAACCAGGAAGGAAACAAGTTCTGAAGCGTGTCAGGGACGCGCGCGATTTCAACAACATCCAGACGCGAGCTGTCATCAAGTTTTTTTTTTTTGCACGGCAAAGCGCCGAAGGAAATTCACGCCATTGTGACAGAAACATTAGTTTGTTTCCTACCTGGTCGGGCTAAGGACTTATCAGCACCCCTCTATGACTCACTGTCATGCATTATGATCTCCGGTCATGCAGGCTACTCACTTACAGTTAAGCGGATTGATATCTCACCGCCATGCTGTCTGACCACTGATAATCATGCATTTATCACTTATTCTCAAGCAGGATGAATTCCGGCCATCATGCAGATTGACTACTAACAATCATGCAGGTTTATCCATTACTGCTATGCAAGCTAATCTCCCACAAGCATGTAGTCCGACCACTCAAAATATGCAAACTGATGTTAATAAAAATCCAACCAGATGCAACAGTATGCAGATATTTGTTTACTGCAAAGCCACTCTACATGTTTCGGGTGTCACAGCACCCATCATCAGGAGTACTAAAAACTGTAACCGCAGCCTCCGGTAGAGGTCATAATATCGGTACAGCTACTTCCCTCCAACGTGGCCTGATCAGTACTCCTGATGATGGGTGCTGTGACACCCGAAACATGTAGACTGACTTTGCAGTAAATAAATATCTGCGTACTGTTACATCTAGTTGGATTTTTATTAACATTGAATTATGGTGCACGGAAACATGAGCTTAAAATGCAAACTGTTCTCCCAAATAATTAACTCTTTTTCTCATTAAGTAGGCTGAAATCTCACCATCATGCAGGCTGGTCACTCACAATTATGCAGGCTGATCTCTCAAAATCATGCACACAGGACACTGAATATTATGCAGGCTGACCACTCACTGTCATCCAGGCTAATTCAAATGCTAATCAAGTCGGCAGCTGAAATAACCAAACTTTTACGTGCATGTGCAGTATAGAGTTTACTAAACTCCCATTAAGGATCCATCAAGAGATTGTAGCTGATACGACACTGGGCAGCATCTTTATTTTTAAACATTTTTCACAATCACCACGGCTATTGAAATTATCTGTGCTCAAAAACGGTAACCTTGTTGACAGTGTAGGACACCCAAAACTGAAAATTGTACGGAAGTTGGCGCACTATATTTCCTTGTCCCTTAAGCCACTGATAAATTGCCAACTTTAGAAATAACTTTCATTTCTTCCATTCTGAGTTACGTATTTGTGGCTTTATAATTACGCTCGGCGATAATTTGTTTATTACATTTTTAGAAAAATGTATTAAATTTACACTCAGCGGAGACAATATGCATGGCAGTTATGTTCCAGGCTTGATAGTGGCGGACCGAAGGTTCTTTCTCACAGGTAATAACAACGGAAATTTTACTTTAACGGGAGAATGAGACCAGGGTTTGACTGTCAGTGTTAGACAATGACGTCATGAAAGCAGCCCCACAGGTACGCAGGTCTGCAGACTACTCAAAATCTAGCTGAATATTCACAGCGTCTTATCGCGCATGACAAAATTACTGCGGTAGTATCCATATTTTATTCTCTGTATCTGGACGGTCCGGGATCGAATCCCGTTGGGGCGAGATTATCCGCCCGTCCAGAACGTCCCTGGGGCCCACCCAGCCTCCTGTAAAATGAGTACTGGGTCTTTCCCGGGGGATAAAGTGCGGCCGGGGCGTGCTGCTGACCACTCACCCCCTTCTTGTGCCGCGGTCATGGAAGAGTAGAGCTATACCTCTGCCCACCCTCTGGGCCACACCGGGCCTGTAACGGGAAAAGCTTACTTACTATCATTTTTAAAGTGTAGAGTTATTTTGCTACGACTATAATTCTTAGAAGCGCAAGTTGTGATTGTAACATGGGCAAAGCAACAGTCGAAATCTTTAATTTACAGAGGTAAGTTGGAAAGTAAAATTTTCCCCCTATTGAAAGAAGCGTCACGGCAGGAAGGTTTGTGGAGGGGGAGTGGAGGTATAACCCCACGTATTCTTCATCTTGTATTAGGTGGAAATGAGTAGTCAGCTACCGGCTTCCACCATTTTACCGAAGAGGAAAACATTCCTGACACCATGCTGTATGGACCCATAAATAGGTCTGGACTGTGTGGAGAAGCAAATGTATTTTGCTCCTGCCTAGAATCGAAGCACGATTTGCTTAGTACTCCATCTGGTAGGGTAGTAACTATTTTAACTTGGGTATCCATGCTGTCCAGCTGCGAAAAAAGTCACCTTTCCATTAAATGATTTTAAATGTACATATTATCTCAGAAGTACTTCGTAATTTGTTGCTAGATTATGCCTTTTCGTACCTAATCTAAATAGTACTCTATTAACGGAGTAGGGATAGTTGTTTCAGTATAGTGACTAGGTTAAGGACTTAACGGCTCAGATTTAGATTTCCGGCGAAGTAAAAATATTTTTCTTTTCACCGAAGTCTTCACAGTGGCCAAAAATTTAGGAATTTTGCTCGGCAGTTCATAAAATTGAATAGATTCATAACTAGACTACACACATTTCTGAAGTTGCTAATGAATTTTTTTACCTTATTAGTTCTGTATAAGATGTGTTTATTGCTACTTTGAACCCATTGTTGTTATCATAATTGTCATCTTCGTTAACCACGTCAGCCTCATTATCACCAACGGAATGGTTTTCATCAGTCATATTTTACGTATGATGTAGTGACTGTTTTTTTTTATTTGGAAATTTCTGTTTTCAACGGTATGGTACAGCCATGTTTGTTTCAGTTTACACGTTTGAGAGACACTTTTAATTAGAAGATCAGAACATCTCGACAAGCTTAGTGCACAGTTTCATCTGTGTAAAGCTTCCTTTTGAATTGTGAAAGGGACTTTCAAACTAACAAGTAGGAAATTCTCAAATAATTACCTTTAAACCAGAAACAAGTGAATATACCGGCGATCACGACTCTGTTTATTCTCTTAGTAAATATATTGTAAAATATAGGACACATTTCAGCCTTTAATGTTCATCATTACATGTAACAAATCACAAAATACTGTGAGGAAGGAATAACTGCAACGGTCATTTTCAACGATGGAATGAAATCTTATTCTTTACAATAAAATGGTAATTTATAAAAAAAAACTTTAGTACTTTTGTTATAGGTGTTATTAAAGTAGATAAGAAATTTATGTTATAAAGTTTCCTTTTGATGTAAGAATATTAAATTTTATTAATGCCGTTTCGTAGAGTAAATTGCTTGTGACAAACCTATTGAGGTCCAAATCAAAGTTTAATACCCATTAATGATGATTAATTAAATGTCGAACGTAATATGTGAGGTTGTTTTACTCTATCTTCTTCTTCTTCTTCTTCGGGCCTGTCAGCTTATGAACCGAATGCACCGCAGCCTTAGGCTTATTGTGCAGCCCTAATATTTCGTTCAGCACAGCCTCAATAACCCTGCGCCTCTTACTGTATCTTAAATCAGTTTGAAACTAGTCAATATCACTTGCTAGCAACAAATTTTCCAAAATACGCAGGTTCTTCTCACCCACATTATGGTTTCTGCTGGTTAGAGCAGCCCTATAATGTGCATAGTAACTCTAAGACTTCGCGCGATATGTTATTATAGTACTTAACTTGCACGCTAACATGATTTGTAATCGTAAGGGTTCATTCATGCACCGACTTGATCTCGCATTTATTAAGAAAACACTGACGTCACTGGCATTCGATAGAAAGCGTGTCCAAATGCATGGAAAACTTCTTAGAATTTCACCTGTGTTTGTAAACGAGAAAGAATCACGAACACTTCACCGTGCTTTATAAAACAGTGTTTCGAGTTGTCGTACTTGAAAGAAGTAACGAACTCGCCAAATTTTGATAATTTTTCAGAAACTGACACATTTTCGCTTTTATGTAAAGGAATAATTAATCGTTAGCTTTTTCACAATAGGCTGCTCTTTCGAGGTCTTATATAAAATAAATTATTATTTTTTTAACAATGAGTTTCTTTAGCTTTTCCTCGCCAAATCAATCGACTGGAGGATTCTTCCTTTTCCTTCACAGGAAAGTGCTTATTCAGTACCTTCGGCAACACGGTTCATAACTAGAGGCAGTTCCTTCTACGCGTAACCCAGGATTGCCATTCCACTGGGGCAATGAACGCACTTACAGTAAGAACGGCCGGAAATAAATGCACTTGCAGCTGAAGATTTATCTGGAATATATAGCTGCGTATTCAGTTACATGAGTACCAAAATTTGGAACGAAACTGCTGCCAAAGTAGTTAGAGCACCGAAACCCTGGCACCCAAATACCAGGCTGACACCAATATTTATTATTTATTTAAATTGCACTTAAAACTTTCAGCGGTAACACTAATTAATGAGTTTTTAAGTTACAGATAAATAATACATAATATATATTAAGTTCAGCTGATTGTACAATTTAATGAGCAGAAACGTAATAGAGTGTCGAATTTGTATTTTATAACAGATGGGGAAATTTGAAAACAGTTTTAAAATGTTTTAAACATATTGAAGCCATTCTGCTCCACGGAACATGTGATGTACAGAGTGTGAAATCACGTATTTTTTTAAAGATTGGTGATATTTTAATTTATATAATAATTTTTATACAATGTTGATTAGCTTGGTATGGGCTTGATAAGAGAGAAACGCGTTGTTGGGTGTAAATATATGTTAATGAATTAATAAACACTGTAATATGTGAGATCTATCAGTACAATATAACTACAAGGAGAATGTTCATTTGGATAGTTCGAATAATAGAACCTGGGCAATTTCCGCGAGAACCTGGAAGAAAGCGAAAAAAGTTTTGGAAAAGAAAGGTGTTCCATTTTAAAGGTAATTTATTTAAGTTCTGTCAACTTGTAATCAGTCGAATGAGTTGTAATCAATTGTGTGTAAGTATGTTGTGATATAATTAATGAATCCGAAATCTATATAAAAAGTCATTTGGTTGCAATGTTATTTTATGTTGTGTCGGAATGTTACCACTATCCTATGGTTAACGCATAGTGTTGCAAAACTAGAGGGGTTGTATTCTGACCACAGGAAGTGTGATTAATTTGGAGAAAATGTATTTCCTACAATCAGTCGTAGGCTGTCATCTACAATAAGCATGTCTGAACATAAAACCCAATGAATTATCCAATATTACAGCAAAAGAATTTGAAAAGTATTTTTTATACACTGCAATATAAATCTTAGCCATCCTGAATAACTCACATGATGAAGTCACTGAAGAACGCCGTGTCTCTCAATTTTATTTTTGATCAACAAGTATCTGTTGCTAATTAATTAACTCCTATCACACTTCAGACAGTTTCCCGTCTGTATTTTGGAATTGATTTCCTTCTCCCAACTCACCACCAACGATTTCTTTTGTTTTTTTATGTTATTCAAAACTAACTTCATGAAGTAGCTCCATGGTGCAGAATCTTTCGTGACAAGCTAGCAGTTCCTCAGCTAGTCAAGAAATTCCCCTCATTTTATGGAGCCTTAAAATTTGTTGCCTATACAAGCTCCTGCCACCTGTCCCTATTCTGAGCCATAAATCCAGTTCAAGCCTCCCCATTGTACTTCTTGAAGTTAGATCTTAGTATCATCCTACCATCTACACCTAGGTCCAGGTCTCCCAACCAGAACCCTGTATGTAACTACACTATCCCTCATACGTGCCACATGCCTAGCCCATCTCATTCTTCTTGATTCGATCGCCCGAATAATATTTGGTGACGATTACATATCATGAAGCTCATCATTATAAAGTCGTTTCCGCTGTCTAGTTATCCTTTCTTTTTTGGGCCCATATGTCTTCCCCAGCACCCTATTCTCGAACTTCTTCAATGTAAGAGACCAAGTTTCACAACCGTACAAAACTGGCAGAATTATAGTTGATTATAACTTAAGTTATTAAAAATCAACTCTCAGTATGACACTAATCAACGTTTTCAGTCAGTTGTTTGGTTCCTTGTTCGAGACTTTATTGAAGGAATTAGAATTCTTTGTCTCGATAAAAAAAATTACATAAACGCAAATTTTCTCGGTTAGTGGAATTATGTATTTTTATTCGGAAGTTTATGTTAATGTGTTCTGTTATTGTAGCACCAGTTTTAACAACAGGAATGATCCACAAGATTGATGTGACCGTGTAAAATAATGAATTCACAATTGAAGTTAGGAAGTCATATCACTGCCACGCAACAACTTATTTCCTGCTACAAAGAAATAGTTTATGGCGCGTTTAGTTTTTATTTAGTAATGTCCGGTTATTATGTAACTTTTTCACGACTCACAAAATTTCGGAAATTGATATATTTTAGTTCTGTTTAAATTTTCAAGCCCAGAACATTTGCAATAACTTATGTAAGAATTACGTACAGTCATTGTTAAGACAGTTAACTATGAAATATTATAAAATGTGGAAGATATACCATGTAAGACATTTGAAGGGGCATTTTTTTAATTTTGTAATTTGGAAAGTAGAACAGCACTAAATAGGAGATTGAAGTTTCTCAAGGGGGTATCAAAATTATGGTTCTTTTTTGCAATATGACGCCTGTAGTTTGTACTGATGCGTCTGATAAATATACTGTATCCATCTTCTAGGTAAATGATGAATAAATCGCTGCTTCCATCTTCATCGCTCCTGAAGGCAGCTGGTTGTTCAGCTGTTTGTAACATTCTAAAAAATTACGCGATATTGGTAAACAGACGAATGTGACGGGAATATTTGTGAACTTGCTTTTACTGCTTTAGGATTAATTTGTTTCCAGAATTACTGCATTTGCTGAGGTATATAGGCTTGTCAATTTAGGCTTTAACTGACTGGTGGATAATTCATGATGTAGTATGTAAATGGAGGGCAGAAGATAAGATAAAATATCGGCTGAATGGCTTTAAGAACACAGATATTGAGACAATACTCCTTATATATCTTGATACATTTCACACATGTCACAAGTTCATTACTGGGAATGCGTTCTGTAGATTCAAGATGCGAATTTCTAAACTCCATCAAATTACATGTGCAAAGATCTACTGACAGTAGCATTGTAAATCCTGACCGACTGACTAACTAACGAACTAACTAACTAAACAACTAATTAATTAACTAACTACGCAACCAACCATCCAATTGACCACTGAGACAATAAACCAAAAATTCAACCGAATAATTAAGTGACTGATTGAGCGACTAACTTACTGACTGACTGACTAACGAACTAAATAAATAACTGACTGACTAAATAACTAAATAACTCACCAACTGACTGACTAACGAGCCACGCAAACTGCTAGCTACCTAACAAACTAATAACCCAAATAACTAAATATATAGCTAACTAATTAACTGATCGGCTAACTAACTGATTAACTCCCGAATATGAAAAATTATTCTAAAGCTAGTATTCAGTCGCTCAAATAATGCAAAATCCTCTCCTGTCATAAAGACATACGTTTCACACCATTCCGACACTCTAACCAGGTCAATGCTCTCTACATCCATACATCCCTCCCCATCTATGCATTGTATACCAAGAAGTCAGCTTTGCTAATTGTCTTGCTGCTGATTTCAATTAACTGGTCCTATGGGAACTCTTGATATTTCAATTTCCGGAATGTTTTAATAACAATATTTTTAACGTTTAAGACTCCACATGTATGACTTTGTTTAATTCTCAGAATAAACAACGCTTATTTCACTAAATGCGATTACGTTACTTGACATTTTAATGGACACACTGTGCTTGTTTTAGATATTAATTGACTTTTATATGGCTTATTATTTTAATGAAGTTTGGGCTTCAAAGTTTTAAATATTGTTAAATTTAATATATTCTAGCCTACCAGTGCTTACTTTATATTTCGACCTATTCATTTCTGTATAAATTCTATTTTCTGGAATAATCACAGATAGAAGAGTCACCGGATTTCCTGGCATTACCGCCACTTCCAGCGTGCTGTGTACAATAAACAACATCTTCGTGTTTAGGTACCAGCGTATCATATTCCTTGTGTATATAGACTCTCTCCCGTTGGGCACGGCTTCACCCTACTTAGGAAGCCAGGCTTTCTAGAATCGATATTAATTTCGCTTTGGGCCTGCAACACTTTTAAGTTCTTTTCTTTTATGTAATATCCGATCGACGTGCCATAAGATACAAGCCATGATTCCATAGTTTTGTCTTGCAGCATAATACAAATGTGAATAGTAACTCTCGCAATACGTAATGCTTTATCTCTCTCTGTTATTATGTGCAAATTCTTGCATACAGCTGACAACTGCTTATGTCACTAGCAGTCTGTGTAGGTCGATCCGTCATCAAAACTTCTTAATGTATAAAATTAAATTTAATGTAGGCGGTTTTTGTTGAAATATACTAAGGGTTTGAAGTTTATGAGATTTGAGGCTCTTAAGAGTGAGGCTATAAAGTCCTATTGTGTGGTTCGTGACGTCGTGTAGTTTGGGAGATAAATGTTCGTATTTTGGAGAAACCTGTTTTCTCCCTGTCCAGAGTAGAAAGTGTGTGAGCTGTTGCACTTCTGAGATGTTATGCAGCGTTGATTGGTAGTTTCTTACCGATGTTTCAGTCCAGTGTTCCAGAAATGCTTGTTCCTTGAAAATGGGACCCGATAGGTTGCACCGAAAGGTCGGTAACTGTCAAACAAAGTTGTGTAACATCTAGAAGAACGAAGATCTCATATGCACCTAGGCGGAAGCTTGAAATTACTCATAGAAAAGAGGTGCATCAGGTTCGTCCGAAACGTTGATAAAAATTTAAGAAAACACACGGCCTAAGGTTCCAGAAGATAAGAATCGCCTCTTTGATTTGATATATATCGATATTCTGTGGCCTACAGGTTATTTGTACAACATTCGTGTCGAAATGTATAAAGTTTCTAGTACTTGTCATTTGCGTATGCCGAAATTGTGCGACTTCCGGTTAGAAAATAACTTCATGTGGTCAAAAATTTTATAAATAATAACATAAAATTATAATTATTGTGAGCATATCGACGAAATCTGTCTCTTGTAGGTTATTACCTCCAGCCTAAAGCAAACGGGACCGCGGTGGCACAGTGGTTAAGGTGCTGTGCTACAAATCGAAAGGTCGCTGGTTATATCCCAGCTGGTGTCAGTGGATTTTTCATTGACATAAAATCCTTCCAATCGCACCATGGTCCTGGGGTCGAATCAGCCTCTAACAGAAATGAGTACCAGGAGCATTTCCTGGGGGTAAAGGCGGCCGGTGCGTAAGGATGACAACCTACCACCATCCTGTGCCGTTGTCACGAAATCTGGGAACTTTAGCTTCCTGGAACCCTGTGGGCCTGTCCAGGCCTCTAATGGGACTGCTTTACCTTTGACCCTAAAGAAAAACCTGGCGGATAGGCTTGTGAAGATGGTTGAGGTATGGAAACTGTTGTTATCACGGATATCTGTTAACACACAATAGAAAATCTCCTCCCACGAGAAGATAGGTGACTCAGTTTTCGCTGGGACTATGTGGAAAAGTAGTGGGGTAACAGGACAGTTAAATATGGACTGTTATTTTTACATGTGAACTTGAAGAACAAATGTATGCCTTGTAAACTTACTTTATGGCCGCTAATATTACGTAAATTAAAGCGTACGTAGTTAAGATATTATTTACCCCGCACTTAAAGGAATATAAATTAATTGCCTAGACATATAAAGAGTAAATATCTAATCACCACAAATTTCAGCATCCTAATTTTAATAAACATTAAAAATTGTCCTTACCAATTCTTAATTTTCGGTATTTTTTTCGGATCCGAACGGACCAAAAGCAACGCCTGAGTAAGAAAGAAAATGTTGAAATCGACAGTCCTGCCTCAAGAGACGGCCAAATGAATTACATGAAATGTGTTGGTTTTCCATATATTTTTCGTTAAAAAAAATTTCTTGACAAATTAATAAAAACAAAAGAGATTGCCATCAGTGCCGAATCATAATCTTTCTAAATTGTCTATCCAGGAAATATCAGAAAACAAAATTTGATCATAATTTTAGAATGAATTTATTCATGGAATAAAACTAAAGTATGAATATTTGTTTGTTTAACAGTCCTTCAGTTTGTGTAGCGCTGGCGTGATTATTTCCATGAATTAAACATTACAGTTTGCTTCGCTTCCACAAATCGTTCTGATCCAGTAGCAAGTTTGTGCCTGCAGCTTAGTGACATGTGCTGTTGGCTTTAGCGTAACGAACAAAGCGTTTTACCTTTACGTTTGAATAATTAATTTACCCCATCGTTAAACCTCTTGTTTCGTTTTCGTGTGTTTAATTATTTAAAGAGTTTTCGCCGAGACTGTGGCTTTTGTCAGAACCGTTCAAACAGTTTATTGCTAAGAGACGCCAAGTCAGTTTCGGAGATGTATGCGGCCACTGTCTGCTCCCCCACCCGGTCCTGGAGAGGATATTTGAGCTCCGTTGCCGTAGCAACGTATTGCATTCCAAGCGAGTCTTTGTCTTTTGATTTGCAACCAGGCTTATGTTAACGTCTCGAAGAAGCATTGCAGTTTCAGTTGGTGGAACATCAGCAGTCAGTTCGCCGTCTTCCGGTGGAGAGCAATTACAGACGCGATATACCATCGCGGTCGTGCGCAGCGTTCTCTCAGCTTCACAGAAGGATTGAGTTGAAAACTGGAGAGGAAAATTCGGCTATACACAAAGTTCTTCGCCAAAGGATATATCTTTAATTTGTCTTGCAACTCTTTTTAATCTCGTAACTTCCTATAATTCTATTATTCCGCTCCATAAACCAAAGAGAGAAAATAATAACGAAATCCTTTGTACGGCGAGAGATTTCGTTTTCCGTAGGATGGTAATTGTTGATAAGCGTTCCTGTGTTTGACAAAGCAAATACATACATTTATCTGTTTTTTATGTTCTTTGATATGTGGATTAATGATACTAGACCCACTTTATGCGGTTGTATGCATTTTATGCGGCATATGCCTATGGCGATGGTCCGTCAACATTAACTTGCAATTAAAAGCCATCTCATATGATTTGTGGGTTGTATTTAATTTGAGGTTTTGTATCATGCACAAGAAAAACGAACCATAAAACCATCTGAACACACATGTAATTTGTGGATTTTATTGTCTAACCTTGACCGTACATTAGTGGGTAGTTTTCAGCTCTGGTGCGGTGAACATTATTTAGAAACCACTGAAATCATTGTGTGGGACATTTCCGTGGGCCGCACTTGTGTAGCCAACTCGCAATTGCTGACATGCCTGCCTCGTCCTGTAATTAATACCAGTTCCATATTCGGTCATGACGCTTCTGCGACAGAACTGAAAAGAATGGGAAGTACAGGGGGTGGAAGGCGAAAAGAGAGTGAGACAAAGTGACAAATTAATTATTTTGATTTTCCGGCGGGACACATTTAGAGCGAAGAATTGTCAATGGGGGGGGGGGTAATTTTAGGGTTGAAAGGGAGAGAAACCAACGCTCCCTTATTCGACCGAGAGCAAGAGAATTTGATCACTGCGATGAGGAACCTACCGGCTCAGTCTTTGCGTCATTACCATAGACCAAAGCCGAGAGTGCTGCTTGTACAATCAGTGAACAACGGAAGCGTACAGTGTAATTACTAATTCCGTTCCCCGCGATTTAACACAGACCATCGCTGGGTGTCATGTTTATTTATTTCAGATGTCAATACGGTGTTGTATGTACAGGCACCACTACAACGTTTATCACACAATACAGATAACACATGCTTAGATTAAAGAAATATATTACTTTACACAATTGAACCATGTTTTAAATAAAAGTAAGAGAAGCTGTGCATCTCAGTAACGTATACCGTATATTCTCGATTCTAATCCGCACTATTTTTTGCCGATTTATTAAACAAAAAAAAGTTAGTTCGCGGTTCTAATCCGCACCTTTTCCTCAACCGCCCCTTGCCTACAAGACAGACTGATTGAATAATATTGGATGTTACCAATGCTTTAACCGTTATCCGACTAACGCGCCGTGTGTGAAGTGGCCATTTAACTGCCAGCGGTACAAACGCACCACAGCTGATGATGGTTACTGAGTGACGGATAACGATTCACTTATGAGTGATTACCGCTAGTCTGATGAATAATAAATTATAAATATTATGTAATATATTATATATTATAAATCATCATCATCATAAACATCAAGGATTGGACCCTTTGATCCCTTCCGTCTCCAGAGTTACAGCTGCTCGCGCCAACGCTTCTTCGGTCTTCCAATTGTTCTCCTTCCTTTTGGTCTGTAGTGGTATGATTTCAAAGGGATTCGGTTTTGTGGCATTTTTTGCA
>Ga0123354_10008021_pt1 | contig 16020 bp, 16 predicted proteins | sample TergutLab28metaG_2_FD_97872 | JGI IMG/M metagenome (GOLD analysis project Ga0123354, IMG submission 97872) | Labiotermes labralis P4 segment gut microbial communities from Petit-Saut dam, French Guiana - Lab288 P4 | ecosystem: Host-associated > Arthropoda: Insects > Digestive system > Gut ...
ATGGGGTTGGACTATTCGTATTCGGTGCTGATGGCCGAAACCCTGGGCCACATCCACTGCGCTGGCGTGCCCATGGCCATCGGCGTGCAGACCGACATGTGCACCCCCGCGCTGGCGCGCTACGGCAGCGACGAGCTGCGGCGCCAGTTCCTGGCCCCGGCCATTGCGGGCGACCAGGTGGGCTGCATCGGCGTCAGCGAACCCGGCGCGGGCAGCGACGTGGCCGGCATCAAGAGCCATGCGCGCAAGGACGGCGACGACTACCTCATCAGCGGCCAGAAGATGTGGATCACCAACAGCCTGCAAGCCGACTGGATGTGCATGCTGGTCAACACCGGCGAGGGCGCGGTACACAAGAACAAAAGCCTCATCATGGTGCCCATGCGCGACGGCCCCAAGGGCAAGCTCACCAAGGGCATCGAGGTCGCCAGCAAGATCCGGAAGATCGGCATGAACTCCAGCGACACCGGCCTGATCTACTTCGACGAAGTGCGCGTGCCGCAACGCTACCGCATCGGCGCGGAGGGGCAGGGCTTCATCTATCAGATGCAGCAGTTCCAGGAAGAACGCCTGTGGGGCGCGGCCAGCGGCATCCAGAGCTTCGACAACGCCATTGACTGGACCATCGACTGGGCGCAGCAGCGCCAGATGTTCGGCGCCACCCTGGCCGACCAGCAATGGGTACAGTTCAAGCTGGCCGAGTTGAAAACCGAAGTCGAGTGCCTGCGCGCCCTGGTCTACCGCGCCTGCGAGCTGTACGTGGCCGGTCACGACGTGCTGGAACTCGCCAGCATGGCAAAACTGAAGGCGGGCCGCCTGGGCCGCCAGGTGCCCGACACCTGCATGCAGTTCTGGGGCGGCATGGGCTACACCTGGGACAACAAGGTCGCCCGCATGTACCGCGACACCCGCCTGACCAGCATCGGCGGCGGGGCCGACGAGGTGATGATGGGGATACTGGCGAAGCTGATGGGCATCGCCAAGAAGCCGGCGCGGTGAAGTTGCCTGCGGTTGACATGGGGGCGCGCCAACGCCCCGGCAGATGAGCATCACGATCCGAACCCATGAATGCGAACGTCTACGTCATTTTTTTCACCGTGGCCGTCGCGCACTTTCTGGCGCTGCTGAGTCCGGGGCCGGATTTTTTGCTCATCGTCAAGAGCGCCATGAGAAATGGCGGCCACAAATCGACCGGCATTGCCGCGGGCATCGCCAGCGCCAATGTGCTGTACATCGCGCTTTGCATCGTTGGAGTGGGGCACCTGCTGGCCGGCTCGATCAAGATCATGATCGCGCTCAAGGTGCTGGGCGGCCTCTTTCTGATCTATCTGGCCGCGCTGGCGTTGCGCGCCAAAAAAGGCGACTATAAAAAAATGGCGCTGGCCGAGGGTTCGGCGGCGCCATCCAAAACATCATGGGCCAAAGAGTTCTCGGTGGGGTTCACGTCGGGCATCTTGAATCCGAAGAACCTGTTGTTCTATCTCGGCTTGTTCTCTCTCGTTCTGACCGGGGAGGTCGGCCTGCCATTCAAGATTTTTCTGGGCCTGTGGATGACGGCCATGGTGTTCCTGTGGGATGTGGCGGTCATTTATTTCCTGTCCGCCAGCCCTGTGCGACGCCGCTTCGTCGGGGTGGCGTACTACCTGGACAAGGCGGCGGGCGCTGTGCTGGGGCTGATTGGTCTCACGATCGTGAAGTCCGCCATCGCAAAGTGAAGCCAACTTCATGATCTAACCCGGATCTTGTAAATTTCGAGGTGAAACCCATGGAAGCGCGAACCCCCGGACAGATTTGGCAATTCAAATACGGCGTCGTCCTGGCCGTGCTGGGCGTGCTGCTGATCGCCGCGATTGCGATCCTGCACGTTTTCTTTCCGCCGCCTTCCCTGGACGAGTTGCGCCCGGTGTCGGGAACCCTGGTCCATCAAGTCGAGTCGCACCGCTCCAGAATCAGTCCGCAGGCGACCTTCGAAATCCATGCGCCGGACTTGACGCTGGGCGCGCGCATCAACAACTACGACTTCAATCTGCTCATGGTGTGCTGCGACGTCTCGGGCATCGAACGGCTCAAGCCCGGGGATCAGATCACGGCCTGGTTCACCGAGAAAGACATCGCCGCAAAAACCGATGCCGTCGCCTGGAGGCTGCAAAGCGCCGGCAAAGACCTGGTTAGCCTGGAGCAGTCGCAGTGCGCAGAGCACAGGTGGGAGCAAAGGATGTTCCTCATCGCCTTCTGCATCCTTGCGGTGGGTGTCTGGCTGACGTATTGGGGGCGGCGCATCGCGGTGGCCGAGAAAGAGATGCAGCAAGCCAACAACAGCTTACGATAGCGCCCATGACCGACACCGCGCTCGACCACATCACCGAGAGGATCGTCAAAGCCGCCGAGCGCGGACGGGCGCTGCGCGTTCACGGCGGCGGCACCAAGAGTTTTTACGGCCAGCGTTTGTATGGCGAACTGCTCGACGTGCGCGCGCTGGCCGGCGTGACCAGCTACGAGCCGAGCGAACTGGTGGTCACCGCCCGCGCCGGCACCCGCCTGCGCGAGCTGGAAGCGCTGCTGGCCGAGCACGGCCAGTGCCTGCCGTTCGAGCCGCCGCGCTTTGGCAGCGGCGGCACCGTCGGCGGCATGGTGGCGGCGGGGCTGTCGGGGCCGGCGCGGGCCAGCGCCGGCGCGTTGCGCGACTACGTGTTGGGCGTGCAAATCCTCAATGGCCGGGGCGAGCTGCTGACTTTCGGCGGCCAGGTGATGAAGAACGTCGCCGGCTACGACGTCAGCCGCCTGATGGCCGGCTCGCTGGGCACGCTGGGCGTGATCGTGGAGGTCAGCCTCAAGGTGCTGCCGCTGCCGCCGGCGCAGGCCACGCTGGTGTTCGAGCTGTCGGAAACCAGCGCTCGCCAGCAGCTCAACCGCTGGGCCGGCCAGCCGTTGCCGCTGAACGCCAGTTGCTGGGACGACGGCCTGCTGGCCGTGCGTCTGCGGGGCGCGCAGGCGGCGGTGGCCAGCGCCTGCCAGTTCATGGGCGGCCTGCGGCTGGAAGCCAAGCGCGCCGAACGCCAGTGGCAGATGCTGCGCGACCAGACCCTGTCGTTCTTTCGCCTCGATGCGGGCGAGGCGCTGTGGCGCGTCAGCGTGCCCGACACCGCCGCCCCGCTCAACCTGGGGCCGTCCTTGCTGGAGTGGCATGGCGCCCAGCGCTGGCTGCGCCTGCCGATCGCCTGGGCGCCCCGCGTGCGCGAAGCCGCGGCGCGCGCCGACGGCCACGCCACCCTGTTTCGCGGCGGCGACGGCAGCGTGCCAGTGTTCACACCGCTGCCCGAGCCGCTGGCGCGCATCCACCGCCAACTCAAGGCCGAGTTCGACCCCGCCGGGATTTTTGGGCAGGAGCGGATGGGGTTTTGAAGCGATCGCGCGCTGCCCGCCCCCTGGCTTTGGCTTTATGGCACACTATCAGTGCCAAATGGCAGAAAGGATTCAGCATGGCAGTTGGTCACGCCGATCTTCGCGGCGCCGGCAGGGGCGCGGCGGCCAGCTCGCGGGCGCTGGCCGGCGAGCATCAGCCGCACATCTCGGAGGAGTTGCGGCGGCGCTATCACACGCTCATCGATGCCAATGGCCTGCACCTGGTCATCACGCTGGAGCTGCTCGGCGGCCACGAGGTCTTTGCCCGCGCTCCGCGCAATTTGCTGGATGTGCATGAGTGGGTTTCGCACGGCATGCCCAGCGCGTCGATTTCCCATCTGGCGCACGCGATCGAACCGCTGCCGGCGCGGACGTTGAGCGAAGCGTTGGGCGTCAGCGTGAGGACGTTGCACCGCAAGAAGGGCGGGCAGGGCGATACGTTGAGCGTGGCGCAAGGCGGGCGCACCTTCAAGTTCGCGGAAGTGGTGGCCAAGGCCACGCTGGTGCTCGGCAGCCGGGAGGACGCCGTCCGCTGGCTGACCTCGCCCGCCATGGGCCTGGATCGGCAAAAGCCCATTGAATTGCTGGCGACCCCCGTCGGCACACAGCTTGTGGAGGAACTGCTCGATCGCATCGAGCACGGGGTTTACGCTTGACCCGAAGCCACCCCATGATGCCCGTCCCCCGGCTGGGGGCGGATCATCCGGTCTTGGCCTGGCGTCTGGACCGGCAACACCACGCCGATGCCTGGGACAGCGGCCTCGGCGCCGAGAAGCTGGGCGGACGCTGGAACGTGCGGGGGCAACGCGCCGTGTACTGCTCCATCGACCCCAGCACCGCCATTCTCGAAGTCGCGGTGCATGCGGGTTTTCAGGTGCTGGACACGCAGCCGCACGCGCTGACCTGCCTTGAAATCACGGCGGCGCCCTTGCACGTGGTGCAACCGCAGGACGTCCCCAATCCCGCTTGGCTGATTCCCGGCACGCCCAGCGCCGGGCAACAGGCGTTCGGCAGCCAATTGCTGGCCCGGCATGGCGTGGTGCTGTTTCCCAGCGCCGTATCCCGCTTCAGTTGGAACCTGGTGGTCGAGCCGGGCACGGCCAAGGGCCGCTACCGTTTGCATTCGCAAGCGCCCTTCGTGTTGGACACGCGCCTTCATCCTCCACCAAAATAGCAGGCTGAACGGCAAGTCCATGCAAACCGCACTTTCCCCCGAATTCCAGAATACGCCCCTGGGCCGCGAGGCCGAGACGATTTTGCGCAAGTGCGTGCACTGCGGCTTTTGCACCGCCACCTGCCCCACCTACCAACTGCTGGGCGACGAGCTGGACGGCCCGCGCGGGCGCATCTACCTGATCAAGCAGATGCTGGAGGGTGCCACGCCCACGCGCGAAACCCAGTTGCGCCTGGACCGCTGCCTGACCTGCCGCAGTTGCGAAACCACCTGCCCCAGCGGGGTGCAGTACGGTCGCCTGATCGACATCGGACGCCAATTGATCGAGCAGCGCGTGCCGCGCCCGCCCGCCGAGCGGCGCTTGCGCGGCTGGCTGCGGCGCGGCCTGAATTCGCCGCTGTTCGGCCCCGCGATGCGCCTGGGCCAGGCGGTGCGCGGCCTGTTGCCCGCGTCGCTGCGGGCCTCGGTGCCCCAACACCGGCCCGCCGGCAACTGGCCCGCGGGCCGGTACGAGCACAAGGTGCTGCTGCCGGCCGGCTGCGTGCAGCCCGCCATGGCGCCCAACATCGACGCCGCCACCGCCCGGGTGCTGGACGCCGCCGGCATCCAGTGCCTGCGCCCGCGCGGCGGCGGGGGCTGCTGCGGCGCGGTCAAGTTCCATTTGGCCGATGCCGACGGGGGCCTGGCGCAGATGCGCGCCAACATCGACGCTTGGTGGCCGTACATCAAGCGCGGCTCGGTCGAGGCCATCATCATCAACGCCTCCGGCTGCGGCGCCATGGTCAAGGAGTACGGCCATTTGCTGCAGAGTGACGAGCGCTACGCCGAGCGGGCGGCGTGCGTGTCCGAACTGGCGCGCGACGTCAGCGAACTGCTGCCCTACATCGTCCCCGCCCTGAGCGGACGCCTGCGCCCGCCGGACGGCGTGCTGGCCTGGCACGCGCCCTGCTCGCTGCAGCACGCGCTGAAGCTGGGCGGCAACGTGGAGGAGCACCTCGCGGCGCTGGGCCTGCCGCTGCGGGCGGCGGCGCAGGAGGCGCACCTGTGCTGCGGCTCCGCCGGCACCTATTCGGTGTTGCAACCCGATCTGTCCCGACGGCTGCGCGAGCGCAAGCTGCTGCACCTGCAAGGCGAGCGCGCCGCCGACCGCCCCGCCGCCATCCTGTCGGCCAACATCGGTTGCATCACCCACCTGCAAGCCGGCACCGACGTGCCGGTGCGGCACTGGATCGAGGTGGTGGATGCGTTGCTGCCCAAAGAGTAGTCCGGGCTTGTCGAGGCCGCGCAATTTTTAACCCTGGTCATCGTGCGTGTCTTGCGGTTTGGCGTACAACCGCGCCATGCCCGAATCCGCCAAGCCCGCCCGCCCCCCGCTGATGATCCAGCCGGCGGCCCCGGCGCGCGCGCCCAAGCCGCCGCCGGTGACCGGGCCGTGGCGCCTGTCCAGGCTGCTGACGGCCCCGCACCGGCTGGGTTTTGTCCTGGCCATGCTGGTGCTGGCGGCGGCCAGCGGCTGGTGGCTGTTGGTCCAAATCGGGCGCTGGCACGGCTGGCCGCTGCCGAGTCAGGCGGTGGTGCCCACCGTCACGCACGCCACGGTGATGGTGCTGGGCTTCATGCCGTTGTTCTTCGCCGGCTTTCTGTTCACCGCCGGCCCCAAGTGGCTGAATGTGACGCCTTACGAGGCACCGCGCCTGCTGGCGCCGCTGGGTTTGCAGGCCGCGGGCTGGCTGCTCTGGCTGGCCGGCGCCTACCTGAGCCTTGGGCTAGCGCTGACGGGGCTGGCGCTGGCGTGCCTGGGGCTGGGCTGGATGTACGCGCTGTTCTGGCGCCTGATCGCCGCCAGCCCGCTGCCGGACCGCGTGCACGCCATGGCGGCGGGGGTGGGCGGGCTCATCGGCACGCTGTGCCTGGCCGGCATCGGCATCGCCTTGCTGGCGCGGCAGCCGGCGTTGGCGCTGGCGCTGGTGAGCACGGCGCTGTGGGGCTTCATCGTCGTCACCTTCGCGGCGGTGACGCACCGCATGATTCCGTTTTTCACCTCCGGCGTGCTGCCGATGATCGCCGTCTGGCGTCCGTTCTGGGTGCTGTGGCTGATGTTGGGCGTGGCGGCTTTCGAGGTGCTGGCCGTGTGGGTGGACCATGTGGCGCCCGCCGGCAACGCCTGGCCGCTCTGGATGGCGGCGGAAATCGTGGTGCGGGCGCTGGCCGGCGGCGTGCTGCTGTGGCTGGCGGTGGTCTGGGGTCTGGTGCAGAGCCTGAAGGTGCGCCTGCTGGCGATGCTGCACGTGGGCTTCGTGTGGCTGGGGCTGGGGCTGCTGTACGGCGCGGCGTCGCAGGCGCTGTGGCTCATCACGGGGCAGGCCGTGCTGGGGTTGGGCGCGCCGCACGCGCTCGGCATGGGGTTTCTCGGCTCGCTGATGGTGGCCATGGTCACGCGCGTGTCCTGCGGCCACAGCGGGCGCTCGCTGGTGGCCGACGGCCTGGTGTGGACGCTGTTCTGGCTGCTGCAAGTGGCCGTCGGGGTGCGGCTGCTGGCGGCGGTGCAGAACATGCCGCAGTGGCTGACGGTGCTGGCGGCGCTGCTGTGGACGGCGGCCATCGTCGTCTGGGCCTTGCGGTACGCTAACTGGTATGGAAGACCTCGCATCGACGGCAAACCCGGCTGACGCCGCCGGGGCGCAACTGTCGCCTGGCCGGCCGCGTTCGCCGGAGGTGATCGAGCTGGCCCAGGCGCTGATCCAGACGCGCCAGACGCTGCTGCCCAAGCGCCTGTGCGTGCCCGGCCCCGACGCGGCGCAGACGCGGCAGATCCTGGCCGCCGCCGCGCATGCGCCGGATCACCATGAACTGCTGCCCTGGCGCTTCATCAGCGTGCCCGAAGCGGCCCGCGCCGCGTTGGGCGATGCGTTTGCCGCCGCGCTGCGCCTACGCGACGCCGCCGCCACGCCGCAGCAGATGGAACAGGCGCGCGAGAAGGCGGGCCGCGCGCCGCTGCTGCTGCTGGCGGTGGCGCGGCTGCGCGACGCCGACGACGAGATCGCGCCGCACGAGCGCATCCTTTCGGCCGGCTGCGCGATTCAAAACATGCTGCTGATGGCGCACGCGCTGGGCTTTGGCGCCTCGCTCACCAGCGGCAAGGCGTTGCAGTCGGCGCCGCTCCGCGCGCTGTTCGACCTGGGCGAGGACGAGCAGGCACTGTGCTTCGTCAACATCGGCACGCCGGTCCGCGCCAAGCCGATCCGGGCGCGGCCCGAGGTAGAGCGGTTTTGCAGCACATTGAGCCTGCCGCATTCGTGAAGTCAGCCTTATCTTTACAATTTCCGCTGCCCGGCGAGCCGGGCCCGGCGGTGGCGGGTGTTGGCCGGCCCACCGATCTGGCCCACCACAGCGTCAGCGGTTTGGCGCGCGCCGTCCGGCGATAGTTTGCAACTACCATGACCACCATGACAACTCGACTCCTGCGCGGCGGCCTGCCCGCTTTCACCCTGTGCGCGCTGCTGGGCGCGCTGGCGCTGCCGCCGGCCCATGCCGAGGGGCTGGATGTTTCGGTGGCGGCCGCCCGGGCGACCAAGCCGAACGTGAAAAAGTTCAGCGTCCTCTTCGGCCTCACGCGAGACGATCCGCTCTGGCAAGGCGAGGCCTGGCGCCTGAAGCTGCGTCACGAGGTCGAACTAGCCGCCTGGCACGTGCCCCTGGCGCGCAACCTGGTGGAGGCGGGCTACTCGCCCGTGCTCCGGCTGGAGCGGCCCTTCAGCGACGGCGCGGTGCTGTTCTTCGACGCCTCGATCGGCGTGCGCCTGCTGTCGCACACCCGCGTGTCGCCGGACCACCCCCTGTCCTCGGCGTTCCAGTTCGCCGACATGCTCGGCACGGGCGTGCAGTGGGGCAATTCGACCGTGAGCCTGCGCTTTCAGCACCAGTCCAACGCCGGCATCAAGCGGCCCAATCCGGGCATCAACTTCGTGCAGCTGGGCTACACCTACCGGTTCTGATGGCCGTTTGGGCGCGCCCTTGCGCGTTTCGCCCAAGCTGATAGATTGGCCGCATGCCCGCGAGCGAATCTATCCTGCCTTCCGTCAACTGGCCCTACACGCAGATCGTGCTGCGGCTGGGGCTGGGACTGGCGCTGGGGCTGCTGATCGGGCTGGAGCGCGAGCGCCGCGGCAAGGAGGCGGGCGTGCGCACCTTCGCCTTCATCGCCATGCTGGGTACCATCGGCGGCGCTCTGGGCGGCCCCTACGGTCTGGCCGCGCTGGCCCTGGTGGGGCTGCTGGTGATCACGCTCAACGTGTCGTCGCTACGCGCCGGCCAGGGCACCGAGCTGACCACTTCCGCCGCCATGATGGTCACCGCCATGGCCGGCATCATGTGCGGCCTGGGCCAGACCATCGCGCCGGCGGCGGTGATGGTGATCGCCACCGCGCTGCTGGCCTGGAAGGAACGGCTGGCGGGCTTTTCCACCGGGCTGTCGGAAGGCGAGGTGCGCTCGGCCATCCTGCTGGCGATCCTGGCCATCGTGATCTACCCGGCGCTGCCGGTGGGCCACGTCGATCCCTGGGAACTGGTCGATCTGCGCGCCGCCTGGGTGACGGTGATCCTGATCGCCGGCATCGGCTTCTTCAACTACGTGCTGTGGAAGCTCTACGGCGCGCGCGGCACCGAGCTGTCGGGGTTCTTCGGCGGCCTCATCAACAGCAACATCACCGTGATCGAACTGGTGCAGCGCGTGCGCGACGTCGGCGCGGCGTTTGCAGCCACCGCCTACCGCGGCATCCTGCTGGCCACCACCGCCATGGTGATCCGCAACGCCACGCTGCTGCTGCTGCTGGCCCCCGCCGCGCTGGCCGGCGGCCTGCCGGCCTTCGTGCTGATGGTGGCCGCGCTGCTGGCGCTGGTGTTGCGCGACCGGCCCTGGGCCGCGCCCAAGCCGGCGCAGGATGCGCCCGACATCCGTCTCGGCTCGCCGTTCTCGCTGGGGCAGACGCTCAAGTACGGCGTCATCTTCCTGATCCTGCACGTGGTCGGCGGGCTGACGCAGCGGCAGTTCGGCGACGCCGGTTTCTACGTCGTCAGCGTGCTCGGCGGTCTGGTGTCCAGCGCCAGCGCGGTGGCCGCCGCCGGCACCCTGACCGAGCAGGGCAGCATCTCGTTTACCACCGCCGGCGCCGGCGCCGTGCTGGCGACGTTCACCAGCATCGCCTTCAACCTGGTGCTGGCGCTGCGCAGCGGCGACCGCGCGCTGATGCGGCGCCTGGTCTGGGCCATGCTGGGCGTGGCGGTCGCCGGCCTGCTGGGGCTGGGGCTGACGCGCTTTGCGGTGATCGCGCTGCCGGGCTGGGTGCACGGCGCGCTGCACTTGCAGGGGTGAGTGCCGGTCAGGTCGGCTCGCCGCCCGGCAAGGCCGGCGGCGCCACCGCGTTGGTCACGCCGGCGGCCACGTGGCCGGCGGGCACATGCTGGGCCGCGTGCTCGAAGTGGCCTTTCTGGTCGTCGAAGAAAAAGTCGGGCTGGAACTCGCGCAGGAATTCGCCCTTGGGCAGGCCACCGAGGAACATCACCTCGTCCACCGTCACGCCCCAGTGCAGCAGGGTGCGGATCGGGCGTTCGTGCGCCGGCGCGCCGCGCGCCGTGACCAGCGCGGTGCGGATACGCATGGCCCGGTCGCTGCCGCGTTGCAGGCGGTGCAGCGCGGTTAGGAACGGCTGGAACGGGCCGGGCAGCAGCGGCAGCGCGGCCTTTTCGCTTTCGTGCGACTGAAAGGCGTGCAGGCCGCCGCTCTGGAACACGCGCTCGGCCTCGTCGGAAAACAGCTCCGCGTCGCCGTCGAAGGCGATACGCACCTCGTCCGGATGGGCGTCGCTGGCGTGCGCCGCGTGCGTGGCCACCTGCGCCGCCGGGTAGCCCAGCGCCAGCGCCTTGGCCACGTCGGTGCCGTTGGCCGACAAAAACAGGTGCGCGCCCAGTGGCTTGAGGTAGGGAAACGGATCGCGTCCCTGCGTGAACACGCCGCGCTGGATTTGCGCCAGCCCGTGGGCCTGGGCCGAGCGGAACACGCGCATGCCGCTGGCCGGGTCGTTGCGCGAGAGCACCACCACCTCCACGCGCTTGGCCTCGCCCTGATTGAAGGCCAGCAGCTTCTTGACCAGCGAGAACGCCACGCCGGGCGCCGCCGGCTGCTCCACCCGGTCGAGCTGCATCTGCATGTAGGCGCCCGCGTCGCCGGCCTCGAACAGGCGGTTCTCTTCCTCGAAGTCGAACAGCGCGCGCGAGGAAATGGCGACGACGAGTTGGTCTTGCAGGCTGGTCATGCGGTGGGCCTCTTTTCCATCGTCCGCGGGGCATGGAACCGAAAGGAGCCAGGGGCCGCGCCAAGGGGCAACATCGCGTAGCGAGTGGAGCCTGGGGGAAGTTTCATTTCACCCACTGGCTCAACTGCATGATCGGTAGCATCACCGCCATCACGATCACCATGACGATGACGCCCATGGCCAGAATCAGCACCGGCTCCAGAATGGTCGCCAGCCGGCTGGCGCGGCGCTGCACGTCGCTGCCGAGCTGGTCGGCGGCGCGTTGCAGCATGCGCGGCAACTGGCCGGTCTGCTCGCCCAGCCGCGCGAACATCGCCAGCAGGCCGGGAAAACGTTTCTTCTGCGCCAGGGCCGAGGCCAGCGGCGCGCCTTCGCGCACCATCACCAGCGCGTCTTCGGCGTCGGCGCGCATGGCGGTGTTGGACAGGGTTTCGGCGGCGGCCTGCAGCGCCCGCAAAATCGGCACGCCCGCGCCCGCCAGCATCGCCAGGGTGGAGCCGAAGCGCGCCGCGTTGTAACCGCGCGACAGTCGCCCGACCAGCGGCAGCCGCAACCAGGCGGCGTCGAACTGCAGGCGCACGCCCGGCGATTTCAGCGCCAGGCGCAGGCCGATCAGCGCCAGCGCCAGCGCGCCCAGCAGCCAGCCGCCCCACTGGCGCAGGAAATTGCTCAGGGCCATCACCACCACGGTCACCGTCGGCAACGCATGTTTGCTGCCGCTGAACACGGTGGCGACCTGCGGCACCACGTAGGCCATCAGGAACACCACGATCAGCACCGCCACCACCGTCACGATGGCCGGGTACAGCGCCGCGCCGATCAGCTTGCCGCGCAGCGCCTGGCGCTCTTCCAGGTCGTCGGCCAGGCGCTCCAGCACCGTGCCCAGATGGCCGCCCTGCTCGCCGGCGGCGATGACGGCGGTGTACACGCCGGAGAATTCGCGCGGATGCCGCTCCATCGCCTTGGCCAGCGTCGCGCCGGCGTTGACCTCGGCGCGCAGGCTGGCCATCACGTTGCGCTGGCGCTCGTCCTCGGCCTCGTCGGCCAGCGCGGTCAGCGAGCGATCCAGCGGCAGGCCGGAGCCCACCAAGCCGGCGAGCTGGCGCGTCCAGATGGCAAGCTGCGTGCTGTTGAAGGCGCGCGCGCCCAGCAGCGGCGCCGACAGCGCCGACGCCGGGCCGCTCAGCGCGTCCACCGACAGCGGCACCAGCGACTGTCCGCGCAGCAACACGCGCGCGGCCCGGGCGGTGTCGGCCTCAATCACGCCCTTGCGGGGTTTGCCGTCAGGCTGAAGGGCTTCAAAGGTGTAGGCAGGCACGGCGAACGGCGAACCGGGCAGGCGGGTGGCGCCCCCGACAGGAATCGAACCTGTATCTAGCGCTTAGGAGGCGCTCGTTCTATCCATTGAACTACGGCGGCGGAGGGTTGAATTTTAGCCTTGCTCACTGGGTAACGCATCATCAGCCACCATCTGAAATCATTGGTTATCATACTTCGAGTGCTACCGCAGTGGTACGTGTAGCACTCGGAACATGGCATCCATCATCCAGATCAAGGGCCGATGGCGCGCGCAGGTGCGACGCAAAGGCCACCCAGCATACACCGAGACGTTCGCCACCAAGGCGGAGGCCGAACGCTGGGCGCGAAACGTGGAGGCGCAAATCGACGCCGGGCGCCGCCCGGAAGGCCGCGTGGTGATGGGCCATGCCTACCTGCTGCGCGAGGTGATTCAGGACTACCGGCGCCTGCGCGCCAGCTCGCGCCCGGTGGCCGACGACAGCAACGAGCACTACCAACTCAAGCGGCTGGCCACGCACCTGGGCGACCTCGATGCCCTGTCGCTTTCCGTCGATGATCTTGTCGGGTTCTGCCGGGCACGCGCCGAGGATGGCGCCGGCCCCTACACGATCAACATGGACATCGGCAAGCTGGGCACGGTGCTGCGGCTGGTGTTCGGCGTGAAGCACCTGATCGTGCCCGACGTGGTTGGACAGGCGCGCCCTCTTCTCAACCATCTAGGCCTGATCGGCGGCGGCGGCCGGCGCGGGCGGCGGCCCAACGACGACGAGTTGTCAGCCCTACGGGACTGGATGGCGCGCGAGCGCGGCCAAGTCTATGCGGACGTGATCCGGTTCGCGGTGGCCACGGCCATGTGCCGCGCTGAAATATGCCGCATCGTGTGGGAGGACATGGACGCCGAGCGCAAGCTGGTGCTGATCCGCCAGCGCAAGCACCCGCGCCAGAAAAAGGCCAACGACGAGTGGGTTCCGCTGCTGGGGGATACCTGGGGGTTGATCCAGGCGCAGCCGACGCGCTCGGGTCAGATCTTCCCCAGTCACCCGCAGACCATCAGCAAGTATTTCCGCGAGGGCTGCCAGGCGCTGGGCATCCCCGATCTGCAACTGCGCGACATGCGGCACGACGGCGTGTCGCGGCTGTTCGAGATCGGCTACCAGATTCCGGAAGTGGCGCTGGTCAGCGGTCACAAAAAATGGGAGACGATGAAGCGCTACACCCAGCTCAAGCCGGAAGACCTGCACCGCGGCCCTGCTGGTGCTGCTGGTGCGCCTGTGCCCGCTGCGCGTCCAGATGCGCCGCCACGTCGCGGAAGTCGGCAAAGCGGCGGTTCCCTTCCAGGTAGGTCGGGATCGGGAAAAGTCCGGGCGCTGATCGCGTTCAGCACGCCGCCGCGCGTCTAGCCCAGCAGCTCGGCAAGCTGGTCGGTGCTTAGGCGCGCACCGTATTTCTCGAAGATGCACAACCGGCCCTACGCGGAACGCCGCATCGCGGCGCCGCGCCGCCGAGCAGGCCAACCTGGAAGGCGCGAAACTGTCTCTGCCTGCGCTCAAGGCAATGTACGGCGAAGGGGCGAACGCCATCTGGCGCCACCTTCCAACCGGCAAGAACGGGCTGGCTGCCAGCGAGGGGATGCACCTCGACGTGGTTGCCGAAATGTTCGGCATCAACTCTGGTGATGAACTGGTCCGCCGCCTGCAGAAACCAGAGCCCCAACCGGCTGCGCTCATGCGGGATGACGCAAGCCCAAAAAAACGGCCCACAGCCGTTTCCAGGTTCAACTACTTGGGCCTATCCTTAAATAAGTGACCGCGCGCTGGTGACAAAAGTCACTTTACGGACATGCCGCGCTATTACCGGACCGACCCCGATGGCGGCCGGGCAAGCCGGGTCGGCGGAGACTGTGAACGGGAACGCCCTGGCTGTCGACGCAGGCGTGCGCACACTCTCAAAAAAGAGAGCAACAAACCCATGCCACTGTTGAAGTGCGCTTACTTTCTCGTCACTTCGAACCGCGCTTGCGGCGCGTGACCAGGGGACGCCAGGGCCGTGCGCTGACAGGCACCACTGACTGTCCTTTTTTTCCCTTGGCGGCCGGGCTGGCTTCGGCAGCCTGTTGTTCCGACGGTGCTTTTTCCTCGCTGATCTGCCAGTACCAGGCGATGCCCTCCATCTGCTCGTACTCCACCAGGCCAGCTTCCCACAACGCCTGGAAAAACCCCGCGGCTTCCCATTGGAGAAAGCGCTTGTGTATGGCGCTGGCGCTGCCGAATCTTTCCTTGGGCAACGCTTTCCACTGACAGCCGGTACGTAATACGTAAATAATGGCTTCGAACACCAACCGCTCCGGTTTCGCCGGCCGTCCGGCGCCAGGCTTGCGGCGGTAGACCTTCTCCTCCACTGAGTTACGGGGGATAGAAGGAATCAGCGGCTGCACGCGCTGCCAGAACTCATCGGTCAAAACCCAAGACTCAACTCGTTTATCCACGATTAGCGATCCTGTGTTGTTGCATGAAACGACTCGGCCCGGAGGTCGTATCTAATTTACGGATAGTTGTTGTTATTTCTGCTGGTGACGATCAAACCGGGGATGCGCCACTGGATCTCGCCTAGCATATCTTAGCGTCCGTTACATCAATTAATGGATATTGTATCAAGAGGTAATAAAAATTGTAATTTTTACCGCGAAATTAGGGTTTACCCTACTTCTTACTGTTGTCTTACCGCAAAAATTGCAACAAATGCAACCAATCACAGACTTCGTCGCGCTTTGCTATTATTGTAACAACTAACTTCCGTTCGCGGATTCCTTGTTTGACTCTTTGCATTGGAGTGTTTCACCATGGCTACGCATTAAAGTTCGAACGACCCGGCACGAATTGACGTTCCTGCCAGCAGCGCGATCGAAGCGAGTGACCACGACACGGATTTCATTGTCAAGGGCGCCCATCGGAAGTAAGCAACTACGCGCGTGAAGGAGACGGTCTCGTCTTCACCATGAACGCTTCAACCATCTGGTCTTCGTGGGCGACGACCAGACCCTGATCACCGATTTCTCGGCCGCGTTGACCTCGGACGGCGATGGCGTGGACGACGCGCTGGTCACCTACACCGACAAAGCGGACTCCAAGGAAGTGGTCTTGCCGCTTCTGGCCGTGGTAGCCGGCGCCGCGCTGGCGATGAGCGTTATGGGCAGTGGTGGCGACGGCGGGCCGAAACCGCCGTCCGCGCCGGCAAACATCATCATCCGTGACGAAGATCGCGATAACCGCCCCATTGCATCCGGCACGGCCCAGGCCAGCACGACAGCGACCGTTAACTTGGTGTGCGACTCAATCACCACCGCCCTCGTGGACTCCAACGGCGATTGACAGTCGAAAGCGCCCACTTCGCAAAACACGGGCAATGTGCATGCCCACGCCACCGACACCAGCGGCCACAACAGCGCGACCGTCACGGCGTACTACGCCGACGTGACCAAGCCGGACGCGCCGCAGAACTTGACGGTGGAGAACTCCGACCACGACAACCTGCCCGTCGCCTCCGACACGGCCGAGCCCAACTCGACCGTGACCGTGCATTGGGTCGACGGCACCACCACCACCGTCGTCGTCGATTCAAAAGGTGACTGGCAGTCGAAAGCAACCACCCCGCAAGGCGGTGGCGACGTCTCCGCGGACGCCACGTATCACTACGTCCCGGGCCTGCAAACGGTGACCTTGCCTCGATTTCACGTACAGCAAGAAGTTGGAAACTTGAGTTGTATGGAGAAACGAAATGCGAGATAGCGCACTGCCGAGGCGGCAGTACACGGACGAATTCAAGGCGGAAGCGATC
>Ga0123354_10008022_pt1 | contig 16019 bp, 9 predicted proteins | sample TergutLab28metaG_2_FD_97872 | JGI IMG/M metagenome (GOLD analysis project Ga0123354, IMG submission 97872) | Labiotermes labralis P4 segment gut microbial communities from Petit-Saut dam, French Guiana - Lab288 P4 | ecosystem: Host-associated > Arthropoda: Insects > Digestive system > Gut ...
ATCTACATTTCAAAATTCTTCCCTGAATAACTGAGCTCAAGACTAATGAGTCCTGTATGTTGAAGATACACAGCCAGTTTCTCTGCTGGCTCACCCATTATCCTACTGTTTTCCTATGGGTAAGTGCTGGGATAGCATCCTGAAATATGGATATAGGTTTCATATTGTGACCAGTTACATGAGCAGGGTAGAATGGTTCCTGTTAGGTTTAGTACCAGTAAAGGAAAGCCAACATCAGTGACCAATGTGGAGAATCAAACTGGTTTATTTTGAAGTCTACAACTGAAAATAAAAGTCAACTCAGTTGCAAATATGTGTAATCAGAGTTTATACTGGTAAAGTTTAAGTTGCGAGACTAAAATCTATGTTTACTGAATGGAACAAGTGGGCCTTAATAAATAGTACTATCACATGACATATTTTGCAAATTCATAAATCGATAACAATACATTAACCTCTATAAAAAAAATGCATAACACACTATAAATAACACTTTACAAGATGTAGTTCTGTAAATAATGTTTTGTGTGTCCAAACTATTTAGGAACACTTTAAATGCCAAAGGCAACATCGCATCACCGTTATTCAGATCAGCCGCTTGTTTGCTCCAAGAAGCAAATGAACCTCATACACAGACCATGCATATATGTAGGGCTACTTTAGGCTAATGTCAGCTGTACACATGTCACTGTTCTATCAACCATGATTAAATGAAACAAAGTACCTCCAATAATTAGGGAGTGACCTGGGGGTACTTATTAGAAGAGTCACTGCAATGTGATTATAAAAATAAAAAGGTAAAAAAATTATTGTACTAATTATTAATTTTATTTAAAAATGTATAATTTTATAAATTATGGTAATTATTATGATTATTATGCATATTTTACACTTAATCAGACCGTCTCACACACACACACACACATATACATTTCATATTGTTATAATTATTACAGGCCTTATTATGACAATACTTATGACCTTATTTATTAAGTTATGAATTATATTATATTTTAATTTCACGTGTGTGTTGTGTAACACATTTACTCTCATGATCTGTAGACAGTTTCTATATCCTAAGGTCACGTTTACAATTCTACTTACATTTTACATTCTGCAGAACTGCTATTATCTGGGACGTTTGTTGCTGCCATATTTTTTGGTTAACGTTACACAGTCGTTCTTATTGGCGAATACGAATTTTTGCTCCGTAACTCAACGTCACGAAAAGCTGCTTTCCCCGCGTAATGTTTTGCTCTAGACAACGATCCGTGCGCGTTGAAGAGATGCTCGAACCATAACACAAATCCATTCAGTCGTCTCATCCATGGTGCGCTGGTCATCAAAAGCACTGATTAAAGTACTATTCGGTGTCCATGTTTGTGAGGCACATTTCATTTGGGAAGCGCTTGATATGAAGGATGATGCGTATGTAATTGAGAGATTTTATGGCGTGTATTTATTGTACTGCACAAATCCGAAGTATAAAGGAAGAACGTATATTGGCTACACAGTAGATCCGAACAGAAGAATTGTGCAACATAATAAAGGAAAACATGCTGGAGGAGCCTGGCGAACAAGTAAAAGGGGGCCATGGTTCGTATTTCATATGAAATATATAACGTATGTTGAGTATAATATGCATATTACAGGAATGTGCGTTATCATAGTTATTTCGTGAACTTTGTTGCTGATAGTGTTTTTTTTCTGAAGGGAAATGGTCTTAATTATCCATGGCTTCCCAAGTGACATATCGGCCTTAAGGGTACGTATTTAAGTATTTTTAAATCCTTTGAAGGTACTGTACAGTAGAATTAGAATGTGCCCAGGAATTTCACTTCCTGGAAACACGGCAAGAGATCTTCATTTAAGGCCCACTTCGCCTGCCACTCTGTTTCATTCATTCTTGCATTGGTTCTAATTAAAGATGCAAAAATGTACTTATAAATCAGTTCTGTGCCTGCTAACTTCAATTCCATTTGATAGCTAGGAGTGTTAAACTTGTCTTGAAACCGTTTCTTTCACAGAATTCGGTTTTGTTGGAATGTTTGTGAGAAGCATAGAGGATATGTCTTTCACTTCGTAATAATTTAATCTGTACAAGAATCGATTAATTTGATGTTAATGACTCGAGTTGTATTGCATTTTGGAATATTTTCAATTTGATATAGATTTAGAATTTATTTGTGAAACTTTACCCTTATTAAAATCATCCTTTCTTAAGGCCCTGTTTTCGCAGAATTACAATATTTAAATCACTGAGGTAAGTGGAGCCAGTCGTAATAAAGCATGTGGATGAAGTATGAGAATGTGAACTGGATTGAAGTGTTAAAATGTAGTGTCCAGTTGGGGAATTTTGAGAGGATGGTGCAGTAATGAATTGGGCTTCTGAAATAGCAGGAAGTTTTTCGTACTCTTCAGTGAGGACCTGTACCAGGGTGTTTGTATCATTTGTATCTTGTGAATTTGTGAAAGTGCAGGAAGTGATGAATAAAATAGCTTGGTTATATTCTGGATTTAAACTTTGTATTTTTCTAATATTTGTTTATGTGCAATTCATTTGCCATTGTAACCTTTTAATATTTTTACCAGTTTGAGTGGGCCTGGCAGCATCCTCAACGATCTCGTCGTTTAAAACATGTCCAAAAAAAGAAAACTAATGAAAAAACGTATGATTTCTGCTTGCGCATCTTGTCAGAGATGTTACGCGTGGGGCCGTGGAACCGACTGGCATTGACCATTTGTTGGGTGAAACAAGAATTTGCTCGAGAATTTCCTGTAAGTTAATTGTTTGTATGTAATACATTTCATTCTTTATGTATGGTATTATTAACTTATATTGGCAATGCATTGATGTGTTGCGGCTGTAAATATGCGTGGGCTAGCTGGCTGAGTATAGCATTTTTAAATCTGGTGCCACTACCACGTGAGTTAAAGTCTGGCTACCAGCTGTAGTGTGGAAGATTTAAAACCATCTGTGCAGGGACAGTGAAAGTTAAGGCATAAATTCAATTAAAGGTGTAGCAGTGCTTGTGTAACTGAATGATGCCTTTGGCATTTCTTTCCAAAATATTTTCCAGCCAGGAGATTACATGCACTGTAATTAATAAGAATGACACTTTGGGAATAACATTTTGGTATGTGTTTGTGCACCAGATAGGGCAGTTGTTAGTTAAAATTGTATTGTGCTTTATGTTGATACATGAATTGCTCTATGAAATAGCTCATATATTAACATAAAACATAATTTGTTGTAAGTGAAAACTGCCCTGTCTGGTTACTAGTTACTACTTATGAGTGAACACAGCATACAGTCTATAAGAGCAAATCTTTAGCAACAGTGTTGTGAGAACCTCAAATCTTGCACTTCGTGGAGTCCTGGAGGACCTAATATAATTCTTTTAGCTAAGAAATTCACTGCCTGTTTACAACCAGAAGGTAGACCATGAGTAATAGTGTCATATATTCATTATTCCTTTCTTTTGACTGAAGTCATTCTGATGATCACTGCCACTTGGTCAAACAATGTACAGAGAGATGCAGCCAGTTTGCTTCATGATTTTGTGTAGAGTAAATCATATCATAATTGTCATACTGGATTATGAAATACCGGACAACTATTCCCTGCACATTGTGAGTTATTGCCATCCCATTACTGTTTCCCTTGCCTTCTCCTCTTATCTGTAGATAACATTCCATGACTTCAAGCACAAGGTATGCATTGCTGAGTTCACATGAACTTCCTCTCTGCCATCTGACATTCCTATTGAATCTGTTGAATATTCAGTGGAATGGAATGTACTTCAGTTAGTATAAAAAAGAAGTATATCCTTTTTGGAGCTATCCTTTTTGATAACCAATGAAGAGAAACTTCCCAGGGGCCCAAGCTTCAATTTAAAAATAAGCAAGTTATTTACAAGCTTCATTTCAAACTCTGTTTCTTTGGAATATTACAAATGACATTGCACATGCCTGTCCAGTTATCCATCCCATACATGAGTTCCATGCATGAATAATATAGACACTACTTGACCAATTTTTAGACATATTCGCAAAATTGTGAAAGGTGACTATGGGCTTCATCCTGTCTGTCTGTCTGTCCATGTGAAACAACTCTGCTCCCAATGGACGGATTTTCTTTAAATTTAATATTTGAATTTTTTTTTACAATCTGTCAGAAAAGTGTAAGTTTAACTAAAATCTGACAAGAATAATGGGTACTTTACATTAAGACCAACATACATTTATGATAGTATCTCACGGAATGCTTCTCAGAATCAGAAACTCTCCAGACAAAAGTTGTAGAGAAAATCAAAACACACATTTTAATTTCAGTAACTTTTTCTGAAAACAGTGCTGCTTATGAGATAATGTAGAAAAATGCTGTATAGCCAGAGGGGCCACAAATGACAATATAATACAGTGCATGTGCTTTGCTTGCTGGATACCTAAGGCTAAAATTTGTGCTGAGATTATGTAATACGTATTGTTGTTCCACTGCAACAGTGGTAATGTGAACGTGCTTCAGTGTTACGTTATATGTACATTGCCTGCCTTGTTCTAAATATGATACGGTATACAGCTGTAAGGTGGGCCGGGTAGCTCAGTTGGTATAGTGACTGACTATGGGCTGGACGGTCCGGGATCGGATCCCGGTGGGGATGAGATTTTCCACCCGTCCAGACCGGCCCCTGGGACCCACCCAACCTCCTGTAAAATGGGTACCGAGTCTTTCCTGGGGGTAAAGTGCGGCCAGGGCTGCTGACCACTCATCCCCTTCTAGTGCTGCAGTCATGGAAGAGTAGAGCTATATCTCTACCCACCCTCTGGGCCACACCGGGCCTGTAACGGGGTCACTTTACATTTTATAGAGCTGTAAGATGACAAAAACTGGAAAATCAAAATTGTGACAGCAGGAAGTATTTTAGTTTGTTTAATGATGAATTATTATATCATGCATTAAATTTATATAGTCACAGGCTGTTACGTATTTGCCATTAATATGAATAGGAAAATCTAACATAACCCTTAAAGGTATTACTCCAGTGGCAAGTTTGTACTTGTGCAACTTGTTAAAGCAAGGTGGCAACCAACACTCCACAAATTTTACGTAGTTAAAAATTAATTTACAAAAATGTATATAAATTAAACTGTATTTTATGCTATATGAAAAACTCTGGGATACCACTGGTATTTAATCAGATCTGCAGTGTTACATGTTTATGTAATTTCGCTGTAATTATGTATGTGATGCCTGGTTATGTGCACATGTAGCCTAATGGCTGAAACATGTTGCAGTGAGACATATAGTTAAATAAATGGAGAAGTGTTGTGCAGATTGTGTGGTTTATTAGATTTACAGGTCTCCAGAAATGAAACTGAACTGTGCCACCTACTTAGCAAAATACATTTACCTATGGTCTTGCAGATACTGCGTACAGTTATGAAAGAAATATGACCCATCTTTCATTATGTATTCTACAAGCACAATGGGGATGCCATGCCCTAGGAGGCATGACTCCAGAAATATCACCCTGTCGATATTAACAATCCACCCAGTCCCACAGTTCACTTCCTGCAGACATTTGTGTAGGAGACATGGCTTGATTGATTGATTGATTTGCATTTGGGTTCAGGGCCTTTCAGCCCTGATGCACCTAGGCCTTAATTAAGACAGGCCCTTCGTGCCCCACATCGAATCATGGGAGCCCCGCAGCCTTGCTGTAGCTCCAGATGGCCCCCAAACCTAAAATCCTAATATCCTCAGGCTCCAAAAAGAAGGAGCCCAGGTACGAATGCCTGAGTGAGGCCAGAGCCTCGCACTCACATAAAATGTGAGCCAAAGTTTCCTCTCCCACCCCGCACTTTCTACACAGGGGGCTGTCAAGCAGCCCAAGTAGGTGGAGATGTCTCCTCAGGGTGTTATGACCCGTGAGAAGGCCAGTCACAGGGGAGACATGGCTACTGAGCAAGGCGATTCAAGCTGTAGTACTTGTGACTTACATTCAGTGCTTGGTTTGAATTTTGGTTGTTTCCGTCAGTCCCTCTAGGTAGATTCCTTCCTTGTCCTGTTGAGATCATTATTCATTAATCACTCATCCTATCATTCATGGACATGCAAATATTGTCAGTTATTGATGGCATCATGAGGTGACCCATAAGGGAACAAAATAAAGGGAGATAGGGCTCCAGAAATACAAGTGAGCTTCACAAGCTATTTAGAAAAATATGCTTGCAGATAGGCCTGTTAACTTGCTGGTAGTGAGTGAGTGAGAGAGGGAGCAATTGAATGAGAGAGCAATAGTATTTTCAGAGCCTTATGGCAACTGTTAACATAAACTGCTTTAACTTTTACTGAGAATGTAAGTCACAGAATATTTATATGTGTCTTATTTCATTCTCAGATGAGGCAGTGATTATTTTCCTAAATTTCTCCTGTTTATAGGTGATGTTTTTAATGTATAAACTGTGCTTAAATGTTATTTATGCTAATTTTGTGCATGATAGGTTCAATTTTGTTACAGACTGATCTGTGCCCACCATTTCACATGCCCATAGCGTATGGTCCCGTTGCGATTAAGAAAACGGGGCGACCAAAAGGCACCGCTTCACAGACATCTGTTCAAGACGATGATCCATCGTGTGTTTGCTCCCTTTGTTATGAAGTTGTCCAGCCATCTGAGAAAATAACCTGCCTTTCTCCAGGCTGTTTATTAGCAGCACATGTCATTTGCCTTGCGAAAAGGTTCCTGAAGAAAGGTAATTTTATTATACCAATAGAGGGTCGTTGTCCAGCATGTGACACACATGTTCTGTGGGCAGACTTGGTGCGAAAGAAAAGGGGTTGCTACAAAGAACTTACGTCAACTAGTACTGATTCTCATGGAGACTCTGACTGAAAGCAATGTTCTGCATTCAGCAGAGTCTATTCATTTGTATAAAACTGGGCTGTAACCTGTTCCCCTTCAATGCAGAGCATTGAGTAGTTTGTTGGACTGCCAGCATCACATGCCACAGAATGCTGAGTATATTTACTTACAGCATCATCTTAATTTTTTTGTAATATGAAGGGTTTTAGAGGTACTGTAGTAAATATTTTTATAATACTTTTTGGGCAATGGAACGATCTTGAAGTGTATTTTATAAACTTTGTCCTTTTTCACTGGTACTTGTATTATGGGGGACCGCGGTAGCGCAGTGGTTAAGGTGCTGTGCTACAAATTGGAAGGTCGCTGGTTCGATCCCAGCTGGTGTCACTGGATTTTTCATTGACATAAAATCCTTCCGATCGCACCGTGGCCCTGGGGTAGACTCAGCCTCTTAACAGAAATGAGTACCAGGAGTATTTCCTGGGGGTAAAGGCGGCCGGTGCGTAAGGCTGACAACCTTACCACCATCCTGTGCCTTTGTCACGATATCTGGGAACCTTAACTACCTGGAACCCTCTGGGTCCCTCTGGGCCTTTAAAGGGACTGGTTTACCCTTTACTTGTTTTATGACATGACATATTTTGTCTTAATAGTTCTTATGAGCTTAGTAAGTTGAATTATAGATAGGCAACTGAAGTATTGTGATCTTTTAAATGCACTGTACAAGTAACGTAGAGATCATTCTCTGTCAGGCATAAAAATTTTCTGTTGTCAGATTTTACTTCCGTTGTGTTTGTAATATGACAGGCTTCCATAAGATGCTAGTAAACAATGAATATTTTATGCTCCAGTTTTATGTTTTATCTGAAACCACTTGATGATTTTAATGCTGTGAACATGTGCTGCGGTCATTGTCCTCTCTGTAAATTTATGTTTGTATGTATGGAAGTTATTTCAGATCAAAAGGCAGTTTGTAATTTGCTTGAATAATATTTAAATACCTTTAAATTCTGCCCCCAAATGATGCTATAGACAGGGCTTTAAATGCCCTGACTTTGAAGGGTTAAGCTTCCAAATTTATTATTCTGGCAAAGTACATTGTGTTTGTAAAAATGTATTTTTAAATACATAAGAATAAAATAATTGGAAGAAATACCACTTGTTTCATAAGTAATTATAGTGTACATTGAATATTACCAGTTTTATGTCTGCTATCACCAAACATCATGGTTGAGAATACGTGCCAGACTGGCTCTGGGGCCCATGCAGCTGCCTATTCAATAGACACCGGGGTTCTCTATTGGGGGTAAATTGGCTGGATCATGATGTTGACCACTCACCTCTATCTAGTGCTGAGCGTAATATTAAATGGAGCTATAACTCTCTTCCCTCTGTACACCTTCATAGCATGTACAAATAAAACTTTTTTATGTTACCAAGTTCCATTTGAGGAATTTTGTGTTATTCACCTGTTGGTATTTGTGTCTTCTGTTTTCATAACAAGGTGTTCCTCCTCATTGCGTCTTGACAATAAAAATTTCAAATGCCATGTAATTCACAATTAGCAGTAATAGTACTGTCCTTTCTCATCCTCTTATCACTACACCTACAATAGTTTGGATTGGCTAAACCATTAGAATTCATAAGATTATTCTTCTTCTTTCTCCTTTGCCTCCAGGCATCCCTATCCTCTGTTGGACTGCATCTTCTTAGCATCTCTGTCCACTGCATCTAACCATCTCCCTCTGGACTTTCCAACTGGTCTTCTCCCTTCTGTATATCCTGCAGTGTTTTCTTGGGCCCCCTTTCATCCTCATCACATGACTCATCCACTGGTCTGTTCTGAATCTGATTCCTGGTTAGCTCCATTTCCTTGTATAATTCACAAACTTCATGATTTTACCTGTTTCACCACTTTCCATTAACTGACACAGGTCCATTGATTTTCCTTAGGACTTTTGTCTCCAATGCAATAAGCATTTTTTGTGCAGTCTGTGACAGTGTGCATGCCTAGCTCACACACCATAAGATGGGCCTTATTAGTGTTTTATGTAGTTTTATCTTGGTTTACCTAAGTACATGTCTTGACTTCATTAGTGGGAATAGGGAGTGGTGTGTGTTGTTGGCCAGTCCTATCCTCCTCCTTGTATCTTCCAATTCATTTCTGTATTTGGTGATGCATGTTCCTAGGTACACAAATTCATCTACTACTTCAGTCATGTCTCCTACCTTCATTTCCTTTCCAATATGTGTGTCACATGTGGATTGTACTTTTTTTTTATATATCGAAAGATAAGCCCACTTCTTTGGCTGCTCTTTTCAGCTCCTCATAAGTTTGTTTCATTGCCTCCTTCATTCTGCCCATTATGTATGTATCTGTATATCCATCTGTCTGTATAAATTTATGCTATAATGTAACATTTCTTTCACCTGTAACTTTTCTCATCACATATTCCATTACAAGACTGAACAGCAGTGGTGCCAGGTTATCTCCCTGTTTCAAACCATCTCTAATTTAAAAAAGTTCCCCATCATCTCTGTTTGGACTTCAACTTTTGCTACTGTATTAGCCATAGTTGCTTTTACCAGTCTTATCAGTTTATTGGGAATTTGGAAATGTTGCAATGCCTCATATATTATTTCTCTTCCAACATTATCATAGGCTTGTCTGAAGTCAGTGAGGGCTAGATTGACACTTATGTTGTATTCCCAACATTTTTCTAGCATTTGTTTCACTGTGAAAATCTGATTGATTGTTGATCGTCCTGGCTTGAATCCGGCCTGGTATTCTCCTATTACTATTTCCACATAAGGTTCTAATTCATTCTTCAGAATGGTGGTGAAAGTTTTGTAAGCTGTACATAGTAGCTGTTGTTCTGGCAGTTAGCTTGTCCCCCTTCTTTTTGATTGGGCATATAATACTTCTGTCGTATTCTTTCTTTCTTCCATATTATGCCCACTAATTTTTGGATTTTATTTATTACTTCTTCTCTGGGCTTGAGGAGTTCCACTGATATGTCATCTATGCCGGGTGCTTTATTATTATTTAACTTCTGTACGGCCAGCTGGATTTCTTGCTTCATTGGTGCCTGTATTGCCATTTCCTGACTGTGTGTTCATTTTCTGTATTCATCCAGGACACTATCCGTTTGTGTCTGTTCCATATTGATTATTTTTTCATTCCTTCCTTTAATGCTGCTTCCTTGTTTGTGTCCATACTGTATGTGTCCTTCACTCAGTAATGGTCTGAATCATAATTTGCTCCTCTGTATGTCCTCACAGTTGTGATACTTGTGGCCTCTGTCCTGTAATTTAATGTATGATCAGTCTGGTTTGTTGTTTGCCCATATGGGGACTGTCAGGTGGCCTTCTGTATATCTTTTCGTGGGAACTGGATTGATCTGATCACACTATTCTTCCCTAGGGCAAAATCTTTTAATGAGGTTATATTTCTAAATTTTGTCTTCATTCGTGGCCCACGATGTTCTCTTTTTATCTATTGTCCACTATACTAGCTACTAACAAACTCCCTTCTGCCTGTGTTTTTCCCAGTCTGCAGCAGTGTATGAATTTTGAGGTCAATTTTTGCTTCCCCTTGCCATCTGGTCTCCTGTATAGCCATAACGTGTTATGTTGTACTGTTTTATTTGTGGTATTAATTCTTTTATCGACCCTGGTCTGAGCATTGTTCTAACATTCCATGTTCCAAATCCAAATTCCTTAGCCAGAGGCTTCATAACCTTTTGATTCTCACTCCAAAGCTTTGGTTGAAGTTTCATAACAAGTATATTTTACATCTTGGGGTTGTTAGCCCCACACCCAACCCCCAACTTGGAGGACCAGGGTGCCCCTCTTTGTCTGGGTCATCACCCTTGACCTGTCTGGCATGGGAGGCCCTACCAGTAGCAATGCTACTGTCAACATAGCTCTCAGGGCCACACAAGCCTCACCAATGCATCATAGTAGGGATACCTTCAGGGTGTATAAGTATGTTCACTGAACGGATTAACCACAAAAATACATATTTTAGAGGTTGGGATGTTAGTGTATTTGTACATTTGGCATTTCTTTGTTTATAATAATGAAATGTGATGTATTTTACATAACACTTGCATAATGTTGGTAGTTGTGGGGGCACCAGTTAATAAAAAAGCAGATCATCCTTTGGTGACAATATCAGACATTTCTTTGCTGCATTTTGTACTACAACATGGCATTGACCAACTGACAGGTTGAGTGATGTCTTATATTTGCAATTGATTGGTGTCCAAGTAGGTTAGTAGCAATGTTATGTAAATTTGACCTCCATAATTTTATTGTTTTGTTATTTTCTCAACATCACTGTGCTTGTATATGCAACAATATTTCTGTGATTGTTGATGAAGGTAGGTATGTCAGGTGTTGTCTGTTTTCAGACTAAGGGGTAGTTGATGAGTTCAAAAATTTATAGAATTAAACATGGCATTCAGGTCTTCTGGGACACGATGCTTTCTCACCGGATGAGTGCTTCCCAGCATCTCAAAGGAGCACTGCCTTCAGAATGTTATGATCCACTGACTCAGTGACACAACTTTACATCCCAAAAGACCTGAATCCTCAGCAACACCAATGTGAGAACCTTCAGTGTTGCACAATAAAGCTTGTTAGCATGTTGATTCAGCAATTAATTCAAGAACTTCAAGGTCACCTGCACTTACCTATTCATGAGCTGCCACTGTGGTGTTTCATGTATGTATCTGATAATCGCCAAATGATCAGTTCAAGTTGCAGGAAGTCTGCACAGATCTAAATCATATGTGATGTGGATACTCAAATTATGCAATTTAATATGAGAATGTGCAGTCATGAATCATTTAAAATACAAAATTTAGGTTTAACCTTCTGTGAATGACATTTTCAATTCTACCAGAATAGAAGAGGGGCATTTTTTAAGCTACATTTAAACTCCCTGTGTGCAGTGCAATGTAAATATATTATTTTATTATATTTTTTAATCTAGGAACCCCAAATATAAGCTGGACTTTTAAGATGGAATCCTTTTATCTACACACAAAGTTTTAATATAATCATTCATTATATATGAGTAAAACTTATGCATTTATTTAGATTTATTGTGAATATTTTGTCTCTTATGTTGTTGGTTTCTCTCTCTTCACCCTACGTTCATGATGCACGGTCACAAGAAGTTAAAATTTATAAACAGGTTTGTCAGTAGCTCAACATAAGTGACATCAAATAATAACGTGATGAATGAATAATGGACTGGAAAGGATGGGAATGTGAACATGGGTTAATTAAAGGATTACTCTAGGAGTTGCCTAGAGAGACTGAGGAAGACAATGAACAAATTAATGAGTATAACTGGTCAGAGTTGTGAGATTATTATTCAGTATATTAATATACATATAAATAATGTACAGTTTATAATAAAATATATATATAATAATAGTAATAAAATAAATAATGAAAGATCAAAGATACATAGATCATCTATAGTACAAGAACATTTAGCACATGAATATATTTAAAAATACTGCCTGTCTCTGCTGGGTTTACTCTGAAGATGGGAGTAGTTTGTTACTTTGAATTGCTGATACCCACAAACCAGACTATGCAATGTCATAAGTCATAGCCCCACAATATGGATCTTCACTATCATGAAAATCTCAAATGTTATTTAACATCTTATTATTAATGACTCTGATAAAAAATGAGCATCATGTCCTTTGTAACAATCAGTCACATTTTTGTGTCATTATTTCCCTGTTGCCTGCTGTATGACCACCCATTTACTCTATGTAATGCTATTGATGTTTACTACCATTGGTTGTTCCATGAGGATAGACAGACAGACGTGACAAAGCTAACAGTCTCTTTTTCCAATTTTGCAAATGCATCTCAAAACATAAGGTGTGAGATATCAAGTTCCTACCACAGCATAGTGGAGGCTTTCGCTGTTCTGCGGCGTTATGTGGTATAGGATGAAATTTGGACTGCTTGACTTTGAAGGTGGGATCGATAGGTTGTGTGATAAGTCAGTGACCATATACCAACCTGTGCTGTGTAACGTCCCAAAGGAGCGATAGCCCCATCATAACTCTCACATTATGGAAGACATGCAGTGTTTGTGTGAATAAAGATCAGTTTCACATTGATAAGCCCTTAATTTTTAATTAGATTATATCATTCTGCATCAATTCTTTTGTAATTGTACAAAGAGGTGAAAAGTTTTTCACCTGTCTTTCTTAAGAGACCATTACTCATTATGTGTATCTGAAATACAGTGTTCGATTAACATATTCTTCTTCTGTGGTGCTTCACCCCATTTTCTGGCCGTGGCATTCCTGATCTGCTTCCTCCATCCTTCTGTTTTCCATGCTGGTGCAAATCTGTGACATCCCTCCAAACAGCATTCTCCCACAAAAATATGTTTTGTTCTTACTAAATTTCACACTGCACTTGTCAGAGAGTTTCCGATATCTATTGCAAAATATTTTAAATACACTATATTATTTCATTCATATGAAGAGATATGTAAGTAGAACATGAATTGAAATATTAATTTTATATTTGATCAGCTTATACTCAACAGAAAATATAAAGTTGAAGTTGTGCCTGTGCCTAATTAAGGATCGTTCCACTAAGGCATGTAAGATAGTGTGGGTGTAGCATGATGCATTGTTAACCTCAGCATGAGGTGGAGGTATGTGGTCAGCTTTTCACGTATAGCTCTGGAGAGAGTTGCAGGTATCCGCTGGATAGGAGGTGGAGAGGGGATAAGTGTGTGTGTAGACACAGGGCAAGAGAAGTGTTCTTCATCGTGCCATGAATCATCCCGACTATCCATCCCATAGCCTGGTCACTGTAGTGTTAGTGAAGTGTGTTCTGGCAATGGTGCTTGAAATTTCATTAGTGCTGTGAGACTGTAAATGTGTAGAATGCATGTAACTCTATCCTTATGCATGTAATGCCAATTGCAGTCAAGAATTCAGAAACAGTAACTGAAATCCGTAATGATTCCCCATATACTCCTAATTTTGTCTAATTAGGATGTGTTAATGAACTTGTTAATGGACTGAGACTGTTTTATAGAAAATGAATACAGAAATTCATATAGAATGAGTACAAAAGGTGTATATATGTGAACTGTGTAAGACATATATATATATATATATATATATATATCACTCACCCCCTTCTAATGCTGCAGTCATGGAAGAGTAGAACTATACCTCTACCCACCCTCTGGACCATACCAGGTCTGTGACGGGATCACTTTACCTGTACCTTTATATATATATATATATCACTAATGCACACTGCACTAACTTTCCATCAAATTTTTGTGCAATTAAAATATAAGTGTTAGTCAGTGAATTGAAGTTTCCCTTGTTTCATGTCTTATTCAGTGTATAGTTTCTGAAGACAACAGACGATAAAGTTTATGAGCCATTTTCCCCATGGGATACCTCATTACATCACATCTCAGAATCTACTGAATGCTGTGTCTCTACATAATATTTGCAAGTGCTGTATGTGTTGCAGTACAGTTCATTTGAGCCTTAGAAAATCTGCAAGAATGCATACACATTTTTCTGTTCAGTAATCAAAGTCTAAATCATCATCATCACCGTCATCAACTCCTGGAGGTACAAATATTCCTCCAAAGAACTCTGAGATGTTCTCACCATATCCCAATGAAGTGGCAATACCATAGACCAGTCGAAGCACAAACAGTCGAACAAAGTTAAAAACGTTGGTTTCACGTGATTGTATCTGCTTCTGTTTATTTTGCTTTCTTCTCCGAGCATCACACATGTCCTTTGCAGAAAAAGTGAAACAAGATTATAATCATGGTAGGCTTTAGTGTAAGTGGACGTTATGTGGGTAAGTTTGAAAATACAGAAAGGCTGTGCTTCTTTAGTCATGAAATACTCCCATAATGAACTATTGTCTGTACAGTTTGTTGTGGGTTCAGACCTCCCATTGTGACATGTATATAAACAGATAATTAAATGACCATCAATCACAACTACAGTGGAGATTATTTATTGTCTAATGTGCAACTTGAAGTTTTCACATATTTATAACCTGTGTCTGATGATGGGTTATGTATGAGCCAAAACTTTATCCACATTAGGCAGTGAACATTGTCCAGTTCAACATTAATTATTAAAACCAACGTTCTCTGCACTATATTGTGTATATTAAATCAAATACTGATTCTGACTGTGACACATTTTGGCATCCATTGATGCCATCTTCAGGGAGATGAGTCGTACAGTAGTTTCTTCTCCGCATCCAAATGGTGATTTCACATATGTGACACTGGAATGTCTAAAAACACTTATTATTCATCTGCCTTGTGAATGTAATTTAAATTTCTTTCTGAGACACCACGAAGTTCTTCAGTCCTGCTTTGTGTGTTTTAACTAACCGTCATCTTGCTGAACACACAATATCAAGACCAAAGAACTTCGTCTCAAACAGTGCCCCTGTTAGCGAGTTTTAAATCACCACAGTATGACTCAACTCCATGAAGATGGCATCAATGGATGCTGAAACATGTCGGAGTAAAGATTTTTTTAAATTTTATATATACAATATAGTACACAAAAAGTTAATTTTTAATAAATAATGTTTATAGTTAGGGTATAATGCATGGGATGTACAACATTAACCCTTTAAATGCCATCTGCTGGCATTTTTAGGAGCTCACCATATACTCCACATTAGCAGGGTAAGGGTTAAGATCGTCCATACAGTTTTCATTGATCATTTTCATCTGTTTGTAGAGTTTGTCCTTTCCCAGTTCAGAGAAAATAACGCATATCTTTTGAGAGGGTGCTGGTTTATAAATGTATTTAAAATTTGTACAGGGACTATTATATTTTGTAACACAGTTTTCTGTTTTCCTGTGTATACCTCATACTTACTTACTTACTTACTTACTTACTCCATTGTGCAGAGTCCTTCTTGAGAAGCTAACTGGTTTGCAGCTAGTCAAGAAATTCCCCGCACTTCACAGAACCCGAAGGTTCATTACTGCACTCACAAGCGTCTGCCACCTGTCTCTATCCTGGGCCAGCCCAATCCAGTCCATATACCCACATCCCACCTCCTGGAGATCCATCCTAATATTATCCACCC
>Ga0123354_10008024_pt1 | contig 16017 bp, 17 predicted proteins | sample TergutLab28metaG_2_FD_97872 | JGI IMG/M metagenome (GOLD analysis project Ga0123354, IMG submission 97872) | Labiotermes labralis P4 segment gut microbial communities from Petit-Saut dam, French Guiana - Lab288 P4 | ecosystem: Host-associated > Arthropoda: Insects > Digestive system > Gut ...
AGTTTTACGGGGAAATCAAGGACGATTACACCATCGAGGACTACGGCGCGCCGGTCACTTATCACACGGGCAATCATATTGACGAGTGGGGCTGCGTCTGGGAGAATATCGCGGAGGGGCAAGAGTCCATCGTGAAGGGGCACCCCTTGCCCAACCGGGAGGACATCCATACGCTGAAAATCCCGGAGAACCGGGACGGGAAGATGCCGCACGGGTTCATGTACCTGCGGCTTCTGGACTTGCGGGGCTTCGAGGAGGCCATGATGGACTTCGCGGAGGAGTGCCCGGAGCTCCAGATCCTCATCGACAAGGTCACGGAATATAACTGCCTCCAGGCCGGGGTTCTGGCAAGCAGGCCGGACAAGGTCATATACTTCGGCGACGACCTGGGGATGCAGAAGGGCCTAGCCATAGGCCCGGAAAAGTGGCGGAAATACATGAAGCCCAGCTTCGCGAAGATTTTCGGCATAATCCGCGGGGCCGGCAAGCTCGTGTATATGCACACGGACGGGTGCATCTGGGAGATAATCCCAGATCTGTTCGAAGCGGGCGCGAACATGATAAACCCGCAGTTCCGGGCGAATGGCCTGGACAACCTGGTGCGGGTGTGCAAGGGAAAATACCCGATAAATCTGGATTTGGACAGGCAGCTTTTCCCGTTTATCACGCCGGAGGAGTGCGGCGACCACGTGAAGCGGGCCGTGGAGGCCATGTATTTGCCGGAGGGCGGGCTGGGGATTGAGATAGAACTCGGGCCGGACGTGCCGCTGGAGAATATGCGGGCGCTGCTGAGGGCCGCGGACGAGTATAGGTTTTATAGGTAAAAATTAGGGGTAATGTCAATCTTCCGCGTCTCTGAGAAAAAAGCTTCCCTTGAGCGCATTTTTCAGAGACGCGGCTCGTTTTTCGGCGGAAATATTGATTTGGCGGGGAAAGGTATCCAAAAACGGGCGGCCTGACGCCGCCCCTACGCTGACATCCTGCCTTTATAACAACAACTTGTCCGTGATCGTAGGGGCGGCGTTAGGCCGCCCATTTTTCAGACGCCCCGCCGACAAAGCACAATTTGGCGGAAAAAACGAATACATGGACACGGATTAAACGGATTTAAACGGATTTGCACAGATTAATACGGAATAACAATCCGTGAAAATCCGTTAAATCCGTGTGCAGATATTTTATTTTTTTGCTCCTTACCCCGCAATTTTCACTGGAGGAATTTTTTTGCCGACAATCACCATCGACGCGGCCACCGAAACCGACATACCCGCGATCGAATCGGTCTACGCGGACGTGGTCGGCTGTAATACGGAATAAAAATCCGTGAAAATCCGTTAAATCCGTTAAATCCGTGTGCAGATATTTTATTTTTTGCTCTTTACCCCGCAATTTTCACTGGAGGAATTTTTTTGCCGACAATCACCATCAACGCGGCCGCCGAAACCGACATACCCGCTATCGAATCGGTCTACGCGGACGTGGTAGGCTGGCTCGAGCGCCAGGGCTACGTCCAGTGGACGAAGGAGCGCGTCTCCTGGGCAGGCCTGACCGGGCATTTTGGCTACCGGCTGGAGGACTTTTACATCGCCTCGCTAGACGGCGCGGTTGCGGGCTGCATGGTCTTGATGGACCGCGACCCGCTGTTTTGGCCGGAGATCGAGAAGGGGCGTTCTTTATACATACACAAGCTGGCGGTAAAGCGTTTCGCGGCTAAGAAGGGAGTCTCCGCGGCGCTCCTTAACTTCGCAAAGGATGAGGCCGCCAGGCGGGGCGCCGCCGGCCTGCGCCTGGACACCGGGGCCGACCGGCCGAAGCTGCGCGAAATGTACGAGGACGCGGGTTTTGTCTGCGTCCGGCAGAATATCATGTTCGGGAATTATGACGTGGCCTATTACGTCTGGACGCCGGAGGTGGAGCTTGGCTAACGCAAAGTGGAGACTGAAAAACCCGAAAAACGACATCCGCCTGATGAGCGTCACTTTGGGCGTGAGCGAGCTTACGGCACGCTTGCTGGCCAACCGGGGCCTCGGCAGCAAAAACGCGGCGACGAAATTCCTCTATCCAAAGCTTGAGTTCCTGCACGGCTGGCGCGGCCTAAAGGACATGGAAAAGGCCGTGAATATCACGCGCAAGGCCATAAAAACGGACGAGCGCATCGTGATCTACGGCGACTACGACGTGGATGGCGTGACCAGCACGGTCATTCTGCTGAAAACCCTGCAAAGCCTGGGCGCGAACGTCTCCTACTACATACCCCGCCGGGAGGAGGAGGGCTATGGCCTGAACCGGGGGGCGGTCATGAGCCTCATAGAGGCGGAGACGGGCCTGCTGATCGCCTGCGACAACGGCATCGGCGCGCTGGAGGAAATCGCGCTGGCGGTGTCGTCGGACGTGAAGGTCATCGTCATCGACCACCACGAGCCGGGCTTCGTGGAGGAAAACGGCGTAAAGGCGGACGTAGTACCCATGGCGGACGCGGTTATCGACCCCAAGCAGGCCGCCTGCGCATACCCGTTTAAGCAGATGTGCGCCGCCGCGCTGGCGTACAGGTTCGCGGAGGCGCTGTTCGGGAGCTTTGGGCGGGAGTTCGAACTGCGGGACGAGTGCCTCATTTTCGCGGCCATCGCCACGGTCTGCGACATCGTGCCGCTCCTGGACGAGAACCGCATCATCGCAAAAAACGGGCTGGCCGCGCTGAACGCGGACAAAACGCGCAATCCGGGGCTGCTGGCGCTGATAGAAAAGCGCAACCTCCGAGAAAAGGCCGTCAGCGTCTTTGACATAGGCTTCATAATCGGCCCGTGCATCAACGCCTCGGGCAGGCTGTCCCACGCGGCGGACGCGGTGAGGCTGTTTACGTCGGAGGACGGGCGCGAAATAGACGAGCTGGCGGAAAAGCTGGTCGCGCTGAACGAGGAGCGCAAGCAGCTTACGGCCAAAGCCGCCGAGAAGATCATCCAGGAATTGAATAAACAGGAAAATCTCGACAAAGTCATCGTTATCTATGACAAAGAGATACACGAGAGCATCGTCGGCATCATCGCCGGGAAGGTCAAGGAGACCCTATGCCGCCCGGTGATCGTGCTGACGGACGGCGCGGAGTACGTGAAAGGCTCGGGCCGGTCGATCGAGGCGTACAATATGTACGAGGCGCTGTACCGCAACCGGAGCCTGTTCCTGCGCTTCGGTGGGCACGCCATGGCCGCCGGGCTGACGCTTGCGCGGGAGAACGTGGACGCGCTGCGCCAGCGCCTGAACGCGGAGTGCGGGCTGACCGAGGAGGACTTCGTTCCGCTTATCTGCCTGGACGCGGCGCTGCCGCTGGCCGGCGTGACTTACAAGCTGGTGAGCGAGCTGGAGCTTTTGGCGCCATTCGGCAAGGACAACCCGGAGCCGCTCTTCGGGGCGAAGGGGCTGCGTCCCGTGGACGTGCGGGCGATAGACAACAAGAACACGATCATTTTCACGTTCATGGCGGGGGACAACGACAGGCGGATACGCGGCGTGTGCTTCGGCCTTAACGACAAGTGGAGGGACGCCGTAAACGGCCTGTACGATAAGTGGGAAGCGGAGAAGATATTGGCCGGGGTGCTGAGGAGCGCGGATTTTTTCATGGATATTGTTTACTCGCCGGAGTTAAATGAGTATAATGGAGTGGTTAGCGTGCAGATTAGGGTGAGGGATTTCAGGGTGTACAGGTAAAATATAACTGAATCGGCAAATAGAGGATAGGGCTGAATGAGAAGAAATCAGATATTTTGGGTTTTTCCGGTTTTAATGGTAATCGCGCCGCTTTGTTTAGCCTTATGGTTTACGCCAAAATCAGGAGTGTCGGAAAAACAAGAAGAGGCGAGTGTTGTTGAGACATCTTTGCCTATTTCGTCACCTGAAAATAGTGATAGCGCCGTACCTTCACCAAGTGCGAAAATCTCTACGGATAACGAACAACAAAATACCGGGACGCCATATATGGAAAACGCCGAGAATGATAAAAAATCTGCATATGTAGATATTGATTATGTCGATGACGCAGTTTTTGAGAGTATCAAAGGAGAATATGACAAAATAGATTTTTATGGGCAGTTTGATAGAGGAAATGAGGAAGAGTACGATTTTTATAAGGAACAATATCTGAAATTGCTCAATCTACAAGCGACTTTTTATGACTCTGATACACAAAAAAATTATTATTTAGATGAATTTAGCGAAATGGATTTTACGTATCCAAAACAAGGTATGACTTATAATGAGAAGACGGATACTTTCATTAATTGGGATTCATACAGTCCAAGCAACTATATTTATTACTTTTTTGATATGGATGATGATGGAAATCCAGAATTATGTATAAGTGACAATGAGCGTTTTGATTATATTATGAAATATGAGCCTGAATCGGACAAATTCGTATTATGGTATGAAATTGGCCCATCCGGTGTCAATATTCTGGGCAGCAGAAAGTTATATAATATTACAGGTGATTCTCCGCCAGGTTTTGGATATTATCTTTTGGATAAAAATGGAGGAGATGATTGTACTGTATGGTTTGTTCTTGATGGGTATTATAATGCATCGACAGAACAAGATGATATTCGGTATATGGTTTCATTACCCCAATATGAGGACACAAGCAAGAATTTGGTTCTTACGAAAGCAATGACTGACTACCAAGATAGTATGCATCTTTATAGCACATATTATGATACACCATGTTATAGAGTAACTGAGGAACAATTTGACGAATTGACAGGCGACTATTTTACGGCGCAAAGATTGGCGGTAGAGAATATCAAAAAAGTCAGTTATACTTACGATGAATTGTTTGGTTCTTTTTCCGAAATCGAGAGTAAATAAATTAAGGGAGTTGGATAACATGAAAGTCATACTCGTCAACGGCAGCCCGCACGAAAAGGGCTGTACATACACGGCGCTGTCGGAGGCCGCGAAAACACTGAATGAAGAGGGCATAGCCACGTCGTTCTTCTGGGTCGGCGTCAAGCCCGTTTCCGGCTGCATCGCCTGCGGGCTGTGCTCGAAGCTGGGCTGCTGCTCGATCAACGACTCCGTGAACGTGTTCCTGGAGGCGGCGGAGGATGCGGACGGCTTCATTTTCGGCACGCCGGTGCATTACGCGGCGGCCAGCGGCGCGATCACCTCCTTCATGGACAGGGCCTTTTACGCCGCGAAGGGCGGCCCGGGCGGCCAGTTTTACATGAAGCCGGCGGCGGCGGTGATCTCGGCGCGGCGCGCGGGCACCACGGCGGCTTTCGACCAGATGAACAAATATTTCACCATCGCGCAGATGCCGGTGGCGTCCTCGCGGTACTGGAACATGGTGCACGGGACGCGGCCCGAGGACGTGCTGGAGGACGGGGAGGGCCTGTACACGATGCGCGTGCTGGGCCGGAACATGGCGTACCTTCTGAAATGTCTGGAGGCCGGGAGAAACGCGGGCGTGGCGCTTCCCGTTGAGGAAACGCCGGTCAGGACGAACTTTATACGATAAATGTCAGGAATGAAATGACGAGGGATGAAAACATGGAAAATACAACTGAAAAACTGATGGGCATGGTCAGGTCGATCCAGGATTTCCCGGAGCCGGGCGTGCTTTTCAGGGACATAACCACGGTCTTGAAGGACGCCGAGGGTCTGCGGCTGGCGGTGGACGCGCTGAAAGCGCAGCTTGCGGGCGTGGATTTTGACCTGATAGCCGGGCCGGAGTCGCGGGGGTTCATTTTTGGCGTACCCATCGCGTACCTGATGGGCAAGGGCTTTATCCCTGTGCGCAAGGCCGGGAAGCTCCCGGCGGAGGTCGTCAGCAAGAGTTACTCGCTGGAGTACGGCCAGGCGACCATCGAGGCGCATAAGGACGCCATAGCGAAGGGGCAGAAGATCGTCATCGTGGACGATTTGCTGGCCACCGGCGGCACGGCCCGCGCCATTTCCGAGCTTGTCGGGGAGATGGGGGCGGAAGTCGCGGCGATGGCGTTTTTTATCGAGCTGGAAGGGCTTGGAGGAAGGAAATTGCTGGACGGGGCCGACGTGCGGTCGGTGATCAGGTATTGAGGAAAATGGGAAGAGGGCCGCTGCGCATAGACGTGGCGGCCTTTTTATCGGCGCAGTGCTTTATTCATAAACAAGGAAATCAATTTTCCGTCAATTTAGCTAACCACACGTAGGGGACGCCGCCCACGGCGTCCTGTTTTTCTCAATAACGTTTAAATTCTGCGTCACTGTCTATGCAATCGGGACGCCGAGGGCGGCGTCCCCTACTAAATCGTGTCACTGCTTTGTGCATTATAACGGAAAATTAATTTCCTTGGCTTCATAAAGCCTTCATTTGCTTTCCATAAAATTTTGGGATATAATTCTATAAGAGCGCCGGCGCGAACGCCGATAAGCGCAACCGCGCAAGCGCCGCGCTGACAATTTGCGTAAACTTTCTCATTTCCCGGAGGTATATATGTTAGTCCACGAAAAATTTGAAATTCTGGAAGAATTCATGAGAGACGCTTTCGTCGCCGCGGGCGTCCCGGCAGCGGACGCCGCCGTCAGCGCGAACGTGCTCATTGAGGCCGACAAGCGGGGCATCGAGTCCCACGGGGTCGGCAGGCTGAAGCCCATTTACATCGACAGGATCAAGGCCGGCATCCAGAACCCGGTCACGAAGATCGACACCCTCCGGGAAGGGCCGACGACGGCGCTCCTGGACGGCAACGACGGCATGGGCCAAGTCATAGCCAAGCGCGCCATGGAGGCGGCCATCGATAAGGCCGCCTTGTACGGCATGGGCATGGTCGCGGTCAAAAACTCCACGCACTACGGCATCGCGGGCTATTACGCCATGATGGCCGCGAAAAGGGGCATGATCGGGATCACCGGCACGAACGCCCGGCCCTCCATCGCGCCGACCTTCGGCGTGGACAGTATGCTTGGCACGAACCCGCTGACATTCGCCATGCCCTCCGACGAGCCCTTCGACTTCGTGCTGGACTGCGCCACGTCCGTGTCCCAGCGCGGCAAGATCGAGGTCTACGACCGGGCGGGCAAGGACATTCCGGCGGGCTGGGTCATCGACCAGAACGGGAACGACAGGACGCAGATCGCCGGGCTTTTGGGCGAGCTGGACAAGGGGAACCTGGCGCTGACGCCGCTGGGCGGCATCGGCGAGACCGGCGCGGGGTACAAGGGCTACGGCTACGCTACGGTGGTGGAAATTTTGTCGTCGGCGCTGCAAAGCGGGCTGTTTCTGAAGGCCCTGAACGGGCTGGACGAAAACGGGAAACGCGGGCCGTACCATTTGGGCCATTTCTTCATGGCCGTGGACACGGCGGCGTTCGTTGACCCGAACGAGTTCCGCAAGAACGTGGGCGGCATACTGCGCGAGCTTCGCGCCGCGAAGAAAATGCCGGGGCAGGAGCGGATATACACGGCCGGGGAAAAGGAGTATTATTACTATATGGAGCATAAGGACGCCGGCGCGCCGCTGGGGGAGAAATTGCAGGAGACGATCAGGGAGTTGGTCGAGGAATACGGCATGAACGAATGGCGCGGAAGGTTCGGGTGGCTGTGAGGGAGGCGAGCCGCGGAATGAAAGTATTGATTCGCAAAGCGCTGCCGGAGGATGCCGCCGATTATGCTGATTGCGTCATTTCCTGCTGGCAATCGGCTTATAAGGGAATCGTTCCCGAAGGATATTTGAGCGATATGTCCGCAAACAGGGGCCAATGGGTTGAAAAATACGGAAAAGCCTTGGCGGATCCCGGTGATTGCGGATATTACTGCGCAATTTACGCTGATGAAATGATAGGATTTCTTATAATAAACGGAAACCATAAAGACAATTTTTGGGCGATATATTTGATCGAGGGATTTCGCGGCAAGGGTTTTGGCGCGGTAATGCTGAACTTTGCGATAAACGAGTTAGCGCGCGCGGGAGACAGACAAATATGCCTGTGGGTGTTTAAGGAAAACAAAAAGGCTATACGATTTTATGAAAAACACGGGTTCGTTTTTGACGGGACAGACAGGGTGGTCGATTGGTACGGCGGAGTGCCGTTGGTTGAGTTGAGGTATGCGCTTAACTTAGTAATCTCCTAAGAAAGGATGAGTATTATGACAAAGTTGGAAATAACCGCGCTTATGCTGGCTTTTAAGCGGCTGATTGCAAAAAACGACATGGAAGGCATAGAACAAATCGTAGACACTCTCCTGCTAGACGCCAGGGGCAACGAACCGTTGCCGTGGGAGACAAAAACAGACGAAAAAAAGGAGAGCCAAGAGTAATATACCGGTTTTGTTTTTTCCAGGTTCCAGGTTCCAGTCTCCAGTCTCTAGAAACGGAGGAATGTTTATGAACAGAGTAGTTATCAAGCTGAGCGGGGAGGCCCTGGCCGGGCCGTCCAGCGGGAGCCCGTTCAACGACGCCGTGATCGACGGCATTGCCCGACAGATCAAGGCCGTGCAGCAGGAAGGCGTCCAGGTCGCCTTGGTGGTGGGCGGCGGGAACTTCTGGCGCGGTGCAAAAGCCAAGGCCGACATGGACAGGAGCCGGTCGGATCAGATCGGGATGCTCGGCACGGTCATGAACGGCATCTACATGAAAGAGCAGTTCAAAAATTCCGGGCTGGAGTCCGTGGTCATGACGCCGTTCATCCTAAGCTCCTTCACGCGGCTGTTCGAGAAGGACGCGGCGCTGGAGCTCATGGCCGATGGGGTCGTGGTTATCAACTCCGGCGGCACCGGGCACCCATATTTTTCCACGGACACGGTATCCGCGCTAAGGGCGGCGGAGCTGGAGGCCGACATGGTGCTCTACGCGAAGAACGTGGACGGAATCTACGACAAGAACCCCGACAAGTACCCGGACGCCAGGAAATTCCGCTCCGTCAGCTACCGAAAGGTCATAGCCGAGCGGCTGGACGCGGCGGATATCGCGGGCATGGCCATATCCATGGAAGCGGGGATGGACTCGTTCCTGTTCAGCCTGGACGCGCCCGACGGGATCATCAAGGCCTGCCTGCACGAGTCCGGCCAGTGCCTCGGCACAAAGGTCGCGGTGGATATAAAAGAGGAATATTACGAGTGAAAATTGCGGAAACGCCATCGGCCCGTCAGGCCGCCCGCGCACAGCGGATAAAAGGAGGAATATCATGTCTGAAAAAACGAATGTTTACGAGGAAAAGATGAAAAAGACCGTGGAAGCCTACTCCGCGGAGCTGGGCACCATCCGCGTGGGCCGCGCGAACCCGCACGTGCTGGACAAGATCACGGTGGACTATTTCGGGACGGAGACGCCCGTCAACCAGGTCGGCAACGTGACCGTCCCCGAGGCCAGGCTGCTCCAGATCCAGCCGTGGGATTCGAGCATGCTCAAGAAGATCGAGAAGGCTATCCAGGCCTCGGACTTGGGCATAAACCCCACCAACGACGGCAAGGTCATCCGCCTGGTTTTCCCGGAACTGACCGAGGAGCGCCGCAAGACGCTGGCCAAGGACGTGAAGAAGAAGGCCGAGGATTACAAGATCGCGGTCAGGAACGTCCGGCGCGACGCCGTCGAGGCGTTCAAGAAGATGGAGAAGAAGAGCGAGATCACCGAGGACGAGCTGGACGACATACAGGAGGAAATCCAGAAGATCACGGACAAACAGACGGAAGGTATCGACAAGATCATGGAAGCCAAGACGAAAGAGATCATGTCGCTGTAAATAGTGGTTTAAGGAGCAAAAGATTAAAATATCTGAACACGGATTAAACGGATCAAACGGATTTTCACGGATTTAATAATCCGATTTTATCTGTGTGAATCCGTAAAATCCGTTAAATCCGTGTCCATGTGTTTGTTTTATCCGCCAAATCATCATTTGTAAGCAAGAGGACATTTATATGGCAGAAAAAATAGAAAGCTCCCTTCCGGCTCACGTCGCGATAATAATGGACGGGAACGGCAGGTGGGGCAAGAGCAGGCTTCTGCCGCGCTCCGCCGGGCACCGGGCCGGCGCGCAGAACCTGCGGCGGCTGGCCGAGGACGCGGATAAGCTGGGGCTTAAATACCTCACCGTCTACGCGTTTTCCACGGAGAACTGGACGCGCCCGGACGACGAGGTGTCCACGCTTTGGAACCTGTTTCGGGAGTACATCGGCCAGTACATGCGGGACTCCAAGAAAAACGGCATCCGCATATCCTTCATCGGGGACAGGACGCGCATCGACCGGGACTTGCGGGAGCAGATGGAGCGGCTGGAGGACATGACGAGGGCCAAGCCGGGCCTGAATCTGATTTTGGCGATGAACTACGGCGGGCGGGACGAAATCGTCCGGTCCGCGCGGAAGCTCTGCGAGGACGCCCAAAAGGGGAGGCTGGCCCCGGAGGAGGTTACGGAGGAAATGTTCGCGAAAAGCCTGGACACGGCGAAGATCCCTGACCCCGACCTCATCGTCAGGACTGCCGGGGAGATGCGGCTGTCGAATTTTTTGCTGTGGCAGAGCGCCTACGCGGAGTATATCGCTTCGCCGAAATATTTTCCGGATTTTAAGATAGCGGACTTGAAAGAGGCGATAGAGCAGTATAATGGGCGAGACAGAAGATATGGCGGGGCGAAGCCGGCGGGCGCGCCCGCCGGCAGGTAAGAGGTAAAAGGTAAAAGGTAAGAGGTAAGAGGTAAACATGGCTATTTACATGAGTAAGGATGCAATCAGAAAAGCCTGTCATTGCGGCGAAAGCCGCAATCCCGTATGGGATGCCGGGTTAAGCCCGGCATGACGGCATTTTGGCACATTTCGCCTTATTGAAGAAAATAGCCAAAAAGGTAAAAAGTGACTGTCCGGTCGTCGGCCTAAGCGAAGCGAAGGGTCTGCCGTCCCGATTGGCGGATTTTTCGCTTTACTCAGGATGCACCTGTTGCCAAAGTCGGATTTCCGGGCGACTAATAGTCGCCCCTACAGGGACAACGGCGGATTTCAGCCTTTCGTAGGGGTACATCCGCCTGCATTCAAATCTGCCATTTCTCAACAGAACCATAATGACTACGCAATGCGGAAGTAGCGGGTATATATGATGAAGCACGACGGCAAATGGGCGCGGGAGATAGTTGAGTTCCAGCGCGGCGACGGGACGTGGGGGCCGTATTTTCATACCCTGAGCCAGCCGGTAAGCGGCAAGCCGCTCACGACGGAACAGGCTTTGCGGCGGCTGCGGGCTCTGGGGTTTACCTCCGGCGACGAGCCCGTCCGCAAGGCGGTGGACTACATGACCGCCTGCCTGCGGGGCGAGCGGAAAATGGACGATTACTGGGAGAAAACGCACAACTGGGGGCTGTACACGAAACTTATGCTCTCCGCGTGGGTAAGGATCTTCGAGCCTGACAACGCGCCGGCAACGGATTTCGCGCGGCGCTGGGCGAAGGTCATTGAGGAAGCGTTTTCCGGCGGCGCTTACGACCAAGCGGTCTATATGAGGGCCTACGAGGATGAGTTTTCATGGAAACCAAGGGGCTGCAGGGAGATAGACTTTGTGTCGTTTTATCCCTTGTCGCTGTTGAAGGGCGTTCTGGCGCCGGAGACGGAGGGCCGGATGCTCGACTATGTCCTCTCCAGGCCGGGCGGGATATATTATGTCTGCAATAAGCCGCTTAACGCGCCGCCAAAGGCGTTTGCCTCCCGGGAGGCGAGCTTTTATCTGGCGGCGCTGGAAATTTTGGCGGGATATGACACGGCAAGGGAAAAGCTGGGCTTCGCCGTGGATTGGCTTATGGCCAACAGGGACGAAAACGGCCGGTGGGACATGGGCCCGAAGGCCAACGACGGCGTTTATTTCCCGCTTTCAGATTCGTGGAGGAAGGCGGAGGAGCGGGTAGCCGACTGCACGGAGAGGATCAGCGGGTTTTTGCGGAAGATAGGTTTTTAATGGAATTTTTAATGGAATAATAAGGTAATAAGGGGGGAGCAAAGATGCGCAAGCGGGTCGTGACAAGTCTGATTCTCCTGCCGGCCTTGGCGTTCGCGTGGCTGGGCGGGATATGGCTCCAGGTCATTCTGGGGATACTGTCCCTGATGGGCATGACGGAGATATACAAGGCCATGTCCAGCAAACGGGAGACCGTCCACTACCTGGGCTACGTCTTTGCCGTCTCCTACTACTGCATCTTGCCGTTCATCACCAGGCCGACGTACTTCTTCATGCTCATCACGGCGTTCATCATGGCCCTTTCCATCTATATGGTGGTGTTCCATTCCAAGATAAACATGGTGGACTGCGCCGTGGCGCTGTACGGGTTCTTCTACGTGGCGTTTTTGATGTCGTTCGTCTATCTGGTGCGCATGTACCCGAACCCGCAGACGGAAAGCATGGGCCGGTATTTCGTGTGGCTGATCTTCATCTGCTCCTTCGGGTGCGACACGCTGTCGCTGTTTTCGGGCAAAGCGTTCGGGAAGCGCCAGCTCGCGCCCAACCTCAGCCCGAAAAAGACCGTGGAGGGCGCGGCCGGCGGGGTGGCCGGCGCGACGCTTCTGGCGTTCGTGTACGGGATAATCATTTCGAAAGTCGTCGGCATAACCAGCTTCCATATCGTCCTGTATTTCACGATCATCGGCGCGGTGGGCGCGGTATTCTCGATATTTGGGGATCTTGCGGCGTCGGCGGTAAAGCGGCTCAAAAAGATCAAGGATTTCGGCGAGATATTCCCCGGCCACGGCGGCGTCATGGACAGGTTCGACGGCATGGTATTCACCGCGCCGGTGGTGTATATACTGATGGTCGTTATTATGTGGAAGAAATAGGGATAACGCGTATGAAAAATATATCGTTGCTCGGCTCCACCGGCTCCATCGGCCGCCAGACCCTGGAAGTCGTCCGACACCTGCCGGGCGAGCTGAAAGTCGTGGCATTGGCGGCCAACAGAAGCGTCCGTGAGCTTGAGGCGCAGATAAACGAGTTCAGGCCCGTTCTGGCGTGCGTCGGGGACAAATCCGGCGCGGAGCTTCTGCGCAGGACGCTGACCGTACCCTGCCGCGTGGTCTGCGGGCCGGAGGGCCTTGAAGAAGCCGCGGCATTCGAGGGCGCGGACTTGGCCGTCAACGCCCTTAGCGGCACAGCCGGGCTTATCCCGGCCATGGCCGCCATACAAGCCGGGAAAAACCTGGCCCTGGCGAACAAGGAAACCCTCGTGGCGGCTGGGGAGATAGTCACCAAGGCCGCGAAAGCGGCCGGCGTCGCCATATACCCCATAGACAGCGAGCACTCCGCCGTGTGGCAGTGCCTGGAGCGCGAAGGCAGGGCGAAGGCGCTGGAAAAGATATATCTTACCGCGTCCGGCGGGCCGTTCCGGGGAAGGATGCGGGCGGAGCTTACGGATGTCACGCCGGAGCAGGCGCTTAGGCACCCCAACTGGCTGATGGGGCCGAAAATAACCGTGGACAGCGCCACGATGATGAACAAGGGCTTGGAGGTCATCGAGGCGAAGTGGCTTTTCGGTGTTGAGGCCGATAGGATCGAGGTCCTCGTGCACCCGCAGAGCGTCGTCCACTCTATGGTCGGATTTTCCGACGGGGCGGTGATCGCGCAGCTTGGGCTCCCGGACATGCGGGTTCCGATCCAGTACGCGCTGACATACCCGGAACGGCGGACAAGCCCGTTCCAAAGGCCGGATTTCTTCAAGATCGGGACGCTGACCTTTGAGAAGCCCGATACGGAGACGTTCCCGTGCCTGGGGCTGGCCTATGAGGCGCTGAGGCGCGGCGGGACGGTTCCGGCGGTGATGAACGCGGCCAACGAGGCCGCCGTGGGCGCGTTTCTGGAAGGGCGGATACGCTTCCTCGACATACCCGCGCTCATAGAAAAGGCGATGTTTTCATATAATGAAAGCGGCGGGGAACCGGGGGGTAGTGGGATTGAGGAGATTTTGGAGGCGGAGGATTGGGCGCGGGGAAAGTGCGAAGGGATAATAAAGGGATAAGCCGGTAAGTGTCTATACACTGCGTTGTTTGAGGTGATTTCTTGTCAATAGTAATCGCAATCATAGTTTTCGGCATAATCGTTCTGATCCACGAATTCGGGCACTTCGCCGCCGCGCGCAAGGCCGGCATTTTCGTGGAGGAGTTCGCCATCGGCATGGGGCCGAAGCTGCTGAAGTGGAAGCGGGGCGAGACGCTCTACTCGCTGCGCCTGGTGCCCATCGGCGGCTTTTGCAAGATGCTGGGCGAGGACGGCGAAAGCCAGGATTCCAGGGCTTTCGGCAACAAGCCCCTTTCCAGGCGCATCATAGTCATAGTCGCCGGCGCGCTGATGAACTTCGTGTTGGCGTTCGTCATTTTTTTTGTCATCATGGTGCTGAACGGCTACGCCATGCCTGTCGTGGACGGCGTCGTGGACGGCTCCGCGGCGTCGGAGGCGGGCTTGCAGCCGGGCGACCGGATTTTGAGCGTCAACGGCACCCATATCAGCATCTACGAGGACATTTCCCTGGCCATGACCACCAACAAGGGCAGGACGATCGACGTGGCCGTGAGGCGCGGGGCGCAGGACTTTACGGTTACCATAACGCCAAAGCTCGACGACACGGACGGGACTTACAAGATCGGTATTTACCCGGACTATAGGGTGGGCGTTTTCCAAAAAAACGCGGATTACGCCAGCGCGGGGATCAGCGGGTGCCTGTTTAACGCCTCGTACAGGATCGTTTTCTTCGTGAAGGCCACGGTGCACAGCATCATCTGGCTCATCACGGGGCAGGTGCCGGTGAGCCAGCTCTCCGGGCCTATCGGCATCGTGGGCACGATAAACCAGGAATACAAGGAGAGCATTAAGACGAGCATATACGACATGGTCATTACCATGTTGAGCCTGTGCGCCTTTTTGAGCGCGAACCTGGGCGCCATGAACCTCCTGCCCCTGCCCGCGCTGGACGGCGGGCGGCTGGTGTTTCTCATTATCGAGGGCATCCGCCGGAAGCCCGTGCCGCCGGATAAAGAGGGCCTGGTGCACATGATCGGGTTCGCGGCGCTGATAGTATTGATGGTGTTTATCGCCTTCAGCGATATTAGGAAGATGATTTAACAGTACGGGGGCAGGTTATGACAAGAGAGAACACCAAAATCATCCAAATCGGCGCGGTAAAGATCGGCGGAGGCAACCCCGTTGCTATACAGTCCATGACCACTACGGACACCCGCGACGTTGAGGCCACCGTCGCCCAGATAAACGCGCTGGCGGCCGAGGGTTGCGAGATCGCGCGCGTGGCCGTGCCGGACATGGCCGCCGCGGAGGCCCTGCGGGACATCCGGGCGGGCGTTTCGCCGGAGATACCCATAGTCGCCGATGTGCACTTTGACTATCGCATAGCCATCGCGGCCGTCGAAAATGGGGCGGACAAGCTCCGCGTCAATCCGGGCAACATCGGCAGCCGTGACAAGCTCCGCCTGGTGGCGGAGGCCGCGAAGGCGCGCGGCATACCCATCCGCGTGGGCGTGAACTCGGGCTCGCTGGAGCGCGAGATTTACGAAAAATACGGCGGCGTCACGCCGGAAGGGCTCGTGGAGAGCGCTCTGGGCCGCGTTGGCGAGCTTGAGGAATGCGGCTTTTACGACATAGTTGTGGCCATCAAGTCCTCGAACGTGCCGCTTTGCGTCAGGGCGTATGAGCTTTTGTCCGAGCGGACGGCGTACCCGCTGCACATCGGCATAACCGAGGCCGGCACGGCCTTTTCCGGGTCGATAAAATCCGCGGTGGGGCTGGGCAGTCTGCTGCTGAAGGGCATCGGGGACACCATACGCGTGTCTCTGACCGGCGACCCGGTCATGGAAGTCCGCTGCGCCAAGGAGATTTTGCGGGCGGCCGGGCTGCGGAGGTTCGGCGTGGAGATCGTCTCCTGCCCGACCTGCGGCAGGACGCGGATAAACCTGGAGAAAATCGCGGCCGAGGTCGAGGGGCGGTGCGCGGGCATGAAAAAGAACCTGAAAGTCGCGGTCATGGGCTGCGTGGTGAACGGCCCCGGCGAGGCCCGGGACGCGGACGTGGGCGTG
>Ga0123354_10008025_pt1 | contig 16017 bp, 7 predicted proteins | sample TergutLab28metaG_2_FD_97872 | JGI IMG/M metagenome (GOLD analysis project Ga0123354, IMG submission 97872) | Labiotermes labralis P4 segment gut microbial communities from Petit-Saut dam, French Guiana - Lab288 P4 | ecosystem: Host-associated > Arthropoda: Insects > Digestive system > Gut ...
AATAGATATAATTTAAGCGCTCCTTTTAAATTACTAATAAATAGAATATTATAACGAAGTGCGAAACATTAGATGTTTATTTTTCAGTATATATGATAACGATGCAAATTTAGTGATACTATTTCAATTCACAACGATGTCTTTAGCAAAACCGTTTCGTTAAATCCTTTTTTGCCGCGATTCACATTCTTGCGCCAACCCCTTTTTCAATAAAGCATTATTTTCTTGTTCGTCATTCAACAAGCCTTCAAGCATTTCAATATATTTATTGGATTAATTTAAAGAATCTCATTTTTTATCCATTTGAAAAAGAATTTTGTGTATATTTGCCGAATATAAATTTTATTAATCAATGAAAGCCTTTTATTTGTTTCTAATTGCTCTTTTATCCGGACAAGTTATTGCTGCACAACAAGTAATCAGCATTGATCCGACGGTAACTTACCAGACTGTTGAAGGATTTGGCGCCTCCGACTGCTGGACAGTCGATTTTGTAGGACGGTATTTTAATGATAGCCAAAAAAATCAGGCTGCCCAATGGCTTTTTGATTCTCAATTGAAAAGTGATGGAAGCGTTAATGGGATAGGGTTGTCGATGTGGCGCTTTAATTTGGGAGGAGGTACGTTGGGACAAGGAAGTTCAAGCAATATTACGCCCACGGTACGCCGCGGCGATGCCTTTTTGCTCCCTGACGGAACCTACGACTTTGAAAATCACCATGTCGGACAGAAATGGTTTCTTCAAAAAGCGTATGATTACGGATGCAGAGATTTTGTTGCTTTTTCTAACAGTCCTGTGGTGAATTTTACAAAGAATGGAAAGGGATTTTGTGATTATGGCAGCGACGGAACAGCTAATTTACGATCTGATGCAGTCGCCGGTTTTGCCGGCTATCTAACTAAGTCGCTGGCTTATTTCCAAGATTCTTTAGGCATTCCTTTCCATTATGTCAGTCCTTTGAACGAGCCTCAATGGGCATGGCAGTGCGATGCAAACGGAAATGCTGGGCAAGAAGGGAGTACATGGACTAATACTAATATAAAAACGCTATGCGTTGCATTGGATTCCTGTTTACAAGCGCAGGAACTTTCTACAAAAATATTTTTAGGCGAAGCCGGACAGTGGGATTATTTATATACCCATCAAAGTTCAAGCAATAATAAGGGAATACAGATACCTGATTTCTTCCTTTCAACAAGAAATAATTATATCGGAAACCTGAAAACACTCGAACCTTGCTTTACTTCACATAGCTATTGGTGCGATCAGGATTCAGCTACATTGGTATCTATTAGACAGTCTGCAAAACAAATGGCAGCTACGTATGGTATAAAACTTCATACAACGGAGTGGTGCATGTTAACGGGTTTACCGGCAGACGCTCCTTTTTCAACCGGCTTTAACGCTTCAACCGTTAATATGGATATTGCGCTGTTTATGGCGAGGGTTATTCATTCGGATTTAACAATTGCCAATGTTTGTTCGTGGTCGTATTGGACAAGTATGGATACTGAGAGCGGAGCTTCAGACCGGTATTTATTGTTAACCTTGACTCCTACAGGAGGCGGAGGCGAAGATAATTTAGTTCACGGAGGTACGGTAACTACAGCTAAAACGCTTTGGACTTTGGGAAATTACAGCTTATTTATTCGCCCCGGTTATCTGCGTTGCGACATGAAAGGCGCTTCTAATTTAACAGGGTTGATGGGTTCGGCTTACATTGCCCCCGACAAATCAAAATTAGTAGTGGTCTATGTTAATCTTAATACAACTACGCAACAAGTGACTTCCCAACTCGCGAATATTCCGGGGTATCAATACTCAACTGTTGATATATATCAAACAAATCAAACATTAAATCTCCAGAAATTGCCTTCTTTAGATTATACTTCCGGCGCTACCCTACCCGTTTACGGGCGATCGGTAATGACTTTCGTATATAATCTCACCGCAGGCACGCAAATTGAAAAGGTGAAGCAAACGACGTTTAGTTGTTATCCTAATCCGGCGACAGATTATTTGGCTTGCAACGCTTCCGCTCCGATACAACGCATTACGGTTAGGAATATAACCGGACGGGTGGTGCAAAATTTACCTTTGAACGATTCTACAAATTCATATTCATTGTCTATGGAATCTTTTCCTGCCGGCATATATTTAGTTTCGGTCAGTAGCAGAAACGATTTCAAAGTATTCCAAATTGTGAAGAAATGACTTTTATAATGGATGGATACCTGCAACCACAGGGCGTCCTTCCATTAAATTTTTATACCGGATCAATGCCTCCACAAAATAATAATCGGCGTAAGCCAAAGGCGCATTAACTTCATCCTGTTTAGCCATAAAACCTACGCAATGCTGAATGATAAAATTATTATTATCGCCCAAATTTTTAGCCCTGTATGCAGGCGAAGCCAAAGACGTAATTTGTTGCGCCGCTAACGACAGAAAATCTTTTGCAAGTTTACCTTGTAAATAAGCGCTTAATTCTACGAATGCGGAAGCCATAATCGCTCCGGCGGAAGCATCCCTGTCAGTATTTGGAATGTCGGGCGCATTAAAATCCCAGTAAGGAATTTTATCTTTAGGCAAATTCGGATGATTCATTATAAATAGTCCTATTTTTACGGCTTGATCTAAATATTCCTTTTTCCCTGTTTCACGATACATCATGGTAAAACCATACAATCCCCATGCCTGTCCGCGCGCCCATGCCGATTCGTCGCTCGCCCCCTGACATGTTACCCGCTCCAGTATTTTCCCTGATATTGTATCATAACTCACAAGATGATAGGAGCTTCCATCAGGACGAAAATGACATTGCATCGTTTTGTCGGCATGCGATTTTGCCATTTCACTGTATTTATTGTCGCCTGATAAAGATGATGCAACCGTGAATAATTCCAAATTCATCATGTTGTCGATAATAACGGGAAATTGCCACCTTTTATCATTCCATGAGCGCGTACAGCCTACCACAGGATTAAACCTTGATGAAAGCGATTGGGCTGCCGTAATGATCACGTCGCGGTAGGATTCATTTTTTGTGAGGCGATATCCGTTTCCGTAACTGCAATTAATGATAAATCCGACATCGTGACTGTCTGTCATGTATTTTTCCCTTTCCAAACGGTACATCATTTTTTGCGCCGCCTGCAAAACAGTCGAATCATTACTGTATTCATACAAATACCACAATGTTCCCGGATAAAAACCGCTTGTCCACCAATGAGAATTGCATGTAACCAACTTACCGTCTTTTGCAGTTCGCGGAAAAATCTTTTCCTGATTTTTTACCGTTTCATACATTAGTAACGACTGTTTAAGAGAAAAATCAAGCGCCCCATTTACTGTCTTTTTCATTCCTTTGGATGAGGCAAAACTTGTTGTTGGCGATGATAGAATAAAAATCCAAAGAAAAATACCAATCAAATATGTTATATTTTTTTTCATTGCAATATCATGATTTACCATAAAGAAGAAATTGCCTCAATAGAACGCAGATGACGCGGATGATAATGATTTTCGCAGATAAATATAAAATCAGCGTTTATCCGTATAATCCGCGTCATCGGCGTGCTATTAAGACAGCTTCATAATCTTTATTTAATTATTTCACTATCACAACTCCTCGATAAGAGGAATTTCCTTTGACAACAACAATATAGCTTCCGGCAGGCAACGCTTTCGAATATTCGTTTTCGCTAACTTCCGCATTTGCTATTAACTGACCTGTTGTTGAATAAATGAGAATACGGTTGCTTCCCGTTAAATTTCCAACTGTCAGCAATCTGTCGGCGCCATACGCTATGGCTGTATTCACATCAACCGGTTTAATGGATGATTCGGAAGCTACCACAATAGTCCAATAGTGCAAAACGCTTGTACCGTCTTTGTCAACATAGACGCCGGAAAATGGTATGGAATCATTGTCCACGCCCACATACGAGTTCGTCCGGTAAGGACCTACGGTATCGCATTTGATCGTATAGTAATTTTGCATGCCCGCTTTCTTTATCACAAATTGCGCTAATGCAGTAGTCGGATCATCTCCCCAAACCAATGCATAATCGTCGAACATTGGGTTTCCGCTGCCGTCAATTTGTTGCTCTCCGGTGTTAGTATCTATATGCGGAGCGACAGAACGAGTCAGGAATTGACCCAAAGCAATGTTTTTGATGTTATATACGCCTGTCGAATCGGGAACCGCTACAAATTGGAACTCTTGGTCGTTTCCGCCCGTCTGTGAGAAAATACCGATTCCATTTACAACGGTAGTATCGGAATATTCGCCAAAATACAAACCTCCGGAATGAATGATGTTATATGGTACGGTAGTATCCGGTTGGTAAGGATTAATGGCGGCAAGTGCGGCAGCAAAAGCGCTGTTCAAAGCGGTCGTAGCATCGCTTACATCGCTTTGGGTGGCATTAGGATCGGATAAAACCGCATCTGCTGCATTCAGCGCCGCCATCAATGCGGTGTATTCGTCAGTCGGAATTTGATCGGAACCGCTACCGCTGCTTGTATATTTCAAAAAGTCGTTCACTTTGTCAACAGCCGCCTGCAGCGAAGTTTTCACTACGCCTTGTACGTTGATGTTCTGAATAATCCAATGATCCTTCACGTCAGAGCCGGTTTTATCTATAAAGACTCCAAAACTGGTAGGGCTGGCAGGATAATCGGTACCCATCGTATAGGTGGTTCTGTTATTGCTTCCGGTTCCGGATGACGTCAACATACAATTGACTCGGTAATAACCGTCGCCAACACTTTTGATTTGGAATTGAGCTGCAGTGGTCGTAGGATCATTTGCCATTGTGAGACTCCATCCATCATCGGAGCTTCTTGTTAAAAATAAACCGGTAGATAATACTTCAATACTGAAAACAGTCGGTTGCCCCGATACGGGAACAAACTTGAATTGCTGGTCGGCGGAATAATCCGGATTTGCTATAACAGGACCGTCGCTTAAATATAATCCGCTGGAGTGTATGATATAAAAAGTGGCGGAAGGATCAGGCTGTAGCGGATTAACGCTATCTTTATAATCCTGCAATGCTTGGCTCAACGCCTGTAATGTCGCATTAACAACAGCTTGTGAAGCTGTCACGTCGTCCAATACATCCAAGGCGTAGTTAATCTGCTCATCCAACGTATTCCGGGGTACGGAGGGATATTGATCGGGAAGATTACCCTGCACAGTTGAATCAAAGAATGCCATTGCCTCATCTACTTTACTTTGCAAAGCGGTTTTATCGACTTCGCTAGAATATTCTTTAATTTTCCATTGCTGACGGTCAGGATTTGTCGTTGCATTTTTGTCGCCATAAACAAAAACGCTATCCAATGGCGTATCCGTTCCAAGTAAGTTACTGCCGAGATTTTTAATTTGAACATAATCCGTACTTCCGGAGATAGGAAGAATCTGGTATTCGCCATTGGCAAGGGTTGGAATTGCCGTCGGATCGGCTACCCAAACCAACGTCCACACATTTGCAGTTCCGAGTACCAAATACTCTTCAGTCAACAGGTTTTTAATGTAATAAGTGCCATCATCCGCCCCTGCTACGGGTTCAAATGTAAAAATCTGATCCGGTCCTCCCGATAAAAGCGTAATTACAGGATTGTCCTTTTCCACTGCCCTCGTGAGGTAAAGTCCCGATGCAACCGTAGATTGTTGAATGGTATAATACTTGCCTTCTTCCGGTACAGTAACCGACGCCTGGCCAAAAAGAGATAATCCGCTTTTGCAAATTATCAATGACAGTAAAATAAAAATTTTTTTCATAACCTAATAATTTAATTAATACGTATTTTTTTAAAAATCATCTATTTATCTTAATTTAACAGTAGCGCTTTTCAACAACGGAGAGGTAACTTTCAACTGTATATCTCCACTTGCAGCGGTAGCTTTTACATAAACCAACACATTGCCGTTCCAAGCGCCAAGTACGTTGCTTCTGTAATTATCATAAGCTGCCTGTTTTCCGTTTTCAATAGCGATAACTTTCCCTTCTCCAATTACTTGACAATGGATTGTGTTTTCAGCAAAAACAACGGGTAAGCCATTGTCGTCAACAACATTAACCAAAACCTGAGCTAATCCCTGTTTGTCCAATCCATTACCGTCTAACAGTTTAGCTTCAAGCGTAGTTGGCAGTCCCACCGATTGAAGTTTAGCCGTTGCAACCGCCTGATTGTTTTTATAGGCTTTGACTTCCAATGTTCCGGCGCTGTAAGGAACATCCCAGGCAAATACCGCCGTATTATCGTTGTATTTCTGGCGTTCTCCCACTACTTTCCCATTCAGGAAAAGTTCCGCTTCATCGCAATTGGCATAACAAACGACGCGTATCTTCTGCCCGTCTTCGTAATTCCAGACAGCGGGAGCATCCACCGAATAAGAACGTCGCGGACTTGCAGGATACGTTCCAAGATAAGCAACCGGTTGTTCCGACCAGAGCGAACGTTGAAAATAGCCGCGTGGTTTTATGTTTCCCGCCAAATCAATTAAGCCGGTGGTAAATCCGCGCGAGGGCCACAAGCCCGCTTCTCCGAGATAATCGAAACCTGTCCAGATAAACTGACCGAAAACATAACGATTATCCCGCACCGCTTTCCATGAATCAAAGCCGCTTTGGGTTTCACTTCCGAAAAGAACCCGCTTGGGATATTGCTGGTGATCGATTGCATACCGGTCTTCCGTGTAATTATATCCGACTATATCCAGCGCTCCCGGATAATCGGTATGATTAGACATCACTACTCCGGCTACAGCCGCCGTGACGGGACGCGAAGTGTCGCATTGCTTAACTACCGCCGCCAAATCTTTGGCAATTTCTCCCAGCCGTTCCGCACGCGGATGCGATGGAAGATAGCCGCCTACCTGCTGTTGATGGATAGTCACCGAATCTAAAACCGGATGTGAATAAGGGTCGTTCGGATAATCCACTTCATTGCCGATGCTCCACATCACAATGGACGGATGATTCCGGTCGCGGAGAACCATGTCTCTCAAATCGCGCTGCCCCCATTCGCGAAAATATTGAAAAGAACCTTGATGACCGGGTTCTCCCTGATTCCATCCTTTGATCCATTTATTTTTGGGATATTCCCATTCGTCAAACGCTTCCGCCATTACCACAAAGCCTAATTCGTCGCAGGCTTCAAACAGTTCATTCGATTCAGGATTATGACTCATCCGGATAGCGTTGCATCCCAACGATTTCAGTTGTTTTAAGCGATACAGCCAAACTTCCTTCGGAACGGCGGAACCTAAAGCGCCTGCATCGTGATGAATACATACGCCTTTCATTTTCACAAATTTGCCATTCAAGGCAAAACCATTATCGGCGTCGAATGTCAACGTGCGAATGCCAACCGCAGTGGAAGAAGCGTCGATTTGCTTGCTTCCGTTAAAAACTTTAGTTACCAATTTATACAGATATGGGTCGTCAATGCTCCACAGATGCACATTCGATAAGTTCAGATTCTGTTTGACGGTGGCGCTGCTATTCCCTTCCACTCTCAATGAGCCGGAAGTTGAGGCTACCGTTTTTCCGGAAGCATCCAGCAATTCTTGGGTAATTTTCAGAGCGCCTTGTTGTCCGGTAGTATTCTTTATGGTTGAAGCGACAGTCACTGCGCTTGTATTTCCTTTGGTCGCTGTGGAATAAAAAACGCCCCACAGATCAATATGGACAGGATTTGCATAAATAAGCCGCACATTGCGATAAATGCCCGATCCGGTGTACCAGCGCGAATCCGCATCGTCGGAATGATTCACTCTTACCGCTATCGTATTGTTTTCTCCGAATTTGATATAGGGCGTCATATCATACATGAAAGATATATATCCATTGGGACGGATTCCCAGCCATTTACCATTGATAAAAACTTCGCTGTTGTTATAAACTCCTTCAAAATAAATATATACATTTTCGCCTTTCTTATCTGCGGGTACAGTAAAATTCTTACGATACCAGCCAATACCGCCGGGAAGAAATCCCGTACAGGCGGCATATTGCGGACTGGCTGTTTGCAGAACAGTCCAGTCGTGCGGTAAGGTTACGCTTTCCCATTTGGAAATATCAAGATTTTCCCTGCCGCCATACTGAATATCTCCTAAATGAAAACGCCAGTCGTCGTTAAACAGTTGCCGGTCTCCAAAGCCTTGCGCTCCGGCTATGACTGAAAAAAAGCAAAAAGCTGCGATGATAAATTGTTTTTTATACTTCATAGAATAATTGATAAATGCACCCATGACTAATTCTTAATAAACTTTTGAATACTGCAAGATTGATTGTTTTGTACGGAAAGCAAATAAATTCCTTTCGACATGCCGGAAATATCTAACGTCATTTCGTCCGGCGAAGCAAATACTTGTTTTTTCATTGTTTCGCCGGTTAAAGAATAAACTGTCACCGTATTGTTTCCTGATTTTTCTCCCGCTACTTTCATGGAGATAAAGTCGTTTGCCGGATTGGGGTAAACGGTTAAATTATGAGAAGAAATACCAACGGCGGGGATTCCGTTTTCGTCGCTCAGACGAACGCCTTCATTCGTAGGCGTTACCTGTTTGATGGTTCCGTCGGGATTAAATTCCATTTTGTCGATACAAACTTCGCGATGATAACCGGGTCCGTTGTTCAAATAAGCGGCATTGATGCGGTGATAGACAATATACCATTCGTCGCGTCCGGGAATTTGCAATACCGAATTATGCCCTGTACCATAGATTTTATTGGCGGGATCCTGAATGATGACAATCGGATTGGCGGCTACCGTTATCGGACCTAAGGGCGAAGACGATGTGCCGTAAGCGACATGATAGTTCGCCACGCCTGTATCGTCCACCGACCAGAGGAAGTAATATATTCCGTTGCGGTAAAATACATACGAGCCTTCGCGGTAGGCATAATTGGCTGTCGTTCCGCCCGAAGGAGTTATAACTTTCGTCGTACCCGCCTTGAGGGAAACCATGTCGTCGTTCAACTCTGCGACAGCCAGATAACTATTGCCCCAATAAATATAATTTTTACCTGATACGGGATCGGTAAACACGCAAGGATCAATTTGCTGTCCTCCGCCCGTAGGAGATGTAGCGATCATGGCTTTACCGGAGTCTGTAAAAGGTCCTTCCGGATCATCGGCAACAGCTACGCCGATTTGCTTTCCGCTGCCGTCAATCGCATTTCCGCTAAAATAGAGGTAATACTTGTAAGAGCCATCAGCCTGCTTTTTCTCTGAAATTGTCGGCGCCCAGGCATTGCCGTTTGCCCATGCGACTTGTCCGGTTGACATGTCGAGTATGGTTCCATCGTTTGTCCATGCAGCCAAATCATCGGAAGAAAACGTATTTAAATAATATCCGCCCCAATTGGGAAAACCGTCCGAAGTAGGATAGATGTAATATTTGTTTGTCTTTTGAGCATATAATACTTGCGGATCGGCATAAAATCCGGGTAAGACAGGATTATTATTGACTTGTATCGACGCCCCCCATTTTTGTATCAAACGCTCATATTCAGCTTCCGTAATCGGAATAACAGTTCCATGACGAGGCGAAAAGTCCAAAGAAACTTTATTATCAATAACCGTAAAGTTTTCCAAATCGGTAGATTCTGTAAACTGGTATGCGCCATTATTATAAAGGTCGTACATAAAAATATACTTTTCCTGATTGATTAGCTTGAACACGCATGGACCTTCAGCCGCCAGAGTTGTCTGTTGAAGATATTTATTTTGCAACACGTATCCTCCGTTCACACTATCGGAAACAGCTTTCATAATTCCGTCTCCGTTGCCTTCGGTCTTGAAAAACAGGTTGTATATCCCGTCTTTATACGTAATATCCCCGTCGATGCAGGATTGTTGCAGCGGATGATAAAACAGGACTTTCGGAGTAGTCGCCAAAGCCGTAAAATCGGCATTCGCATACGAATAAAAGATAATATCGTAAACAAGCGTCGGCGAATTCATCGAGAAATAAACCATGTATTTCTGAGCGACAGGATCATAAATTGTTTCCGGCGCCCATGCGCGGGTAATATTGTTAAATTCCGGAAAAACGGCTTTAACGTCAATTTTGCTTGACGTCCAGTTTATCAGGTCGGTCGATTTCATCATCACAATGCCGTGATTACTGCTCCATCCCAGCGCCGACTTCATATCGGTCGCCGCCATATAAAAAGTGTTGCCATCGACGCTACGGTAGATATGCGGATCTCTGATTCCTCCCGTAGCGCTGACTGCCGCCGAAGAAATAACCGGTTGATCGCCATTTAAAGCTTTGTAATTATATCCGTCGCGGCTGACAGCAAAACGAATGGCTTCCTGATCGCCGGTATTTCCCGTAAAATAAACAAACAGGTATGCGCTATATCCCTCGTCTTCCTTAACGCAGACGGTAAAATCCTTAGATTGGCTGATAGCGTCTTTTTGAACGGTTGCCGTCAGTTTCACATCCAGATTGCCTTCCCCTTTGGCGGGCAGTTTTTTGACTTGCCCGTTGTAGCCTACATATTCCGCATTGTCCGAAACCCAGCTTATCGTTGAACCTTCAACGCCTTTCAGCGGTAACGGTATGGTTTGCAACTGATAGCAACCGGGGTCAATCACAATATCATTTAAATCGGAAGCGACAGAAGCGGCATCGTCCAACCCCGGCAAAATAGTTATATTGAAGACTTTTTGCATGGAAGAACCGCCTAAAGTAAGCGTAGCCGTGAGTTGTACGGTAACAGGTTCGCCTCCCTGCGCCGGACGGGTCACTACGCCTGCATCCGTTAAATAGTTGGTGTCCGACGATTTCCATGTAATGCCTACGCTGTTTATCCCTGTTGCCGGCAATTGTAAATTATTTCTGACTGCATCGGTATTACCCAAATCCAGCGCATCGTAAGCGTCTTGCAGGATTTTTTCCGTGTAAGCCGTGTTCAATGCGCCTGTATTTGCCGCTAATTGGGTAACTTCAGCGGCAGTCAAAGCGCGGTTGTAAATCCTGAAATCGCTTAACCATGCGCCGCTGAGATAAACGTCGGAAGTAAAAGGAGAACGTCCGATCCAGTTATAGAGTGTGGATGATCCAATATCGTGAGGTCTGTAATTGGCTGTTCCTGTTGCCAATACCGCGCCATTCAAATAAATCGTTCCGGTTGCTCCCAATTGAACATAAACAACGTGTTGCCATGTACCTTTGGTTGCCGCCGTTCCTTTCTGAATTGCGACCATTTCGCTACCCCAGCCTCCGGTAGATTGAGCGTAACGCTGGGCATTCACGCGGTAGGCGATGTATTTTCCTGCAGTTTGCGTGCAGGCGTTGTTGTCGGAAAAAGCCCATACAAAGTTACCATTGCCGGTAATATTCGACGTTGATTCAATATAAAGATAGGTAGCAATGGAAAAATCTCCGAGAGAAGCTATTAATTGTCCGGTTTTTGTTCCCATATCTACATAACCGTTTTGGCTGCCAAGCGCTAATACATTGAAACCGTTTAGTTTCACAAGCGAAGCGCCATTAGCCAAAACGCCGTCATAACCATTGCCCGTAACATCGCTGACAAGGCTTGCATCGGTTGCATCCGCTCCGAATGTGTATTGAAGTTGCAATCCGTCGGTTACCTGCGCTTTCAGCAGGTTGCCGAAAAAAACGGCGATTAGAATAAAAAATACTTTTTTCATCATTGCTACCTGTCTATAATTTTTATTTTATTGAACAATCACTTTGCCAACCGCCGGCGTTTGTCCTGATACTTTTATAATATACAAGCCGCGAACAACACTGACTCTGCTTTCAACGCCGCTTGCTTTCAATGTTTTTACCAAACGACCCGAAATGTCATAGACATTAACGTTGTCGCCTGCAGTTACATTCGAAACGATGATTTCTCCCTTTCCACCGTATATTTTCGCATTATTCGCTACTTTCGGCGTTTGAATAGCATCCGGAATCGCCGGATTGGCAACGACGTCGTCAATCGTACGGAAATAGACGTTGAACACTTTTTGGGAAAGACTTGCATTTATAGCCGTTTCGTTCAGCGTTGCATCGGGGAATGTAAGGGCGTTGGAAAGATCGCCGGTACCATTACTGTTGCCGGTAATGCAATAAGCCGTGCCGTTGAAAAATATCTGGTGTTCGCGCCAGCTCCAATTGTCTCCATCAGACGATTGCGCCGTTGGGGTATCGCCTATCTTCATGCGGCAAATTTCATCCAAATGCCAGCCGCCGTCGGCATCCCAAATGGCTGTGTCGGAAACAAACGAATAAAGCGGCATCGGCGGATCAATCGTAATGTCGGAAAAAACCGGATTGTATTGAATATTCCAAACCTGATTGTTATGTTCTTTATCAGGGTTGTCGATGTAGGGACGCAATTGAAGATACGTATTTGTCGCGCCGTCTTCAGGCACTGTCAGATAATAATTTCCGATTTGGATATAATAAATTCCCGACTCGAAATTATAAGGCGATTCTCCGGCAAGAGCAGGATAAACGGCTACAGAGCCGACAGAACCAAGGAAAGTACTGTAAGCTGCCTTCAGGATAGTAACTTCATCATCTATCAGGAATTGCGAAGCCATATTATCGTCAATCATACTTTGTGCAACTCCAATAGCAATTTTAAAAGTATCGACTACATCCTGCGTATATTGCCCTACTCCATCGCCAATGGTTGCACTTGCTACCGCAGCGTTATATTGAGCGATGAGCGCAGCCAGTTGTGAGAAATCGCCTACCGAACCGTAAGCGTAAGCATTGTCCAAATCGGGAACCACAGCCGCCCAATCGGCGATTTGCTGAGGCGATACCGCCTGATTGTACAGTTCGAAGTCATATACTAAAGTATTCTTCAGGTAATTGTCGCCGGTAAAGGGCGACTTGCCAATCCAATTGTAAGCCGGAGGTATGGGGAAAATATCGGTTGGGAGAGGAAGCGCATCATTCGGAGCGCCAACCTGAGCGCCGTCGATGTACAGCGTTCCCGTATTCCCTGATTGAAGATAAACAAGATTGTGCCAGCCATCCTTATCGGCTGAAACTCCCAAAGTGATGTTAGATTCGTTGCTATAACCCATGGGCGTAAGCATAAGCGATTGCGCATTCAAGCGGTAAGCGGCATACGCGCCTACAAACTGACCGCAGGCGTTTGATGTGGAGAACGACCACAGAAAATAGCCGTCGCCGCTCAATGAAGCGCTTTTGTCCACGCGGTAATAAACAGAAACCGTATAATTATCAATCGTCGGGAAAATATAGCCGGCAGATTGTCCCATATCCAAAAATCCCGTACCGTTTCCCAAACTTAATACATTGTATTTGCCCATCTGAATAACCGATGCGTTATTATTGAGCGTTCCGTTAAAATCGGTGGCGCCGGGCGCGGTATTTTTTACGGTACTACCGGTGACATTATCAAACTTATACTGGATTTTCATGCCAAGCGCGGAAGCTTTGTAACTTTCAACGGCGGTACGCAACAGATCGACGTATGTTTCTATGTTAGCCACAGTAATCGTAGCATTATCAACATTTGTATAAGCGGCGTCCAACGCCATCATTGCCGCTTTCGGATATAAATTATCATTCCATTCGCCGAGTAATGCTTCAGCCTCGTCTAATAAATTATACAGTTCATTGAGCGCCGTATTATAATATTCATTGTCCAAATCGGGAATCACAGCCGCCCAATCGGCGATTTGCTGATCGGGAACCGCTAAATCGTAAAGCCTGAAATCATAAACCAAGGTATTCAGCAGGTAGCTGTCGCCGACAAAAGGCGACTTGCCAATCCAGTTATAAATCGGAGGAGTATAAAAAGCGCTGCTTGGGGTGGGAATTGAAATTGGAGTTGCCAATTCATCGCTTGAAACAGCTAATTGCCCGTCGATATATATTTCTCCGGAATTTCCCGTTTGGCGGTAAACGACATTGTGCCAGCTTCCCTTATCGGCAGCTTGCCCTACTTCTATGCCGTTTTCACTGCCCCAACCGCCGGTTGAAAGCGCAAACCGCTGCGCATTCAAACGGTAAGCGGAATACACGCCTGAAGTTTGCGTATTGGCGCTTGATGTGCAAAATTCCCACAGGAAAAAACCGGCGCCGTCTAAGGAAGCATTCGTTCCCACCCTGTAATAAGCGGAAACCGTATAATCGCCCATTGTTTGGAAAACATTCCCGATAGATTGTCCCATATCCAAATATCCGGCGATAGTACCCAAACTTAATACATTGTATTTGCCCATCGGGATAACCGATGCGTCGTTGCAAATAGTTCCGTTATAATCGGTTTCGCCCGGAGCAGCATTAGGCACAGTATTGCCTGTTACATTATCAAATGTATATTGTATTTTCAAACCCGGATTGTCAGCCGGGCGCGCATTTCCATTTATGGTGAAAATGAAAAACATGATAAGAATCAAACTGCTTGTAGTAATTTTTTTCATGACCGTTATTTATTAATTTTTTAATATTTTATCTTCTCCGAACAACTCTCCTTCTCCGTTATCACATTCAAAATATAAATGCCTTTTTGAGGCAGGTTAATAGTCGCCTGCGTTCCATTGGCTCGGACTTCCCGTATCCGGACGCCCTGTAAATCAAAAACACGCAAAAGCGCATTTTGAGGTAAATTATCGACAAACAACTGATCACCTGAAACGTAATATTCAAACGGCTTTTCTCCATTTTGAACAATACCGGTCGGATCTCCAATCATTTCCTGCTTTTGTAAATACCACTCCTGATTTTCATTGGTGGTAATCTGATTCGTCCACACAATAACTTTATTCCCATTGTCGAACAATCCGCCATTATTGTCAACGGCATAGAAATCCGGCGCCACAGCGCTTTCAATACCATATAAACCGCCGGTCAAGACAGGGGTGATTTTCCATTTCTGAGCGTCGTCAGCAGTATTCAATGTTTTTTGCAATAAATTATTACTCATGCCGTTGGCAGTCATTACCAAGCCTGAATTTTTATTGGTAAAGCGGAAATAAGTGTTGTCTATCGCTTCAATTTTCCAAAGCTGAGTATCTTTGTCTTCCGCCGGCGACCACAACATCAGCAGGGCATTGGGAAGGGTGGAACCGTCGGTAACATCAATGGCGTTATTGGTATGCTTATTCCAAATAGCATAATAATAATTCTCCGCTACGAAAGGCGGCGTCGGTTGCGGCGGCTCATATCCAACCAAACTTGTATTCAGAAAAGCGATACGATTGTGAATATACGTTTTCAGGTAATCAACGCCTTCCGCATACGTGTCGAAAAGGTAAGTTTCAAGATAAACCCTTGTGTTTAAAATGTTCCACTTTTGGAAGTTCAATTGTTGAGACTCATCTATCAATGCTGCTGTTTGATCGATATAAGTTGTCAGAATGTTTTCAATACCATTGTTGACAAGTTCCGTCCAGCGGCGTTCGACCGCTTTGATAAACCATTCGTCTTTAGCTAACTGTTCTATCCATGTGCGTGGGTTGTGAGCATATTCGCGCATCAGTTTATTGGTGGCGTCGCCCAGCCGGTTGTCGTTGTTAAAAGCAATGTCATAATCCCACATCGGTCCGAAATGAAGCCGGTTGTCATTTCGAAGTTTATAAATATAAGTACTCCAGAACGAATCGGAATTACCGGTCAGCTCGCAGCCAATATACCAGTCAACCAATGTTACACTATCTACCATCGAGCGGTAACCCTTATCCGGGTCGGTGAAATCAGAGGAGAATAAACGGCTTTCAAACGTATTCAAGTAGTTTTCTATGTAGTTCAACTGCTGGTCGTTAATATCCGTATCGCCGGGATAATGGACTGTAATTTTCAGTCCATGACTGGTGGTAAACCACAAAGGCTGCCCGTCGGCAAAGCCGTCAAGTTCCAGAAAGTATCCGCCGGTAATTATCGGTTCAGTCGTATCGATTGCCGATAATACGTCAACCGGCACGCGGTCGGCGCCATCCTGCATCTGATCGGTAAACATATAATTACCTTGATATTGATTATTTACATA
>Ga0123354_10008026_pt1 | contig 16016 bp, 7 predicted proteins | sample TergutLab28metaG_2_FD_97872 | JGI IMG/M metagenome (GOLD analysis project Ga0123354, IMG submission 97872) | Labiotermes labralis P4 segment gut microbial communities from Petit-Saut dam, French Guiana - Lab288 P4 | ecosystem: Host-associated > Arthropoda: Insects > Digestive system > Gut ...
AGTCTAACACAACTTTATGTGTAAGCAACAAAAACTATAATATGTAATAATAATAATAATAATAATATAGTGCACTATATTATAGTTTTTCCCTACTTATGGTTTTGTGTGCAGTCTGATGATGGCTATATATAGCTGAAACATGTAGCTTATTGTTACTTACAGTTAAAGTTGTGTTTAGACTGTGATTTTGCATTCCTCTTCATTTACATTTGTTTTACATGATGTGCTTGTAAAGACAAAATTAAAATACCTTAAGTCAATGATCAACATCATGTAGACATGTAACATCTGTACAGTGTAATTAACTTTTTATCTGAAAACATGTACAGATCAATCCATTTTATTCACGTGTATTTGAGAAGTGAATCTAAAAACTGACATTCTGAGGCCAATGGGTTCAAGTTATATAACCAACATTTATTTATTTATTTTTGGTCGAAATTTCAGGTACCTCATATTCAACTCAGAAACCTGTAACTCATATACTTATGGAAATACATAGCTATATTGATGAAAATGAAAACTGAGGTTTCACTGTAGCCCATCACGAACAAATGAATGAATGAATGAATAGGCAAAAGATGACAAAACAAAGTATGACAACAAGGTAATCAAAACAACCTCACAAAAAGAAAGAAGAAAAGCAATATTCAACCACATAACTGGAAGTATTTTGGAAATAATGGTAAAAAAAAATTGCACGTAAGAAGGAAAGAAACCTTTACAATCTATACAAGAATCACTGGACGTAACAACCTTCAGAAACTGAAATTATGAATGAAATATATGGGGGGTGGGGGTTGACAGTCCTTGGGAAATACAGAATACACATTTCTGTCACAGAAAATTTTGATCTGAGTGAATCACCTTACAGTAGTACTACAGCTTAACACACAGTAATGTTGACTGGCTGTTAGGTTATTTATCAACCAAAAGGATTTACATGGCATCAAGTCAGATGGGAATCATGAATGGTGAAAAGTAAGGATATGAAAGTATGTCATCATGGACTCTTTCAAATAACTGTCAAAGAATTTCTCTGTGAGCAAGGGAAACCATACAAACATTAGTGAGAAATAGCCATTAACCAGTACAAAATTCTAACTATGTACCTTAAAAACAAAAGTTTAGTGTGTTAATGCTATACCAACTTGTTTGGTGACACGCAAAATTTAGTTTGGTGTATTTAATCTCAGTGAATGTATCCATACTTTTTCAAATTACACTATCCTTATAAAGTTGCAACTTATATGAACCATCACTCTGGGCTGTGAGTCAAGGTAAAATATCAAGCAGATCATCACGTTTCATAAGGTAGCCTGACACATCCAATGAAATCTGCCAAGGCATCCAAAACAATGAATAAATATTTTTTGCAGTCTGTAAATACACACACAAAAGACACTAGTCAAAATGCAGACATTATGTATAAAGCATATTTCCCAAAGACAGACAAAAAGTCAACATTCATGGGGTGCTACCAGGGTACTGACTTGTATCACACAATTTTACTTGGAATTACTAATAAATTCTACAATAAAATCACATAATATATTGTTTTATTCACTGAGTAAACTATCACAAAAAATATTAACAACGCGCAACTCTAATACTGATGGTGAATGTGCATAGAAAAAACAGTATTCCTGTTTCCAGGGGAGAGAATTGAGAACAAATGCAAACATATCACTTCTAGACATGTACGCATCAATTATTCAGAAGAACAAGAGTTGTGAACAAAAAACAGTTTATACTATTTGGTGATATGCTGAAAAATGTCAAGTTTATAACATTGTTTTAACATTAACCTTAACCGCATAGTTAACTGCAAACACAATTTTTGCTCCTGTCCAGAGACCTGTATTTAACACAGATTACATTCTGATTGCCACACAAAACATTATTAATAGTTTTATACCATAATGCTGCCAAAGTTAATACATAACATTCTTATTTTAAGTACAGATCTATTTGCTGTTAAAACTTTGAAAACTGAAATGTAAAACTTCCTGGCAGCACCCACAAAACCTCCAATTCGCTCCAACAAAGATACTGCACCACGAACATGAGTCTCTCAAGACAATAAAATCTCTCAAGGCTGTAACACACCATGCAAGAGTTTGACTATATCTGACAAAACATCTGCAAGGTTTCTCTGGTACGGCATCCTAACAAGCTAACACCATGGACCAGTCCTTCTTATGCAGCCAATAGCTTATCAGCTACTCATGGAATTTCCCACATTTTAAGGAACATGAAGGTTCATTACACTGTTCACAGACGCCCAACGCATGCCCCTATCCTCAGATACATTAATCCAGTCCATGCCCTCCCATCCTATTTCTTTACAATCCATATTAATATCATTCTCTTGTACATACTCAGTCTTCCCAGTAGGGGAACCAACATTTAAAAAACAACTTACAGCAATGAAAAATTCTAGCATGCTGTAACACAGTGGAAACATAATAACAATGTAAATATAAGAGGATCAGTATTACTACCACCTGTTCCAGTTTTTAAAATAAAAATCAATGAACAAACCTTCTTCCTGGTCATGTTTCCTCTTGTTAGCAGCCTGTCCACCACCAGACTTTGGCCCACGACCTTTCTTCCCTTTCTCTGGCTTCTCTGCCCTTTCACCTGCTTTGCTGCCAGTTAACTCCACTTGAGGTGTAGCTGGTGGTGCAGGTGTCTTTGCTGATGCTGCCTTCAGTGAGGGTTTAGACTGTTTCGAGGTCAACTTTGACAATGGTTTTAAGTCTTCTTTCTCTTTTTCCTTTCCTTTCTCTTTTTCCTTTCCTTTCTCTTTTTCTTTCTGTTTAGGTTTTTCTTTTTCTATTACTTTCTCCTTTTCCCCATCACTAGAGTCAAAATCCCCATCCGAATCAGCAAAGCTTTTCCTCTTTGCATCAGATTTAGGTAATGGGAAATACCTAGGGTCATCTTCAGGGTCATACATCCTGTTAGAAATTTCCTTACTCTTCATAGTTGTGACTTCCTTTGGCTTCTCTGAAGCAGACAGAGAACTTGTAGGTGTTGTAGGTGTGGCATTACAGTCAGTTGATGTAGTGGTCCCCGAATCCAATGCTGTTGTAGTGGTAGTGACAGCAGTGGCTGCTGTAACTGCGTTTGTAGTTGTGGCTGCGGACTTGATAGGTTCAGGCTGGTAAACTTTAGCCCTAGACCAAGTAGCTTTTCTCCCTCCACGGTTTGCTGGTGGTGGTGAAGAATCTCTCTCACCTTGAAGGAACTTCATGTAGCTAGCCATGAACCCTGAGGATGGGTTGTTAGACGGCAGAGACTTTTTCTCTGGCACTTTTGTTTCCACTGGAGGCGTCACTGTTGAACCTGCAGGGTTTGTTGTACTAGTAGTAGAAGCAGTTGTAGCAGTAGCTGCAGGAGCTGTGTCTGACTCTGCAAGGAACCCCAGTTCTTCTTCTATATTGGGCACAATAACTTTGGGCTGGTCATCACGAGTTTCCTGCCCTGTGGCAAATGAACTGTTGCCTGAGGAAGTATTCTCAAAGGGAAGAGGTGCAATTTCAACAGAGGGTTGGAAATCATGTGGAGGATGATGTGGATGATGCCCGGGGTGCAACTGAAAGGCTGGAAAATAGGGAAGTGGAGGTGGAGGATGATGGTGGGGATGAGGGACCATCAGAGACTGGTGCTGATGGGCAGGATTGCCCACAAAATTCCCACCGTGATGAAGAGGAGACTGAGAACCAAAAGCCCCTGGGCCACCACCAAACATCTTAGGTGGTGGTGGTGGTGGTGGGAGGTTCCAACGTTCAAAATCAAAAAAACCACCATTCTGTTGCTGCTGGTTGGTATTATGATGTGCGGGTGGGGGAACACGACCTGTGAAATATTCGGCCATTGCAGAGCCTGCTATGTCACTGAGAGAAGATGCACCTGCATGACTCTTTTCTGAGCTTTTTCTACGCTTTCCACCACTGCTGCTGCTACCACTACCACTGGTACCACTGGTGCCACTACCGCCACTACCACCACCACTACCACTTTTTGTAGTTTGTAGTCGCTCTTCAGATACAGATTTTGTTTGATCTGCATTAGGCTGAAGCTGACATGATTGCTGCTGCTGTTGCAAGGTTTGCAAGTTCTTCACGATACTCATTGGGTCTCCACGGCAGCTACTAAGATCCTGAAGTGTCACCTGGTGCCCTGGGCCTGAGTCAAAGTATGCCTGCTGCCGTTCTGAGATGCCTAACGCCGCTCTCTGTTGAGCCTGCTGTTGCTGCTGCTGTGCAGGTACCTGCTGTGACATCTCCATTCCTCCCGCCCCATAACCTGAAGAGGTCTGATATTTGTTTGTTGGCCGGGAATGGTGGGGTTGCTGTCTGCTGTCTCCAGTTTCCCAACAACCTTGCTGTTTCTGTGCGAATTCTTGCTGCTGCTGTTGCTGGGATCGTTCAAAAGATCTTCCTTCTCCACCATAAGATTTATTTGCTCCTTCCCCCGATAGGGCACGAGTAATAACTGATGGGTAGGCAACTTGACCGCCTTGTGAAGACGGTCTTGGCACAGTAACATCCAAAGGAGAGGGAGGAGCAACCTGTTGCTGCTGCTGTGACTGAGGATTATTGTGTCTTGGTCCTCCACCACTTGCACACTGGTTTGCAGTGGGTTCAGAATGCTGCTGCAGGGGTGAAGGTGATGACATAGACGGCATGGGGCTATTGTACATGGGATAAGCTGGACTGGGCACATGACCTAGGGGGCTGGCCTGTGAATGGGCCTGTAGAGGACTAGGTCTTCGCGGAACAACAACACCACAATCTGGCCCATTTTGGGAGGAAGAATTATTAGAAGCAAGTAGTCTCTCTGAATATGTAGAGTCTGTGGATCCAGATGCCTTAGATCGACCACCATGGTGATAGTCTGAAGAATCTGCTGTTGAAACTGAACCAGAATAATGGCGAGCATGGTAAGAAGAGCTTGCAGCAGCCTGCTGATTCATTACATGTGGGAACTGGGACTGCTGGAGGTTTGAACTTGTGTTGTTACGCTGAGGGTTCGACGCCATCTTTGAAGATGACCCTGACGCAGATGAACATGATCCACCAGCAGCTGTGTTACCTGAATAATTTAGTCCTTGGCGATGAGTGTTGGCATCCATCATGGCGAAACTAATCGGTGAGGACTGACTAGATTCTAGTGTGCTCTCATTCCGACGAGAATGCTCTGATGAAGATGCCAGCTCAGGATATATCTTAGTTTGTGCCTTAGTTTGAATAGTGTGATGTGCCGAGGACTTACTAGTTGGAGGAACAAAGTTCTGGTTCCTAGACGATTGTTTTTCAGAAGTCTGGGATGATGACCGGGATGATGTGGAAGATGCATTCAAGAAAAGAGAAGAGGAGGCTGATCGTGAGGGAGGCTGCGGTATGCGATAATCCTTAGACGATGCAGAAGTTGAAGAAGCAGTTGAAACAATGCATGACTGCTGGTGGTGAAGAGAGCTTGAGGAGTTACTACCAAAGGATTTACTTCCACTGGAAAATTCTGAACTAGAAGAAATTTGTTGTTGTTGTTGCTGTTGCTGCGATTTATTACTGCTTGAGAAGTTCCCAGAAAGAGATGAGCAATCACGTGATGTGAGTGAATCAGAGCCAGTAAAAGATGTGCCTGTCGAAGGCTGGTGAAAAAATGAGGTTCCACTTGCCGAAACATTGGAAGCTGCAGATGCCACTGGTTTCACTGGGGTCGCAAGTGGTGACTGGGCCCGGCTTGCTTTCTTACTAGAGTTATCACCATAGCTGCCAGAGCTCTTGTTATATTCAGCTGCTGCTGTGAGCTGAGAGTTCAGATGGTTCAGGCTCTGAGCAGCTGCAAAGTGAGCATTGAATGTATTTTCATATGTTGCTGTGCCAGACTTTGATGTCACTGGTCCAGGGGATGAGGTCACAACAGTCTCATGTGGTAAAATTCCAAAAGGGCTTGGCAGCTGAGTGTTGCTTTGATGTGACCATGCTAGAGATGAAGATGGAGAGGAAGATGATGCCTGGTGTTCAAAGAATGAGCTACCTGATGCAGCCAGACTTTGGTGATGTGCTGTACTGTAGTTCTCACGTAAACTCGAGAGTTCTGATTCCACTGAGCTCTGCTTTGTAGCAGCAGCTTGGGCCTGTGCCAGGACTTGTCTATGCTGACTAACATTAAGTGTGGAAGGATAGTGGGCAGGCTTAGGGTTGGCATGATGAAAGAGTGGAGAAAAGACTGCATCATAGCCTACTGGAGGAGGAGAAAGAAATCCACCAGGATTAAAAGGTGAAGCGGTGGTGCCAGGTCCAGCGGCTGACATCCCAAGCTGGCCAGCCAAGCTAGCAGTGGTGTGCGCTGCTTGGAGTAGCAGCTGAGATGTTGTGGATGGCACACCACCGCCTGGCTGGTGGCTTCCAAGACCAGAGTTCCCCGTGGCTGCCGCTAGGTGGTGGTGGGAAGCAACAAAATCGCCTGCCCCGCCTGCAGACCCCGACTGGAAACCGCCTGTTGCGCCAGCCAGACGGTTATAAGAAGCAGCGTACGCTGACCATGGCCCCACCGGATCCATTACCTAGCTGTGCCAGTCTTTAAGAATGGACAACTACGTGCAATGAACTTCACAGACAGTGTTCTGCCCCAGCCTTCAGAGTTCTTCACAACATTTTGATTAAGGCAAGGTAGCAGAATAATAGCATTCACTAGTTTATTCACAAAGTTGTCTTCTTGCCACAGTCCTTCATACAGGTACCTCACAACTTCAATTGCAATACTTCAAGAGCCACACCATTTAACTGATGGCACATCAACTGATGGCCCAAACTTCCACCCAATTCCATCTTCACCTGTGAATGAAGAAACAGGGCTTCAGCCAAAATTCACAAACTTTGAAAGAAGCAGATGTGTACGTACTTAAGACTATGCCAGAATGCGCTACTAATCAAAAGAAGTAACAAGAGCTCTAGCCAAGGAAAAGAGAATGAACACCCCAATTATTACACTACCACTGCCTTCATACATAAATGAACATATATCTTTACTATTCAACATGCATATATCAATGTTATACTTCACACTCAAAGAAAAGACAGTATTTCAAGAAATAAATATTGATGTACCAATCACAAAACCCTGGCTATTATCCTATTTCTTTTTAATAACATTAAATTTAAACCACCTAAGTCCCTGAATGGTTTTGGAAGAGACTGAAACACAATGGTTAGGTGGAAGCCGATGGTCAATTGAAGGTTTGGGGAAATATATGGGTCAATCTTCTTCTATTTCGTAAGTTTGTATGTTTCTAACGCCAGCAAACAAAAACTAATGCACCTGTCACGCAGAAATAAAGAACGCCTGGTTTCGGAAGACAAAAGTCAAAACTGGTTGATGTCATATTAATCCTACGGCAAGCCGCCTAGTTCATGTGCCTGTCTACCTCACCTGCCATGGCCTGGCCTAATCCATACGCGGCCTCGCTTACCCCTATTAAATTGCAAGCAGGCTAGGTACTTGTACGAACAACACGGAGAACCAATACGAAATAATCTTGATGCACACACCAACTCACATCGATTTATTTCGATAAAAGAACAAACCTGAGAACAAAACACTGCATTCCTTACGAAGCGAGGTCCTTAGATAACATCATAAATATGGCTTCAGCTCGATAGCCTACGTCTTGAAGACAGTTGGACGTCCGACTAAGACACGGAAAATGTACTTACATACTGTAATTGATGTACATCGTTTGATAGATAATGTCTTGAAACGCAACACTAATAAAAAATTATACAGTACTATTGGCACAAACAGGTCTTATTTTAAAAATATTTTGAACAATGTCTCGCCTTTCACATTAAGTGACGCCATTTTGCATTGAGTCAACAACTGAAAGCGCTATCTATCGATTCACTGACGTACTGGCGGGATTTTTCAAACAATAGGGAACACATCTTTTTATTCTCTTTTTTCCCCTCCAGGAAATATTTCAGGCACGCCCCCGCGCTTAGCGACGAATGGGACGGAATAATGTGCACAAATTCCACCGAAAACTTGTACGCCTCCTGAACACTCTAGAATCTTAATCGACATTTCGCCCTTCCTTAGCCACCCCCCCTTCGGCCCTATATCCCTTGAGGCGTATGGATCCGCGGAAGGAGGGGTAGAAAAGATGTCCAGTATGGCTGATTGACAAGATGGGTTCGAGAGTCCGGGATAAGAAATTCCCCTATGAACACCTTTTCCTCTACAGGACACTCCAAAAACTGTGGGTTCCCCAAAATTTCCATTTTTTATTACACCTATGATTAAAAAAGCAATGGCTGGTTGAAACTGAAATGTGCACACACACACACACATTTATTTCTTATACAATACTTCTCTTTCTCAAGAATATATATTAACCTATTCAGTATTCAATAAATCCTTTACCCCCTGCACAAATGTTTTCCCCCCAAGGCAATGTAGCCTCAAACCTGGCAGGTTAACATCATTATCACTATTATAAAAGCCAACTATGGTAACTGATCAAGTAGCATGCATTTTTTGTCCCTACCAGTCACTGGAATATAGAACACATTATAAAATAAAATAATTCTACTCAAGAAAAACCAGTGATTATGCAATGAAGCAATTTGCAGCAAGTTGCAGTGTTGAGCTTCATTAAATCTGCAGCAGCAAGTGGTATTGGCCTGTTTTACCTTTCAAGGAAGGAAAGTATATTAAAAAGTCTTAAAAATTATCGTTTCACAATTGGAAGTGTTGCCACCTTTCTTTGCCAGAAAAGATAACATTGCTTTCATCTGTTACATCATCGACACTTTCAACTGCTGAGAAGAAACAGTGTTAGTGACAATGAATGAGTATGGAACATTGGACCTAAAATGACAGGGAGAAACTTAATTACTTGGAGAAAAACCTGTCCCAAAGCCACTTTGTCTTCAACAAATCCCACACCAACTGGCCAGACTTTGAAACTGGGACTGTTGAGTAATTGATCAGCAACTAACCACCTCAGCCATGACATGGCCCACCCTGACAAAGTTACAGAGTACCCACTATAATGAAGATTGTTTCCCCCACCCCCACATTATGATACTCCGCTCTGGAGAAAATATTCACAGTTTTCCTCCCCTACAAGACTTCAAAATGTCAAAGCCAGAAGAAATTTCCACAATCATGAAAGGATCAAATTTCAAACATTCATCAATTTATCATCAACAGGCATATTACTTGACACGACTTCAACAGCATACAGATAACAGTAGTGTCATGTGAAAATATACAAAGTGTTTCAGGGGGACCTGCCATACTTCATAATGATCCTAAGGTTAAATTACATCGATATTATAGAAAAATACCTATATCTGGAGCTAACAGTTATGGAGATGTGGCAAGAAGTTTCCAAGAATACAAATAAATATAATTATTAATTCATGTGTGTGTGGTGTGTATTGCGTAGAATATATTTTGCTAACTTATATTCTGGAAGAAAATAGACACATCAACTCACAAGCGTCTGAGCACAGTATCAAATTTTTAATCACAGACTGAAGTAATTTTTTTTTAATTCTGCAACTGTGAATTATTTCATTTAACATAAAACATTCTTTGGTGTTCTTCGAACATACAGCTTTCATTCAATTATCACAAACCTTGCATTAAGTATGAACCCTACTTCCAGTAACCACAAACTAAAAGGAAATCTACTTTCACTATCCACAACAAATTTATGCATCCTCATGGCATACATTTACTTTTTTTTTATATATTCATCAGAGCTATCACATAAATTATTTCTACTACCAGAAAATTAATTCAGGTGTAAAACGTGAAAGAATACAAAGATCAAAACAAAAATGATAGGTCCTGCAAGGCTGTGATGACACCATATCACATGTAGTATCAAGTTTCTTGGACTTTTCCATTGCCCATTGTTTACAAACAAAAAATTAAACACATTTTACAAACAGGTACTCTGTCCTTGGGTAAAAGAGTGGGTAAACATGCATGCAGTTTGGCTTGTTACGTAAACCTCTGGGTCCAGACGCTAAGCCTGTTATGCTAAACGGAGTATTTGTTCGCCTACCTATTTACCCAAGCCCAGGTGGTAAGAGCTCACCTCCAAAATGTTGTATTTCAATTTCCGTATTTTTAAACTAAGGACAATGGACAAAGTCCAAAAACCGAATGGTGTTTAGAACAGTGTGCTCTGTAATGGATTAATTATACCTACCATTCTTCACCTTCACTGCTGTTATTCAAATGTTACTGATACCCAGACCGTGATACTTCTTCTTCTTCTTTGGTCTTATGCAAAGCATTAAATTTTATAAACAGATCAAAGGATTGAAAACAGTAAGCAGCATTCTTACCCACAATATTTTGTAAAGATATACTCATATATCACAAGCATAACTCAATTTTTCATCCACCAATATTTACTTTCAGCTTTAATGCATTAATTCTGATAAACATTAATGTTGGTCTCCAGCAAATGCCACATTCTTGTAGCATGTTTCGAAAGCTGGAGCCTTGTTTTTAGAATTGAACACAAGATTAATGCTGCATCTACTGGCAACTCACGAATGTGTAACGTCTGAAAGACATGCCACATTTATATCACCGTTTGGTCATAAATTATACATACTGGAATGTTATTGGTCCTACCAAGTACAAACTGTTCTTGTTTGGTTTTTGACTCAGTAATAGTTTCTTTCACGCCATTTCAATCCCCATGTTGTAGTTCTTCTCAGAAATGAAGGTACTAAGTGACACGTACTGGTTGCTTGCTTCAAATATCCTGTACAACTGAATGTAGAGCTTGGAGTAAAGTACAGTACATCAGGGTGGGCGCAACAGTAACCCTTGCACCTTGAACATTTCCAATCTTTTGTGCACCCCTTTGCTTAAGTAGTCAGCAACCCCTCACTTTAAATAAAGTGCAGTACATTGTTGATGGAGATGTCAGCAAAGTCAGCTGGTTTCAAGAAACAATGGCCTTAAAACCACCAGTACCACAGTCACAAAGAACATGTATGCCATAATCATTCATATATACAAACATATGCACATAACAGTAACAAAAAGCCATATATAAACTTGTACCCCCCTACGTATTTGAAAAGGTAAATCAGTCCCACTACAAGGCCTGAGGGGCCCAGAGGGTTCCAGGAAGTTAAGGTTCCCAGATTACATGACAATGGCCCAGGATGGTGGTAAGGTTGTCAGCCTTATGCACCGGCCACTTTTTACCCCCAGGAAATACTCCTGGTACTCATGTCTGTTAAAAGCTGAGTCGACCCCAGGGCCATAGTATGATCGGAAGGATTAAATCAATGAAAAATTCCAATAACATCTGGAATCGAACCAGTGACCTTCCAATTTGTAGCACAGCGCCTTAACCAATGTGCTACCACAGCCCCCCTCCTATGTATTTAGGTGATTTACTCTCCAAAATACTTAGTGATTTGATCACGATTTTAATTTTTATTAATGTTGGTATATATGAATGAGTACAGATGCAATGCATTGAATAAACGTTTCAAGTGCCTGTATGCACCTATCATACTGCCTACTAGCTCTACTTCTAAATGAAAGTGCCCTGTTAGCAGTCCCCTTGAGCATTCTTAGTTGGTATCTGCTCAAGTTGAGTATCTTACCCAGCTCTTTTAGCAGACGATTTATTAAGAAAGTCATTTTCCTTTCTTTGTCCATGAATGAACTTCAATGCTTCTCGTGTTTCTACTTGTCCAGACAAGGTCAAGGTGTTCCTGAATTTAATAAAGTGTAAGTTGAAGTCATACAAAGGAGGCACAGACCTCCATACCATATAATTAACAAAATTTTAAGGTGGTCCACTCTATCCCCAGTACGTGACTGGAAAGTGGCTGGGTGGGCCCCATAACTAGTGCAAATTTTGGAAATGAAAATCTGTTGTCCCTGCCAAGAGTCAAACCACGGTTATCCAGGTCACAGCCCTGTCAATATAGTGACACGAGCTATCCCAGCTCTTCTAACATGGGGAATGAAAAAAAAAAAACACACACAAACAACAATCAGAACGTAAAGTACTTCCTTATCAATGCTCCCCAAAATCTGAACACCACTTTGTTTGAAGATTCCCAGGTCTTGCCCACTTGTCCTCATGATATTAGTAGAATTAGCATGAAAATGAATATGTAGTACTGCAAAATGATGACAATACCTGAAGAAAAGCTGTCCCAGTGCCACTTCTTCCACACAAATCTCACACAGACTAACATGTGACAGAACCCATATAGTGACAGATTACAAACTAACCACCTAGCCCATGGCATAAACACCGCAAAAAATAATATACAAAAGTAGACTTTCTTCCACAAGGAAATCACTTTCTGTCTCCATTAGAAAGACCAACTGAGAAAATATTTGCTGCTTATTCTACCAAATACAAAAGCCACAAGTACTTACCATGGGTACAAGTCTTTTTACATGAAAGCCGGCAATACAGTTACGACTGCTCTTTAAACAGCTGCACTACAAACAACATGGCGAAATCAAATTCTAATCATCCGTATACTAAAGGTGTAAAAAGGCAATCCTCCACCTAATCTTGGTTTCAAAGCATTCATGAGTAAAATAAAAGTGTATAAATGAACTAGGAGTACGCCAGCCAAAAAAGCTTTAACTCAGATTGTTACACTGTTTTAATACAGGCTTCCTCCTATAAACATTTGCTTTTCATAGTTTACTGTCGACATGATGCAACACCAAATGTTGGTGACTTTGCCACAAACTATAATTTATCAAGTTCCCAGTAGTGTTAAATTGCTTCAAGCATTGGTTACTGTGTCAAGATTATATTTTTTGTACAGACATTTCTGCTGTAAATTTTAATCTTAAAATCTCCCCTATGATAGAAGAAATGCAAATGTTTTTGCACCTGCTTTACCCACCTGCCTTCCAGCTCTTCCCAGAAATGATTCATTCTGAGAACCATATATCAGTTATTAACACACTGACAATAGTAATTTTCCATTTGAAAGATTTTGAAAGTTCTTAAATGATTCCAAAGTCAGGTTTAATGGCTACAAACTGAAAATGTTTTTAATTATAAATTATTTGCAATAAACTAGGCCCTCCTTCTCAGAAACACCTGCTATGGCTAATGCTAGTGAAACCTCATACAAGTCATAATGTCAAGCATATTATAAAGCAGCCATGACATCACCAAAGTGACAATGCAAGAAACATCAGTGGACTACCATTAATCAACGTGCCAAGTATTCACTGCTATGAAAACAGGTCAAAAAGTGATCACATTTGTTTGCATAAATAGAAGAAAATACACACAAATTTGGATGTCTTTAAATTAGTTAGCTTCACTGAAAACCTACCTGCTGTGAAATTTTAGGCATTATACAGATACAATACCTAGTTCATAAGAGGCACTTTTACTTACCACTGCACACGTCACTTTGTCACATATGCGCAAGTGTGCATGGGCGTGGGCACACACAATCTCATTCTCTCTTCCTTGCTCTTCTCCTTCCCAACAATTTCATAAGCACGCTCAGCACATACTTCATGAACAATTCTTTTGTGTGCAAGTATATGAATATATATATATATATACACATAATAGGAATGTACACCACTTATTAACCTTTAGCATACGGCCTTTTGAACTCCAGGTTTCTGTTGTGGACTGAGATGTATTCCATTTCAATTCCCACTTTGGCACACTTTCTCTTTTGGATGAAAAGGATGAACATTTAATGGAACAATGTTGTCTCATCAACAATTGAAGATTAAATCAGTCAGTGAGAAATGATGTTTTCTGTATTTAAAGAAATACTGCTTATTCAAGTCACTCCATTCTGATGTGCAAAAGCATAAAGTACAATGTTACACAAGACAGCAAAACATGGGTGTAAAAGGATAATGATATTCAGCTCGGCACACATGGCCTTACTGAACGGAACTGACCAAAAATATAAACCACCAACACTACATACATGGACAGATTCATTTCGGAATAGACAAAAGTAAAGCATCATACAAACAAGCAGCATGTTATGTCCACCCAATTGCAAGGTGGGAGATGGTTACAGGGTAAATAATAGTGTCTGCTCAGCAGGATTTGTGGGGAATTACCAAGTACTCAACTCAGACTACTGAGTAAAGTGCCAAGGCTAGGAATGTAACAGTGGCACAACTTGACTTTTGCCATGTCTGTGTGTATCCAAAATTCCACTGCTTACACCTTCACAGTTATAACATTGGGGTGTGTCACTACACACCACTTGACAAGTAGCAAATCAGCCAGAGACAGAAGCCATACGGAGCCTGAGGAATGACAAGACAGGAGTGTATACTATGCTTATAGCACACCCAGGTGATGTACTGTAACAAAGGCTGATCAAACTGCGCTCTGTGGCCTCCAGCATCACGTGCAACTAAATGGATTTGAACATGATTTTTTTTAAACTGTTAGCTGTTCACACACAAAGCAACATTTCTTTTTAATACACAACCCATATGTCACTACAAATTTGTGGGAGCAGGTCTGAAAGTTTTGTCTGGTGTGGAACAACGCATAGCACAGAGTACAGGCTCTTCTTCTTTACTAGGTTACTGTCAGGCACATATCCAGACCTGAAGAACATGAGTATGGCCATTTTACATCATAGTGGATTGTGGCTGCACTGGTCATAACTGCAAGACATCCATATCGTAACCCGCAAGGCAAAGGCTGCCACAGCTTTCCAGCAAACACCACCAACCATGCTGATGCTGTCAGAAAATTTGGCATTACCTGACACACTGTACTGGGGGGGGAGGGGGGGCACTGTTGGTATTGCATGAACCTAAAAACTGCCTCCTACATTTGAACATAAACTGTGCTAAATACTGAGCTGAAAAGGGTTAACAGCTGCCTTTTACAGATGCTTTTCTTTCACCCATAACCAAACAAAACATCCTGTATTTTCATCTGACTTTACACCAAACTTTTGTAACAAGAAATAATATTTCATGAACTCTACATATTCATTCAACATGTTATACAGATAAAACAGCTGGCAAAACTTCAGGTCATTATTCACTGGCTCATTAAGAATGAAAAATTTTACATCAATGCAAGTCTTTTAAGATTTTCAACCACTGTGTGGCTGCAATGTGTTCCAGCAAAGTACCCCCACCAATACTCTGACAGTGAAATCAAACACACCATGCATACACATCCACCTGTCAACATGTGGTCTTCAGTCACTGAGGAAATAAAACTCTGTACAGTTGCAGATAACAAGAACTGCCTGTGTCATAAGAAGTGAAGATGGCCTGTTAGGTCAGGCCGAAACATGTCAGAGAACAAACCAACAAATAAATAATACAGTGCAAAAACTTGGTATTGATTCTTTGTGTATCTGATAATGTACATTTGGGCTCAAAATTTACCAGCTACCAAACATGTATTATGGTTAATGCTAGTTTAGAAAACACATACCATACGAACAATATGAGAAGCACAGTGTTTGAAACATAACTAACTTTATACAGTTCATCATGATGAAACTTAAAGCTACTAAATGTAAAATGTAAAACTGAGAATAACATAATACAAAATCAAAATGTCTTTCAGCACCATAGAACTTGAGATTGCAGGTCCTCAAAGCAGTGCTGATGAAGGTCATATTATCTAGGAAATCACACTGTGCTGACTGGTAAATAACTACTAACATTTCAGAAAAGTGTGTGTCTCCTCCATCTTCAGGGTTCAAGAAGACTAATACACCCTAAAAATGGAGAGAGATAGCCGGCTCCTTCAAAATGTCAGTAACTGTTTAAACAGCTGTATCTCTAAACACATGAACCTTTCTTATGCCACAAGCATGGGGGGAGGGGGGGGGGGGGGGAGGAAAAAAAAATACAAACACAATTTCATTTACTGGTGTATTGTGGCCATCACTGTTTATTATACTGCCAAAAAAAAATTATATTCATATGAATATGAAAAAAAAAAAGAC
>Ga0123354_10008028_pt1 | contig 16012 bp, 14 predicted proteins | sample TergutLab28metaG_2_FD_97872 | JGI IMG/M metagenome (GOLD analysis project Ga0123354, IMG submission 97872) | Labiotermes labralis P4 segment gut microbial communities from Petit-Saut dam, French Guiana - Lab288 P4 | ecosystem: Host-associated > Arthropoda: Insects > Digestive system > Gut ...
GCGCGCCTTCGTCGATCAGTGCGTCGAGAAACTCGTCGCCGGCACGCTCGACACCGCCACCGCCTCGATGGTCAAGCTCTGGGCGTCCGAGCAGCAGGGCCGCGTGGTCGACGAGTGCCTGCAACTGCACGGCGGCTACGGCTACATGAACGAGTACCTGATCGCCCGCATGTACGCCGATGCCCGCATCCAGCGCATCTACGGCGGCACCAATGAAATCATGCGCGAGGTCATCGCGCGCGCGATGTGACCCGGCAAGGCGACGCCATGGACGCTTACCAACACCTTCGCATCGAGCAGCGCGGCGGCGTGGCTTGGGTCACGCTCGATAGGCCCGAACAGCTCAACGCACTGAACTCGCGGCTGATTGCCGAACTCAATGACTTCTTCGGCGGCCTGAACGCGCGTTCCGAGGCTCGCGTGGTGGTGCTGCGCGGCGCGGGCCGCGCGTTCTGCGCCGGCCTGGATCTCAAAGAAGCGCAGGCCAGAGGCGCGCGCAAGGGCGTCGTTGACAGGCTCGAAACGCAGAAGAACGTGCGCGACGTCATGCTCCACATGCGGCGCTGCCCGCAGCCGGTGATCAGCATCGTGCAGGGCGCGGCCTCGGGCGGCGGCTTCGCGCTCGCGCTTGCATCCGATATCCGGTTGCTGACGCCTGACGCGCGCATGAACGCGGCCTTCATTCGCCTCGGCCTGAGCAGCTGCGATGTCGGCGTGAGCTACTTCCTGCCGCGGATGGTCGGCGCTTCGGTGGCGGCCGAGTACATGCTCACCGGTCGTTTTCTCGACGCGCAGCGCGCGCATGCGCTCGGGCTGGCGAGCCGCGTGGCCGAACTGCCGGCGCTCGAAGAAGAGGCCGCCGCGCTGGCCGCCGACATGCTCGGTGCCACGCCGCTCGGCCTGCGGCTGAGCAAGGAGGCGCTGGCGCTGGCGATCGACGCCCCCTCGCTCGAAGCCGCCATCGCGCTGGAAGATCGCAACCAAGTCCTTTGCACGCAAGGCGAGGACTTCGCCGAAGGCGTCAACGCCTTCCTGGAAAAACGCGCGCCGCGCTATGGAGCCGCCAGATCATGACATTGGACGACCTGCAATTTCGCCCGGGCCTGCTGCGCGGCCAGCGCTTGCTCGTCACCGGTGGGGGCACCGGACTGGGCCGCGTGATGGCCGAAGCCTTCCTGATGCTGGGCGCGGAGGTGTTCATTTGCGGACGCCGGCGCGACGTGCTCGAGGCCACCGCCGCCGACCTTCAAGCCGCGCACGGCGGTCGCGTCGTGCCGATGGCCTGCGACATCCGGCAGGCCGAAGCGGTGGAGGCCATGGTCGCCGCGATCTGGGCCGACGGCGGCCCGCTCACCGGGCTGGTCAACAACGCGGCGGGCAACTTCATCAGCCGCACGCAAGACTTGTCGCCGCGCGGCTTCGATGCCATTGCGAACATCGTGTTTCGGGGCTCGTTTTTCGTCACGCAGGCTTGCGGCAAGCGCTGGATAGACGGCGGCACGCGGGCCTCGGTGCTGTCCATTCTGGTGAGCTGGATCTGGAACGGCTCGCCCTTCGTGGTGCCCTCGGCCATGTCGAAAGCGGGACTGCACGCCATGACGCAGTCGCTGGCTGTGGAATGGGGGCCCTACGGCATCCGCTGCAACGCCATCGCGCCGGGCTTGTTCCCGACCGAAGGGATGCTCGCGCGGCTCGACCCCACGGGCGGCAACTTCGAGCATGGCTCACGCAACCCGATGTGCCGCGCGGGCCGCATGCCGGAGTTGGCCAATCTGGCGGTTTACCTGATGTCGCCGGGCGCCGAGTATGTCAACGGACAAACGATCGCGATTGACGGCGGCCAGTTCCAGGCCACCGGCGCCAACTTCTCGCACCTGTCGGCGTGGTCCCCGGACGATTGGGCGCGGGCCGCCGAAGCCGGCAAGCGGGCTTCGGCAAAGTGACTTCAATTCGCGTTAGAAACGCTCATCACCGTTCAGTCCGAACGGTTTTTTATTGAAACGCGAATTCGAGTCAGCCATGCAATTCAATGGCTTGCGCTGGCAGGCTGAGGCTGCGCTTGGTGTGCGGGCGCTTGCTGCTGGTTGTCAGCAGATAGGGCGTGGCTGCCAGGCCAAGTTGCTCTTTCAGCGCGCGTTCGAGCTTGGCATTGTTTTGCTCGAAGAATTCTTTTTCCATGCTGTCGCTCATCGCATGACTGGCGTACTGGCTGCCGCGGTCGCTATGCAAGATCACGCCAGCATCGGGTTTTGCGCCGGAACCACGCCATCGTCAGCGCATCCGTGGCGATCTGCGCTGTCATGCGCGGCTTGATCGAGCAGCCGATGACCTCGCGGTTGAACAGGTCCAGCCAAAGGCTATCTGAGCTATTCGACGCTGGTTCCGGCCTTCAAGCGCTTTGTATTCCGCGCGCTGCGCGCGTCCACGCTGTCGGTCGATGAAGTTGCCGTGGCTCGGGCTGCATCGCTGCATTGGTTGCCCCACACACACGCCACGCGGGTGATCGAGCACGGCGGCGCGAGGCCATGGAAGCGGTGTTTTCTGGTCCGCTTGTCGTGCTGGAGTTCAACGGCACCAGCGACAAGCGTCAGGCTGCTTGAAGCTGCCTGCGCAGCTGCCGCCATCGCCTGATGGCGTTGTTGACGGTGGTACGAAGAAGCACTGGATCCTCGGAAACCTGCAGTTGCTCAAATTCGCCGTACCAGACGGGGACTGGCGAGAAGTCAACGCCAGTCTCCAGGAACACGCCATAGGCCGCGTTTCCCTTCGCTTTTGCGCGACACAACGCTAGTTAGCGGTGCCGCCACTTGGCGACAGGGGAATCGAGATCGAAGCACCCATGCCTCCTATCACACGACTGACCGCCGAGCATAGCCAGCCACTGCAATTGCTCGATGTGACGTAGTACCCAGCTGTTGGGCCAACAACATACTCAAACCCGTCTGTCACTGGATCATAAGAATAGAAACCGAGTGCAAACCACCCCAAATAAACGTAATCTTGCATGCCGTAGTTATTAATTTTTGCAATCGTGGGGCTGGTAGTGTCTGCCTGATAGGAGAAAGTTGCCAGTTGCGTCTCGTCTTTCAGGTACACGACACCGCCGTAGTTGGCGTTAAGGTATAATGCGCGATACCCCTTTGCGCCCTCGCTGTTTAGTTGCGCAAGAAAATCACTCACGGTTAGCGGTGCCGCTGGGGCAGTATAGGTATAGGTTGCCTTTGATGTGTCGTCCCTGACATACAACTCCTGCAACGGAACCCCGTAAAGAGAGAGCCAGTATCCTCCTTTCCCCATTGTGTTGAGTTGGGCGAGAAGGTCCGCAGCATTGGCAGGAATTGGGGCGGTCGTATACTGGTACTTGGCTGAAGAGCCGTTGTCCTTGTGATACACCGACCAAACAATAGGCTGAGTGCCTGAAGGTGGAGATATCAAAAATGATCCCAAAAGAACCATATCGAAAAGATAGCCGTTTGCGCCTTCGGCATTGACTTGAGTCATGAAGTCAGCTAGATTGAGTTGGTAAGGCAACAGGTCGTAACTATAGGTCTTCTCGGAGCCATCGTTGACGAAAGTCCAGCCAAAGTCGTTGTAGTTATAGTGGTCCTGATAAAAATAGAAGCCTTTAGCACCTTCCTGATTGAGCAACGCCAAAAATGTATCAGGCGAGATTTGCCCGGTTGGGACTTGTTTTGTCTCATAAAAAACGGATGCGCGCGAAAATGTGGCTACCACGGTGCAGTTGGCGGTAATGGCCTTGGTCGTGTAGGCATTTCCGCTGAGCGTGCCGCCGCATGTGCCGCTAACCGACGCGGTGTAGCCGGCATTGGGCGAAATTGTGAACGATGTAACCTTGCCCGAGTCCACTTGAACCGTTGTCGCCGGGTTGATGGCGCCATCGCTGCTGGTCATGCTGGGCGTGACGGTGTAGGTTGGCGTTATTGGTGGGCCGTTGCTTCCTCCACCACAGGCTTCCAAGATCAAACTGAAAAATACTGTGGCTGTCAATTTGACGCTTTTGTTCATATCACCACCTACCAATATTAAGTTAACAGAAAATGGATGTAGCGCAAGCGGCACAGCCAAAGATTTTCATTGATGAAAACCCGCCTACTATAAAAATAGGCGGGCCCGCGCGGGTCGCAGCGTACTGTCCTTAAGTTCAGAACTGCACGTTAGCAGAACATGAGGCAGCGATGGTACCGGTCGTGTAGGTGCTACCGTTCCAGCTGCCACCGCAAGTGCCCGTTACTGTAGAAATAGGGCCTTCGCTGGGGTCAAACGAGAACGCATAGGAATGTCCTGCTGCAACCTGATAGGGCCAAGTTGCGGCGTTGCCGGCTTTATCCGTTGCGGTAAGCGTAATGGTATAGGTAGTATCAAATTTTACATTGGCAGTGCATGCGCCAGTGATGACATTGGTCGTGTAGGTGCTCTCATTCCATGTGCCGCCGCAAGTGCCTGTTACAGAAGCAATGGGGCCCATACTGGTTCCAAACGTGTACCAATAGGTTTGTCCTGATTGCACCTGATAGGTATAGGTACTACTGTTGTTGGCTGCATCCGTTGATGTAAGCGTAAGGGTGTACATCTGCGGGCTGAGCCACAGCGACAGACCATTGGTGTACGCCAAATCGAAGCGGCCATAATAAATTGGTTTGGAGTAGTTGGCGCCACAATCAGGCGATTGATTTGGATCGACGCCTCTTAACTGACCAACAACCTTTCCGTTGATGAACAGGGGGCCCCCACTGCTGCCTCCTGCGCTCATGCCGTACGTAAAAACAGTTTTATAAAATGGGTTGCCGGAAGTCGAATTACACGAATAAGAATAGTCAGCATTCTGAGAGCAGGTGGCGCCCACCACGCTTTCATTGTATTTTTGAAGTTCGCCCCCAGGATGGTCAATGCCAAACGCGACCGACCCCATATTAACTGGTGCCGCGTTCCAGTCGGCAAACGTAGCGTTGGCCGGCGGGGTGTCCTTCAGGAGCAGCAAAGAATTGTCAGTGATCTCATTCGTGTACAAAAGGTACGCGCCGGTAACAATACTGTCTGAAGCATTATCGTCAGCTATGCCACTATTGCAAATGGTTGAGCGGTAATTCCATGCTAGTGCCAACGTCGAGGCGACAGTTTGGGTGGAGATGCAATGATTGGCGCTGAGGAAATACGGCGTGTGATCATTCTTTGTGTTATTTAGTAGCGTTCCGGTACATAATGAGGTGCTGCCTGGGCTATCGGTATAAGCCATCTTGGCGACGGCGTGCATTTCGTTGCTGCGACCCGTTGTGCACATTACATCCTGGCTACATGTAGGGGCCCCCAGAACGGGAAGGTTGGAACTCCACGTCGCATCATCGCTGGGCAGCATTGACAGTTGCGACACCAGCGGCAGCGACACCTCCACCAGATCTGGATCAGTGCCGGCTGGAAGTTCGATTTCTAGCGCCCCCCTGGAACCTTTCACTATGGGTAGCCAGTAGGTGTGGGCTGCGGCGCTGTTGTCACCGGCTTTCAAGTTCATCTGGATGGTGTTCAGTACTTCAGTGGCGGCGATTTCGATCGTATCTGCCGCGTCCGGCGCATACACGCGCAACTTCGCCTCCGGCGGCAGTTGAACAACATGCAAACCAAGCCGCAATCCCCGCGCTTCGAACACTTCCACGCTGATGGCGGCTCGCAGACTACCGTCCGCAGCCTGCGTCCACGTCAGCAGACGCGCAGTCGCCGTCGCGTCTGCGGCATCAGGCACTGCGCGCCCCACACCGATTTGTAGTGGCTTAGCGGGTGCCGACGAGGCAGGCAGCGCAGCGGCCTGCGTGCTTGCTGGGACCGCCAACGCAGCAGCCTCCGCGTTTGTTAACGCCTGCAAAACGATCACATGCGGTGACACGCGCTGACTCGCGGTTTGCGACAACGCGCGAATCGGCGTCGAATTGGTGGCATTGACGGCATCGTTAACGTTCAGTGCAGGCAACGGCTGCATGATCGGCTGCTGCGTGCTCGACTGGTTGATCGGCTGCGTGCTTGACTGGTCGATCGGCTGCATGATCGGCTGTGCGATCGGGTGCATGACCGGCTGCGTGGTCAGCAGCCTGATCTGCTGGGCGTTGGCGAACATCGCCAACGCCAAGAGCGAGAGTGGAAGTAGCAGATTTCTGGTCACCCGGATTGGTCTTTGCAATTGCATTTCAAACACCTCTCTTGCGTTGATAGATAGAAAAACTGCAGAAAAATTAGCCCTTCTGCGGTCCCTGCTAGGCACTTCAGTGAAAGCTTTGCGGGCGTGCCCCAACTTCAAGTTGGCCGCAGCGACCCATTGTCGCTAGTTGTGGCTAACTGTCAATGATTGTGTGCTATGTTAGTTGGGTATTCACAAAGCAGATTGCCAAGCGCAGCGACATCCACCTTGCGTTTCTCGGCCTCTTGCTCAGGAGAGGCACCAGCGACAAGCGTCAGGCTGCTTGAAGCTGCCTGCGCAGCTGCCGTCATCGCCTGATGGCGTTCTCATCCCACATTTTTGACCGTTCGAGCTTGTCGAAGCCCTGCGCCTTGGCTTCGACAAACACGAGCGGTTGGTTCGTTTTGAACACGAAGGAAGCACAGCTGCGTGAGCGCAGCCAAGTCGCTCGACATGGTCTCGCATGTGATGTTGTCCACAAAAAACGTGGGCAAGGTTGTGGACAAGGGCTGTATGGCGCAAATCGCCCACCTGGGCCGCGCCGCCGTCTGCGAGGGGCGCGGGGAGCGCGGCGGGCCGTGCGGCTTACTTTGCCTGTTTGAGGCGCGTCGGCGCGTCAGTCCGAGCGCATCCTTGAGCCAAGCGCGGTCGATGGCGCCGCCAAAAGGCCAACGCGGTGCGGCTTCACGCCGCTTGATGCGGGACTTCCACTAAATCCATATGCGTTTTGCTTGACGAGCGGCAAAAACACATACACAATTTGCCCATGATCTCCTTCACCCAGGAAAAGCGCGCCCTGAACCTGCGCAAGCATGGGCTGGATCTGGCGATTGCGCGGGAGGTTCCGCGTGGCGCGACGATCACGAGAGAGGATCGGCGCGCGCACTACGGCGAAACCCGTTTACAGACGCTGGGGGGTCTATCAAGGGGAAGTTGTTTTCGTGGTGCACACACCACGCGGCGACGCCGATCACATCATCAGCATCCGAAAGGCCGACAGACATGAAACACGCTACTACTGGCAGCACGCCGCCGGCTGAACCGCTGGCCGACCAAACGGATTGGGCGCGGGTGCGCGCCATGACGGACGCGGACATCCTGTACGACGAGGACAGCCCGAAAACCGCGCCAGAGGATTGGGAAGGGGCCGTGGTGAAAATGGGCGACACCGTCATCGGCCACACGCCGCGCCGTCGCGGCCCGGGCAAGAAGCCCGCGCGCGTGGCGATCCAGCTTCGCCTGCCACCGGATGTGCTGGCGGCTTGGAAGGCGACTGGGCCGGGCTGGCAAACACGCATGGCCGAGCGCCTTGCCATGCCTTTGGCGTAGGGCTGCTTTACAACCTGCCAGCCAGCCGCAGGGACGCACGCAGCATGTCGTTGATGCGCGTTTGCCAGCCGTGGCCGGAGGTGCGCAGCGCCGTCAGCACGTCGGGGTCGAGTCGCAACTTGACCGGCTCCTTGGTGACATGGGCCTTGGGACGGCCCGTGCGTACTTGGGGACGGACGGCCTCCCATTGCTCATCGGTCAGCGGCAGCGCACCCTCGTCGGCCATGGCGGCGGCGGTGATGGCGGCGTCTTCCGCCTGAGTGGGCAGGAGGGTTCCGGCTTTAAGTTTCGGCATAGCGTTTGACCTCTCACTCGAACCCCCGGGCCGCAGCCAGCGACACGCCGTGCTTGGCCACGTTGCGGGCATCCTTAGCCGGGTCGAATTCGATCTGCACGCTGGTTATCGTACACCCAATAAGTGTGGGGCGGAAATTTCCTGATGCCTGCCTCCAAGGCGGGCATCAGGATGGGCGCGTTGCGCAAGCGTCAGATCACGCCCTGCGCGCGCAGCGCCGCCAGTTCGGCGGCGTCCAGCTTGAGCATGCTGCCCAGCACCTCGTCGGTGTGCTGGCCCAGCAGGGGCGGGGGCAGGTCGGTACGCACCGGGGTGGCGCTCAGCTTCAGCGGGCTGGACACCAGCCGCAGGTCGTCCTTGATCGGGTGCTTCCAGTGCGTCACCATGCCGCGCAGATTCACCTGCGGGTCGTTGAACACCTCGGCCAGGTTGTTGATGGCGCCGCAGGGCACTTTCACGGCCTCCAGCGCGGCCAGCCAGTCGGCCTTGGTGCGCGTCTTCATGACGGCTTCCATCTGCGGGATCAACTCGGCACGGTGGGTTACGCGGCCGACGTTTTTCTGGAACAGCGGGTTTTCGGCCAGATCGGGCCGGCCCGCCACCTGGCAGAACTTGACGAACTGGCTGTCGTTGCCCACGGCCAGGATGATGTGGTCGTGGCTGCCGTCGGGGCGCGGCGCGACTTCGAACACCTGGTAAGGCACCACGTTCTGGTGCGCGTTGCCCATGCGGCCCGGCACCTTGCCGCTGACCAAGTAGGTGGCGCCCAGGTTGGCCAGCATGGCGGTCTGGGTGTCGAGCAGCGCCATGTCCACGTGCTGGCCCTGGCCGGTGCGCTCGGCGTGGCGCAGCGCGCCCAGGATGCCCACGGTGGCGTACATGCCGGTAAACAGATCGACCACCGCCACGCCCACCTTTTGCGGGCCGCCGCCCAAGTCGTCGCGCTCGCCGGTCAGGCTCATCAGGCCGCCCATGCCCTGGATCACGTAGTCGTAGCCGGGGCGCGGCGCATACGGCCCGTTCTGACCGAAGCCGGTCAGGCTGCAATACACAATTTTGGGGTTGATGGCCGAGATGGCGGCGTAGTCTAGCCCGTAGCGGGCCATGTCGCCGACCTTGTAGTTTTCGATGAACACGTCGCACTGCGCGGCCAGCTCGCGGATCAGGCGCTGGCCTTCGGGCGTCGAAATGTCGCAGGTGACCGAGCGCTTGTTGCGGTTGACGCTCAGGTAGTACGCCGCCTCGTGCGAAGGCGCGCCGTCGTCGCCCGTCAGGAAGGGCGGGCCCCAGGTGCGCGTGTCGTCGCCGGTGCCGGGGCGCTCGATCTTGATCACGTCGGCGCCGAGATCGGCGAGGTTTTGCGTACACCACGGGCCCGCCAGAATGCGGGAAAGGTCCAGGACACGGATGCCGTCAAGTGCGTTCATCGTTACAACTGCGAGTTTCTTGTCAGGGGGCGGCTATTGTGACTCAGCCCGGGGCCGCGCCCGCCGCGCGGTGCCCAGCAGATAAACTCCGCACCGATGAATGCCATTCTGGTGATCGCCCACGCCCCGCTGGCTAGCGCGCTGCGGGCCGCTGCGCTGCACGTGTTCCCCGACGCCGGGGGCGCCATCCAGGCGCTGGACGTGCAGGCCGACGACGCGCCCGAAGCCACGCTGGCCCGCGCCGAAGCCGCGCTGGCCGCCGGAACGCACGAGGAGGGCGTGCTGGTGCTGACCGACGTGTTCGGCGCCACGCCCTGCAACGTGGCGCAGCGCCTGCTGGCGCGCGACGCGCGCGCGCGGCTGCTGGCCGGCGCCAACCTGCCGATGCTGCTGCGCGCCGTCAGCTACCGGCACGAGCCGCTGGAGACCCTGCGGGACAAGGCCATGACCGGCGGCGCGCAGGGCATCATGCCGGTGGCCGCGGCGGCACCAAAATCCACGAGCACCGAATGATTACCAGCCAGATCACCATCAGCAACAAGCTGGGCCTGCACGCCCGCGCCTCGGCCAAGCTGACCAAGCTGGCCGGCAGCTACCCCTGCGAGGTGTGGATGAGCCGGGGCGAGCGCCGCGTCAACGCCAAGAGCATCATGGGCGTGATGATGCTGGCCGCCGGCCTGGGCAGCGTGGTCACGGTGGAAACCAGCGGCGCCCAGGAGCAGGAAGCCATGGACGCCCTGCTGGCGCTGATCGGCGACAAATTCGGCGAAGGGGAGTGAAGGCCATGCCCCATCCTTGGCGCGATGTGGGGACTGCGGCATGACCTTCTCGGTGCACGGCATCACGGTCTCGCGCGGCATCGCCATCGGGCGCGCCGTGCTGGTAGTTTCCAGCCGCATGGACGTGGCGCACTACTTCATCGAGCCCAGCCAGGTGCCCGCCGAACTCAAGCGCCTGCGGGCCGCGCGCGACGCCGTGATCGAGGAACTGCAGCGCCTGCGCCAGGACATGCCCAAGGACGTGCCCGCCGAACTCGCCGCCCTGCTGGACGTGCACCTGATGCTGCTGCAAGACGAAATGATGGGCGCCAGCGTGCGGCAATTCGTCTCCGAGCGTTTTTACAACGCCGAATGGGCGCTGACCACGCAGACCGAAATCGTCTCGCGCCAGTTCGACGAAATGGAAGACGCCTACCTGCGCGAGCGCAAGGCTGACATGGAGCAGGTGGTCGAGCGCATGCTGCGTCACCTGAAAGGCGCGCCACCGCCGGTGGCCGCGCCGCCGCGCGCGCCGCGCCAGCAGGAACTGCTGCTGGCCGACACCCTGGACGCGCCGCTGGTGCTGGTGGCGCACGATTTGTCGCCCGCCGACATGCTGCAATTCAAGAACAGCGTGTTCGCCGGCTTCGTCACCGATGTCGGCGGCAAAACCAGCCATACCGCCATCGTGGCGCGCAGCATGGACATTCCCGCCGTGGTCGGCGCGCGCTCGGCCAGCCAACTGGTGCGCCAGGACGACTGGGTCATCGTCGACGGCGACGCCGGCGTGATGATCGTCGATCCCTCGCCCATCATCCTGGCCGAATACGGCTTCAAGCAGCGCCAGGTGGAACTGGAACGTGGCCGGCTGGCGCGCCTGAAAAACACTCCCGCCGTCACCCTGGACGGCCAGCGCATCGAACTGCTGGCCAACATCGAGCAGCCCGCCGACACCGCCGCCGCGCTGGCCGTGGGCGCCGTTGGCGTGGGGCTGTTCCGCTCCGAGTTCTTGTTCATGGGCCGCGAGGACGGCAAGCTGCCCGACGAAGAAGAGCAGTACCGCGCCTACCGCGCCGCCGTCGAGGGCATGCACGGCATGCCGGTCACCATCCGCAGCGTCGACGTGGGGGCCGACAAACCGCTGGACGACCGCCGTGTCGACATCACCCACCTCAACCCCGCGCTGGGCCTGCGCGCCATCCGCTGGAGCCTGTCGGAGCCGGCCATGTTCCTGACCCAGTTGCGCGCCATCCTGCGCGCGGCGGCGCACGGCCAGGTGCACCTGCTGATCCCCATGCTGGCGCACGTGCGCGAAATCCGCCAGACGCTGGAACTGCTGGCCAAGGCGCGCGCGCAGCTCGACGCGCGCGGCCAGGTGTATGGGCAGGTGAAAGTCGGCGCCATGATCGAAGTGCCTGCCGCCGCGCTGTCGCTGCGACTGTTTCTGCGCTACTTCGACTTTTTGTCCATCGGCACCAACGACCTGATCCAGTACACCCTGGCCATCGACCGCGCCGACGAATCGGTGGCGCACCTGTTCGACCAGTTGCATCCCGCCGTGCTGCGCCTGCTGGCCGACACCATCGCCGAAGGCGCGCGCCAGGACAAGCCCATCAGCGTGTGCGGCGAAATGGCGGGCGACCCCGGCATGACCCGGCTGCTGCTCGGCCTGGGGCTGCGCAGTTTCTCCATGCACCCGTCGCGGATATTGGCCGTCAAACAGGCAATCCTGCGCGCCGACGCCGGCAAGCTGGCGCCCTGGGCGCAGGCCGTGATCGAGAGCGAGGAGCCGGCGGAGTTGCTGGCAGGGTAGGGGATTTTTTATAACGGGTGGGTAATTAAATGGACTCGCCCAAGCCGAGGCGTCCAAGCGCCACGGTGGCATCCTCAAGGCTCCAGCCAACGACAGCGAGGACGAGCCCATGAAACAGCATACGCCACTTCAGACAGCAGCCATCTTGTCGGGCAGCACCGCTCTTGCGGTGGATCTGGCCAAGCGGGTCTTTCAAGTCGCTGCCGAAGACGCCTGCGGCAAGGTGATCTACGAAGACCGCATCAAATCGCGCGAAGCGTTCGCGGCGGTTTTAAGCCGCTTGCCAGCGGGCGTGACCGTCTTGATGGAAACCGGCACCGGCGCACAGGCCTGGGCACGCCAGCTCGGTGAGCAAGGCCACGCGGTGCGCATCTTGCCTGCACAGCGCGTAGCCGAACACCGCAGCGGTGCCAAGAACGATCGCAACGATGCGCTGGCCATCTTGCGTGCGGGCCACGACAGGCAGCATTGCCGCCGTGTCCGTCAAGAGCGTTCAGGCGCTGACCATGCAAGCGCTGCACCGGGTCCGGCAAGGCTACATACGCTGGCACACCTCGCTGGGCAACCAGATGCGCGGGCTGTTGCTCGAACATGGCATAGCCCTGGCGCAAGGCAATGCGGCCATCGTGCGCAGCGTGCCCCAAGTGTTGGAAGACGCCCATACGAGCGTGCCCGAACTGCTGTGCGAGTTGCTCGCCGAACTGCTGGCCGAATGGACGCACCTGGGCGAGCGCATCCAGGCGATGAATGCCAGGCTGCAAGCCCAAGCCCGCGAGGATGGCAAGGCACGTCAGCTGATGACGATACACGGATTCGGCCCGATCATTGCCACCAGCGCTGCTGGCCAAGCAAAGCGAGCCCGAACGCTTTGCCAACGCGCGCCAGTTTACCGTCTACTTCGGGGCGCTGCCCGAGCAGCGCAGCAGCGGCAACAAAGTGCGGCTGGGCAAGATGAGCAAGCGCGGCGATGCTTATCTGCGCAGCCTGGTGATCGAAGGCGCGCACGCGGTGCTGCGGCATCTGTCGCCTGATTCACAGCGGTCCGATGACCGGCGCCTGCTGCGCTGGATGCAGCGCCATGGACGCAAAGGCGCAGCGATTCGGCTGGCCAACCGCAATCTGCGCATTGCTTGGGTGCTGCTGCAAAGCGAACAGAGCTACTGCTGCGAGCCCGGCAGGCTCGCTCAGGCGACCTATCTTCAGGAGAGCGACATGAACTGAGCGAGCGCAGTTGCAGAGCGATTCAACGACTGAGAGTTTCGTCACCGGGGCGCGAAGGCGCACTAACCGCTGCTAAGGGAACATTGACAACAGGTCAGACCGTCGCGCACAAATGCCTACCATCCTACCGGCCCTTGAGGCCTTCACGTAATTGGCATGTCGCGAGCTCACACGATGTTGGCCACAAGCATATTCAGTGCTTGCTTGAACAGGCCTGATACATAGATGCAACCGGTGTTCTTTGTTCAGATGCAGGGGTTGACGGGAAGGACGAATCCATACATAGGGTGGGTAGAGCGCCAGCGAAACCCATCATTCGTGAATTTGACAAACGTTGGGTTTCGCTGCGCTCTACCCAGCCTGCGCAAGCTGCCGAGGTCATGACGGCATGAGGTTCATGCCGTTTCCGGCTCACTCATCCTCCTCCCGCAACTGGAACCTGCTCGCCAATTGCTGCTGCACATTGGGCGGCACCGCCGCGTAGCGGGCGAATTCGATGGTGTAGCTGCCTTGGCCGCCGGTCAGCGACTTCAGGCGCGCTTCGTAGTCGCTGAGTTCGGCCAGCGGCACTTCGCCGCTGATGGCCGCCAGGCCGTGGCGGCGGCCATCGGTGCCGGTGATGTGGCCGCGCCGGCTGGAGAGGTCGCCGGTGAGGTCGCCGATGGTGGCTTCCGGCCCGATGATCTCGATGTTGACGATCGGCTCCAGCACGATGGGCCGGGCGTTGCGGATGGCCTCAATCACCGCCTTGCGGCCCGCCGTGGTGAAGGCCACGTCCTTGCCGTCCACCGGGTGCGTCTTGCCGTCGTACACCGTGACCTGCAAGTCCTCCACCGGGTAGCCGGCGACGACGCCGTCTTCCAGCCCCTGGCGCACGCCTTTTTCGACGGCGGCCATGAACACGCCGGGTATGACGCCGCCCTTGACGGCGTCGACGAATTCAAAGCCTTCGCCGCGCTCCTTGGGCGCGATGCGCAGGTGCACCTCGCCGAACTGGCCGGCGCCGCCCGACTGTTTCTTGTGCCGGTGCATGGCCTGGGCGGGCGCGGTGATGGTTTCGCGGTAGGGGATGCGCGGCGGGCGGGTGTCGACTTCCAGCTTGTACTGGCTGGCCATCTTCTCCAGCTTAGCTTTCAGGTGGATGGCGCCCAGGCCCCGGATGACGGTTTCGTTGCTGCTGGGGTGGCGCTCGACGACGAAGGTCGGGTCTTCCGCCACCAGCTTGCCGAGGATGTCGAACAGGCGCTGTTCGTCGCCTTTTTTCCGGGTTTCCACGGCCAGCCCGGACATGGGCTTGGGAAAGCCGAGCGGGGTGAGGTGGATGTGGTCTTCGTCCTGCGAGTCGTGCAGCACGCTATCGAAGGTGATGTCGTCGATCTTGGCGACGGCGCCGATGTCGCCCGGCAGCAGTTCGTCGACGTCGATCACGTCCTTGCCTTGCAGCCGGTACAGGTGGGCGACCTTGAAGCGCCGCTTGCCGTCGCCGATGAACAATTGCATGTCTTTTTTCACCGTGCCCTGGTGCACGCGGAAGATGCTGATCTTGCCCATGTAAGGGTCGACCACCACCTTGAAGACGTGCGCCAGCACGTGTTTGGCGGGATCCGGCTCAGCGTGGAAGGGTTCGGGCGCGGCGCCCGGCTCGCCCTTGTAGAACGGCGGCGGGTTGCCTTCGGCGGGGTTGGGCGCCAGCGAGGCCAGCACGTGCAGCAGTTGCGGGATGCCGGCGCCGGTGCGCGCCGAGGTGAACAGGATCGGCACCAGGTGCCCGGCGCGCAGCGCCTTTTCGAACGGCGCGTGCAGGGCGGCGGCGCTGGGGTCGGCGCTGTCTTCCAGGTACTGGGCCAGCAGGTCCTCATCTTCTTCCACGATCTGGTCGATCAGCGCCCGGTGCGCGGTGGCGACGGAAGCGAAGTCGGTCGCGCCGGCATCGTGTTCCAGCACTTCGACGGCCTCGGCGCCGCCGTGCGCCGGTAGGTCGAGGACCATGCATTCGTTGCCGAAGCGTTCGCGGATGTCGGCCACCAGGCCGGGCAGGTCGAGGTTTTCGGCGTCGATCTTGTTGATGACGATCATCCGGCACAGCTGACGTTCGGTGGCGTAGCGCATCATGCGCTCGGTCATCAGTTCGATGCCGTTCTGGGCGTTGATGACGATCAGCGCGGTATCCACGCCGGCCAGCGCGGCGATGGCCTGGCCGGAGAAATCGGGGTAGCCCGGGGTGTCGATGAGGTGGATGTGGGTGCCTTCGCAGTCGAAGCCGAGCACCGCCGAATGCAGCGAGTGGCCGGCTTGCTTTTCCTGGGGGTCGAAGTCGCTGACGGTGCTGCCTTTTTCCACGCTGCCGCGGGCGGCGATGGCGCCGCTGGCGTGCAGCAGCGCTTCGGCCAGCGAGGTCTTGCCGACGGCGCCGTGGCCGACCAGGGCAACGGAACGCAGCGTTTCGATCATGTTGTTCGACATCGTGTTCTCCCGGAACGTTGTGAAACCAGAAATCGAGGACCGGGTACGATTTTGACGCAAGCCGGCGGGGGCGCTTTCAGGCCGCCTCGTGAAACATCAAGGAAGCGCGGAATTCAGACGAATTTTCTTCAGGGGAGCCGCCGCGAGCCACGCGATGACCGGGGCGCCAGAAGAAAAATGGCCGCGTGGTCTTATTCCCCTCCGCGGAGGGGTGGCGCGCAGCGCCAGGGTGGTCACGGCGTCACCTGAAAAGCCGGGCGTGATGAGGATGCCGCGTGACTACCCCGCCCTTCGGGCACCCCTTCGCGGAGGGGAATGGAACCGCCGCGCCCTCCGGGGCGAGGGGCTTCATTTCAGGCCCTACCGCGCCACCCGGCGCGCGCCCGCTCCGCCCAGCCACGCCGCGCCCAACGCGCACGCCGCCAGCGCCCACACGATCACCGCGCCCGAGGGCAGGTCGAACAGCGCCGACAGCGCCAGCCCCAGCGCATAGCCCGCCGCGCCGAGGCCGTAGGCGACTAC
>Ga0123354_10008030_pt1 | contig 16011 bp, 10 predicted proteins | sample TergutLab28metaG_2_FD_97872 | JGI IMG/M metagenome (GOLD analysis project Ga0123354, IMG submission 97872) | Labiotermes labralis P4 segment gut microbial communities from Petit-Saut dam, French Guiana - Lab288 P4 | ecosystem: Host-associated > Arthropoda: Insects > Digestive system > Gut ...
ACGGGCGTATTCGGTTTTCAGGACGATCATCGGGTCCTTGCCGTGCATGATGACGTTGCCGGCGCGGATTTCCTGGGCGGTTTTCATGAGAGTGGGTTCCAGTGAGTGAGGAGAGCGTGGCCGCTCGTGCACCGGAGTTCTCGGTCTGTGCGCGTGGCGGCAAAGGGGCGAACAGCGTCCGGGCGGCGGGTCGGCCTGTGTCCAGCGTAATTCGCAAAACCACGCATTTTAACGTTTTTCAGCCACGAATCGCAACAATTGCGTCACCAGCTCGTCCTGCCCGAGCAGCCGCTGACGCGCCGCTTGCACGCAGGCGCGCCACGCGCTCAGGTCGCGCCGCCAGTCGATGACGGGCAGGAGGCCGGGCTGCACGCCGTTCCAGACGCGGTGCAGCGCGCGCAGCGAGGCCGGCGCGTCCAGCCAGTGCAAAAAGGCTTCCAGCTTGGTGTGGTGCGCGTCGTCGTGCTGTGGGTAGATGTGCCACACCAGCGGCGCGCCGGCCCACAGCGCGCGCACCAGCGAGTCCTCGCCGCGCACGAAGTTCAGCTCGCAGGCCCACAGCAAATGGTCGTAGTCGGGCTGCGGCACGTGGGGCAGCAGGGCGAGGGTCAGGGCGCCGCGTTGGGGCGCGCCGGGCGGCAGCGCGGCGGCGGCGCGGCCCGCGGTGACCAGCAGGCGGGTGGGCTCGCGGGCGCCCTCCAGTTGCGCCAGCAGGTCGCCGAGCGCCGCCGGTTCGTAGCAGAACAGCGACAGCAGGCGCTCGCCGCCCCACGCCAGGCCGTGCCGGGCCAGCCAGGCGGCGCGGTCGAAATGTTCGCGCCGGGCCATCAAATCCGGCTCGCGCAGCAGGCCGCCGGTGCGCGGCGTGAAGCCGGGGTAGAAAAACCACTTGGTCCAGCCCGCCGCCGGCCCGCGCAGCACCGGCGAGGGCAGGCCGTGCATGCGCTCCACGTAGGTTTCGGCGCTGAGGTATTCGAGGTTGATCCAGACCGGCGGCGGCGCGGCGGGGCCGGTCTGAGCTGCCCCGGCGGCCACGAATTCGGGCGCGATCTCGCAGCCGAAGGCTTCCACCCACACGTCGGCGCGCGGCAACGCGGCCAGCCCCCCGGGCTGGCGGGCGTCGGCCCACGGCAGCACCCGCACGCCGTCCACCCGGCCTTGCAGCGCGCCGGGCGCCATCCAGGCCAGCGCGCCGGCGTCGTCCACCCACAGCCGCACCTGCTGGCCGCGCGCGGCCAGTTGCCGTGCCAGCCGCCAGCACACGCCCAGGTCGCCGTGGTTGTCGATGACGCGGCAGAAGATGTCCCACAGCAAAGGGGGGGGCTCGCTCATGCGGCGATTGTGCCCAAGCGTCGCCTGACCGCAGACCAGAACGACATCGCCCGTGGTTCGTACACTTCGGCTCCATGAATTGTGTGTCGTCCGCGCCTGAATCGCCCGTCCCGGATGGGGCGGCAAAGCGTGCCGTCGAAGCCGCGCCCGAGCCGGCCCGCCCCGCCCATCCGCCCGAACTGCTGGCCCAGGTGGCGGCCCTGCCCGCGCTGCCCGGCGTGTACCGCTATTTCGACGCCCAGGACCAGGTGCTGTACGTCGGCAAGGCGCGCAACCTCAAGAAGCGCGTGTCCAGCTACTTTGGCCGCAACCACGGCGGCACGCGCATCGGCCACATGGTTAGCAAGATCGCGCGCATGGAGACCACGGTGGTGCGCTCCGAGGCCGAGGCGCTGATCCTGGAAAACAACCTCATCAAGCAGCTCGCGCCCAAGTACAACATCCTGTTTCGCGACGACAAGAGCTACCCCTACCTGAAACTCACCGGCAGCGGCAAGCCGGTGGCCGACCCGGGGCCGGGCGCGCCCAACCCGCTGGCCTACGCGCGCATGGCCTACTACCGCGGCGGCACCGACAAGCGGCACCGCTACTTCGGCCCCTACCCGGGCGCGTGGGCGGTCAAGGAGACGATCCAGTTGCTGCAAAAAGTCTTTCGCCTGCGCACCTGCGAGGACACGGTGTTTGCCAACCGCACGCGGCCCTGCCTGCTCTACCAGATCAAGCGCTGCACCGGCCCCTGCGCGCGCCTGATCGGCGCTGCCGACTACGCCGCCGACGTGGCGCACGCCGAGCAGTTCCTGCGCGGCGAGACGCGGGAGCTGCTGCAAACGCTGGAGCGCCGCATGATGGCGCACGCCGAGGCGCTGGAGTTCGAGCAGGCGGCGGAAATCCGCAACCAGATGGGCGCGCTGTCCACGGTGCTGCACCAGCAGGCGGTGGAGGTGGGCGGCGACGCCGACGTGGACATCCTGGCCGTCAAGGCGCAGGGCGGGCGCGCCTGCGTCAACCTGGCCATGGTGCGCGGCGGCCGGCACCTGGGCGACCGGGCGTACTTTCCCAGCCACGTGGAAGACGCGCAGGCGCTGGCTTTCGACGAGGGCGACGCCGAGCTGCCGACCCTCGAGGCGCAGGTGCTCGATGCCTTCATCGCCCAGCACTACCTGAACGCGCCGGCGCCGGCGCAACTCATCACCAGCGAGCCGGTGTCGCAGTCGCTGCTGCAGGCGCTGGCCGACAAGGAGGAAACGCGCATCGGCGCCACCCACGCGCCGCGCGGCCAGCGCCGCGTGTGGCTGGAAATGGCGGCGCAGAACGCCGCCCTGCAACTGGCCCGGCTGCTGGCCGAGGAAGGCTCGCAGCAGGCGCGCACCCGCGCGCTGGCCGAGGCGCTGGACCTGGCGGTGGACAACCTCGACGACCTGCGCATCGAGTGCTTCGACATCAGCCACACCGCCGGCGAAGCCACCCAGGCCAGTTGCGTCGTCTTTCAGGGCCACCGCATGGTCGGTAGCGAATACCGCCGCTACAAGATCGAAGGCATCACCCCAGGTGACGATTACGCGGCCATGCGCCAGGTCTTGGAGCGCCGCTACGGCAAGATCGCCGAGGCGCTGCGCGAGCAGGGCGGCGGCGAGCAGCTCACGCGCGCCGCGCGCATGCCCGATCTGGTGCTGGTCGACGGCGGCAAGGGCCAGGTGGCAATGGCGCGCGAGGTGTTCCAGCGGCTGGGGCTGGACGTGGCGCTGATCGTCGGCGTCGAAAAGGGCGAAAAGCGCAAGGTCGGGCTGGAGGAACTGGTGTTCGCCGACGGGCGCGAAAAAATCTACCTGGGCAAGGACAGCGCCGCGCTGATGCTGGTGGCGCAGATCCGCGACGAGGCGCACCGCTTCGCCATCACCGGCATGCGGGCGCAGCGCGCCAAGGTGCGCGTGGGCGGCAGCCGCATCGAGGACATTCCCGGCATCGGCCCCAGAAAGCGCGCCCGCCTGTTGCAGCGCTTTGGCGGCGTGCGCGGCGTCGAAGCCGCCAGCGTGGACGACCTGGCCACGGTGGAAGGCATCTCGCGCGCGCTGGCCGAGGACATCTATCGGGCCTTGCATTGACTTTTCCAAGCCCGTGGCCTGGAGTTTGTTATGGTTTCCATAGCTTCAGGGTCTGTTTGCGCCGTTCGCCATGCCACAATCGTCGCCATGTTCTTGACCCTGCCCACCGTCCTGACGTGGATGCGCATCGTCGCCATCCCCCTCATCGTGGGCGTGTTCTACCTGCCGCTGGAGCCGCGCACGGCCAACCTGACGGCGGCGGTGATGTTCATCGTCTTCGCTCTGACCGACTGGCTGGACGGCTATCTGGCGCGCAAGCTGAACCAGACCTCGGCGTTCGGCGCCTTCCTGGACCCGGTGGCCGACAAATTCCTGGTCTGCGCCACGCTGCTGGTGCTGGTGCACATGCAGCGCACCGACGTATTCGCGGCGCTGATCATCATCGGGCGCGAGATCGCCATCTCCGCCTTGCGCGAGTGGATGGCCAAGATCGGCGCCAGCCGCAGCGTGGCCGTGCACATGCTGGGCAAGCTCAAGACCACCGTCCAGATGGTGGCCCTGCCGTTCCTGCTGTACGACGGCACGCTGCTGGGCCTGATCGACACGCGCTGGTGGGGCAACGTGCTGATCTGGGTCGCCGCCGTGCTGACCGTGTGGTCGATGGTCTACTACCTGCGCATGGCGCTGCCCGAAATCCGCGCCCGGGTGCGGTAACGCGGGGCTAGTGCCCGCGTGGCGCGCTGTTGTTGCGTTGCCTCAGATGCCGGGCAGACAGGGGTTTCGCGCCCGGCGATTCGGTCTAGAATGCCCTCACCGTTGAACAGGCTTTGCCGGGCGCGCACCATGCAGCTTTGCGCTGCGGCGGGGCTGGGCAGTAGCCCGGACTGCGGCACCGCCGGCAAAAGGTGAGATGGGGTCAACCCAGACCGTCCCAACGTTCCGAAGTCGCTTCAAGATTGCATGATTCCTGTCAAAAGAGGGGCATCCACATGAACAAGACCGAATTGATCGAACACATCGCCAAGAACGCCGACATTTCCAAGGCTGCGGCCACGCGCGCCCTGGAAGCCACTATCGGCGCCGTCCGAACCACGCTGCGCAAGGGCGGTACCGTGTCGCTGGTGGGCTTCGGCACCTTCGCCGTCGGCAAGCGCGCGGCGCGCACGGGCCGCAATCCGCGCACCGGCGCCACCATCAAGATCAAGGCGGCCAAGGTGCCCAAGTTCCGTCCCGGCAAGGCGCTCAAGGACGCCCTGAATTGATTTTCTGCATGTTCCGTCCAGGCTCGGGTGCTTAGCTCAGTTGGTAGAGCGGCGCCCTTACAAGGCGTAGGTCGGGGGTTCGAACCCCTCAGCACCCACCACTAAAACGGTCACAAAAACAAGGGCTTGGAGAAATCCAGGCCCTTTTTGTTCGTGCTCCTGACGCTGTCGCGCCGCCCAATCAGTCGTCCGCCGTCACTGCCACTCGCGGCGCCAGCGCGCACATCAGCTCGTAGCCCACGGTGCCGGCGGACCGCGCCACCTCGTCGATGGACAGCAGCGCGCCGTTGCCGGCCACGCCCCACAGCGTGACTTCGCTGCCCGGGCGCGCCTGCGGCACGGGCTCCAGGTCCAGCGCCAGCATGTCCATGCTGACCCGCCCCAGAGTGCGGGTGCGCGCGCCGTCCACCAGCACCGGCGTGCCGGTGCCCGCGTGGCGCGGGTAGCCGTCGGCGTAGCCGCAGGCGGCCACGCCGATGCGCATCGGCCGCTCGGCGGTGAAGGTGGAACCGTAGCCCACGCTGTCGCCCGCTTGCAGGGTGCTGACGGCGATCAATCGGGATCGGAGCGTCATGGCCGGCTGCAAATCCCAGTGGGCGGCGTCGTGTTCCGGAAAGTCGGGCGAGGAGCCATAGACGGCGATGCCGGGGCGCACCCAGTCGCCGCGCACGGCGGCGTCCTGGCTGTGGCGCAGCGCGGCGGCGCTGTTGCAGACGCTGCGCTCGCCGGGAAGGCCGTTGGTGGCGCGCTGGAAGACGGCCCACTGCGCGGCGATGCCCCGGGCGCCGTCGGCGTCGGAAAAATGCGTCATCAGCGAAATTTCGTCCACCTGCGGCAACGCTTGCAGGCGCGCGTGGGCGGCGCGGTAGCGCGCGGGCGCGAAACCCAGCCGGTTCATGCCCGAATTGAGCTTGAGGTACACCCGGTGCGGCTGGTGCGTTTTGTGGCGGCTGAGCCAGTCGATCTGCTCGTCGCAGTGCACGACGTGCCACAGGTTCAGGCGCGAGCACGGTTCCAGGTCGCGCGGCTCGAACGCCCCTTCCAGCAGCAGGATGGGGCCGCGCCAGCCCAGCGCGCGCACCCGCTCGGCCTCGGCCAGGTCCAGCAGTGCAAAGCCGTCGGCGCCACGCAGACCCTCGTAGGCGTGCTCGATGCCGTGGCCGTAGGCGTTGGCTTTGACGATGGCCCACAGGCGGGCGTCCGGCGCGGCGGCGCGCAGGCGCGCCAGGTTGTGGCGCAGCGCGTGGGTGTGGATGGTGGCGTGGATGGGGCGCGACATGACGGCGCGCGCAAGGCGCGGGCAAGGGAAGATCCGCCGATTCTGGCACCGTCCGGCCCCGCCGCACCTCGCGTGCTATAACCATTAAGTAAACACTATTCTGATCGCCCGATCCCAAGGCCTACGTAATTTCAATGAAACGCGGCTTCTACACCATCATGGCCGCGCAGTTCTTCAGTTCGCTGGCCGACAATGCCTTGTTCGTGGCGGCGTACGAGTTGCTGGGCGGCGCCCACGGGCACGAATGGAAACGCGCCGCGCTGGTGCCGATGTTCGCGCTGTTCTACGTGCTGCTGGCGCCCTGGGTCGGCGCGTTTGCCGACTCGCGTCCCAAGGGCCGGGTGATGTTCGTCAGCAACGCGATCAAGATCGTGGGCTGCGCGATGATGCTGTTCGGTAGCCATCCGTTGCTGGCCTATGCCGTCGTCGGGCTGGGCGCGGCGGCGTATTCGCCGGCCAAGTACGGCATCCTGACCGAGCTGCTGCCGCCGTCGCAACTGGTCAAGGCCAACGGCTGGATCGAGGGGCTGACCATCGCCTCCATCATCCTCGGCGTGCTGCTGGGCGGGCGGTTGCTGGCGCCGCACCTGTGGAGCGCGTTGCAGGCGCTGGAGCTGCCGGGCCTGCGGGCGGTGGTCCGCACGCCGGCGCAGGCCGCCATCGCCGTCATGGTGCTGGTGTACGCCCTGGCCGCCGCGATCAACCTGCGCATTCCGCGCACCGGCGTGGAAATGCGCCCGCTGCCGGCCAACAAGCTGGCCTTGCTGGCCGACTTCTGGCACTGCAACCGGCGTCTGTGGCGCGACAAGCTGGGCCAGATTTCGCTGGCCACCACCACGCTGTTCTGGGGCGTGTCGGGCAACATGCGCGCCATCGTGCTGGTCTGGGCGGCGGCGGCGCTGGGCTACGCCACCCGGCAGGCGGCCAGCCTGGTCGGCGTGGTGGCCATCGGCACCGCGGCGGGGGCCGTGTTCGTGTCGATGCGGGTGCGGCTGGACCGCGCCACCTCGGTCATGCCGCTGGGCGTGCTGATGGGCGCGACCCTGATTTCCATGGTGTTCATCGACCGGCTGTGGCTGGCCGTGCCGTTTTTGATCTTTCTCGGCGCGCTGGGCGGCTACATCGTGGTGCCGATGAACGCGCTGCTGCAGCACCGCGGCCACAACCTGATGGGTGCTGGTCGCTCGATCGCGGTGCAGAACTTCAACGAGCAGGCCAGCATCCTGGTGCTGGGGAGCTTGTACAGCGCGTTCACCCGCGCCGGGCTGTCGGCGTTCGGCGCCATTGTGCTGTTCGGCGCGACGGTGATGGCGGCCATGCTGGCGATCCAGCTCTGGCACATGAGCAACCTGCGCCGCCACCGCGACGAGATTGAGCACTTGCTTGAAATCACCCGCAACGATCCCGGTCACCACTGATCCTGCGGCGGCAGGTGGGCGCGCGGCCTGCGGCGCGGCGCTGTATTTACAGTTCTTTACGCTCTGATGCAGACTTAATCGGAACTTTTCTTGCAAATCGGTACTCACACCCGTATCATGCAAGGATCGCTGTGACTGCGACATGACTTGAAGCTGCCGAGCCTGTGGGCTCTGTGAGTCGATTGAAAGCCTGAAACGCACTTCCTCCTCCCTCCCTCCTCCTCCTTCGTTTCAGGCCGCTTCGGCAGCATTTTTATTCAGAGACGCCGCCCGGGCCCGTGCCCCGGCGGCGTTTTGCTTTGCTTGTGTGCGCGCTACCGGATGCGCGCTGCCGACATCGGACAATGGCGTGTCTTGATGGATGGAGCGGACCATGGATTTGACCCAACACCGGATGTGCGCGCAGCGGTACTTCGAGGATTTCGCGCTCGGCGAGCAGTTCGTGCTGCCCTCGCGCACCATGACGGAGGCGCTGTTCGCGGCGTTCCAACTGGCCAGCGGCGACAACCACCCGGTGCACTACAACGTGGAATACTGCCGTGCCCACGGCATGCCCGGGCTGCTGGCCCACGGCTTTCAGGTCGCCATCCAGACGGCGGCGGGGGCGGGGCTGTTTCCGCACATGGTGGAGGAATCGCTCAAGGGCTTTCTTGAGCAGAGCAGCCGGTTCCTGCACCCGGTGTTTGCCGGCGACACCCTGTACGCCACGCTGACGGTAACCGCGCTCGCGCCGGGCCGCACCACCGGCGTGCTGACGATGGCCTCCGAGGTGCGCAACGGGCAGGGCGTGGTGGTGCTGACGGGCGAGCAGAAGTACTTGCTGCGCAAGCGGTCGGCGGTCGGCAAGGCTTTGGACTGACGCGCGTAGAATCTGCCGCCGCAGCTACCAAACTGGTAGCGTCAACGAGGTTTCAATTGGACACCGTGCTGCTGATCAAGGCCGCCCTGATGGGCATCGTGGAAGGTCTGACCGAATTCCTGCCCATCTCCTCCACCGGCCACCTGATCCTGGCTGGCAGCCTGCTCGGCTTTGACGACGCCAAGGCCAAGGTGTTCGATATCGCCATCCAGACCGGGGCCATCCTGGCGGTGGTCATCGTCTATTGGCGCAGGATCGCCGACACGCTGGCGGCGCTGCCCGGCGGCGCGCAGGCGCGGCGGCTGACGCTGAACGTGCTGATCGCCTTCCTGCCGGCGGCGGTGATCGGGGTGCTGCTGAACAAGCTCATCAAGGAGCATCTGTTCACGCCGCAGGTGGTGGCGAGCGCCTTCATCCTGGGCGCCTTCGTCATTTTGTGGGCCGAGCGCCGGCCGCAGAGCGCGGCGCGCGTGGTCACGATCGACGACTTGACGCCCCGGGACGCGTTGAAGGTGGGGCTGGCGCAGTGTCTGGCCATGGTGCCCGGCACCAGCCGCTCGGGGGCCACCATCATCGGCGGGATGCTGTTCGGGCTGTCGCGCCAGGCGGCGACGGATTTTTCCTTTTTCCTGGCGATCCCGACGCTGATCGGCGCCGGCGTGTATTCGCTCTACAAGGAGCGCGCGCTGCTGTCGTGGGCCGACGCGCCGCTGTTCGTGGTCGGCCTGGTGTTCGCCTTCGTTAGCGCCTGGCTGTGCGTGCGCTGGCTGCTGCGCTACATCTCCAGCCACAGCTTCGTGTCGTTCGCGTGGTACCGGCTGGCCTTCGGCGCCATCGTGCTGCTGACCTGGGCCATGGGCTGGGTGACCTGGAGCGAGTGACGCCGATGTGAGCGCTGCTCTCGGCGGGAAATAGCGCCAGATCAAGATCGGCCTCGAGGACGAGGTTTCGCGGGGCGCGGCCTGCTTTACATTACTTCAAGTTCCCGTCATGGCGGCGCTTTCGGGGGCCGCTACGATATTGAGCCGCCTTCTTTCACCCGCCGCCGCACCCGCCATGTCCAGCTCCGACGACTCCCACAGCGTTCTCAGCGCCGCCCAACCCGTGTCGTCCGGTAGCCGGTGGCTGGGGCGCCTTCTGACGCTGGTGCTGGTGCTGGCGCTGGCCGGCGCGGCCTGGTGGCTGGTGCAGCGCTCCAAGACGCCGCAGGCGGCGGCGCAGAGCGGGGCCGCTCGCGGGCCGGGCGGGCCTGGGGGGCCAGGTGGCGGCGCGGGCAGCAGCCTGTCGGCCACGGTGGGCGTGGCGACGGTCAGTCAGGGCCAGTTGCCGATTTTCATCAATGCGCTGGGCACCGTGACGCCGGTGGCGCAGGTGGTGGTGACGCCGCAGGTGTCGGGCATCATGACCGAGGTGTTGTTCACCGAGGGGCAGACGGTGCGCAAGGGCCAGTTGCTGGCGCGCATCGACCCGGCGCCGTTCGAGCAGGCGCTGGCGCAGGCGCAGGGCCAGCGCGCGCGCGACGAGGCGCAATTGGCCGCCGCGCGGGTGACGTTGGGGCGCTACCAGCAGCTCTGGGAGCAGGATTCGGTGGCCCGCCAGGACCTGGACACGCAGGCGGCGCTGGTCGGGCAGCTCGAAGGCACGGTGCAGGCGGACCGGGCGGCGGAAAGCAGCGCCCGCATCAACCTGGATTACACGCGCATCACGGCGCCGCTGGGCGGGCTGATCGGCCTGCGCACGGTGGACCCCGGCAACATGGTCACGGCGGGGGCCGCCACGGGCATCGCCACCATCACGCAGATGGCGCCGATCGACGCCAGGTTCGCCGTGCCGCAAGACCGCGTGCCCGACGTGCTCAAGGCCCAGCGCGGCGGCGCGCTGCCGGTGCAGGCGCTGGACCGCGCGCGCGGCGAGGTGCTGGCCAGCGGCAAGTTCCTGACCCTCAACAACGTGATCGACGTGGCCACCGGCACGCTGCTGGGCAAGGCGCGCTTCGACAATGGCGCCGGCCAGTTGTTTCCCAACCAGTTCGTCAACGTGCGCCTGCAGCTCGGCACCACCGCCGGCGTGCTGGTGCCGGTGACGGCGGTGCGCACTGGGCCGGACGGCGACTACGTGTACGTGATCGACGCCGACAGCGTGGCCCACATCCGGCTGGTCAAGCGCGGCCTGGCCACCGACGAGCAGATCCTGATCGCGCAGGGTTTGCAGGCCGGCGAGGACATCGTTTCCGAAGGCGGCGACCGCGTGAAGGACGGCGCGCCGGTGCGCCGCGCCGATGCGCCCGCGCCGGCGGGCGGCGCGTCCGGCGCGCGCCGGGCGGCCTCCGGCGCCAGCGCCGCGCGCCGCAGCCTGGACAGCCTGTCGCCGGAGGTGCGCGCCAAGCTCCAGGGCATGTCGCCCGACGAGCGGCGCGCCTACATCGAGCAGTTGCGCCAGCAGCACGCGGCGCGGGCCGCTTCTAGCACGGCGTCGGCGGCGTCGCGCTGAAAGCCCCGGGTCGGCCATGAACGTCTCGCGCGTCTTCATCCAGCGCCCGGTGGCGACGGCGCTGTTCATGGTTGCCATCGTGCTGGCGGGGCTGGTGGGGCTGCGTTTTCTGCCCCTCTCGGCGCTGCCGCAGGTGGATTTCCCGACCATCCAGGTGCGCACACTCTATCCCGGCGGCAGTCCGGACGTGATGAGCCGCACCGTCACCGCGCCGCTGGAAAACCAGTTCGGCCAGATGCCGGGGCTGGACCGCATGACCAGCCTCAGCAGCGCCGGGGTGTCGCTGGTCACGCTGCAATTCGCGCTCAACGTCAGCATGGACGTGGCCGAGCAGGAGGTGCAGGCGGCGATGAACGCGGCCAACTCGCTGCTGCCCGCCGATCTGCCCGCGCCGCCGATTTACGCCAAGGTGAACCCGGCGGACGCGCCGGTGATGCAACTGGCGATCACCTCCGACAGCCTGCCGCTGACGCAGGTGCAGGACATGGTCAACACCCGGCTGGCGCTCAAGATCAGCCAGATTTCCGGCGTCGGCCTGGTCACGCTGGCCGGCGGCCAGCGGCCCGCCGTGCGGGTGCAGGGCAATTTGCAGGCGCTGGGGGCGATGGGGCTGGGCCTGTCGGCGCTCAACACCGCCATCGGCAACGGCAACGCCAACAGCGCCAAGGGCAGCATCGACGGCCCGACGCGCCAGTACAGCATCAACGCCAACGACCAGTTGAATTCCGCCGCCGATTACCGCAACCTGATCCTGGCCTACGCCAATGGCGCGCCGGTGCGCCTGAAGGACGTGGCGACGGTGATCGACGGCGCCGAAAACGACCGCTTGGCGGCCTGGACGGCGATTAAGGACGCCCCGGTGGCGCGCGTCGCCGAGGTCGCCGCCCCGCCGGTGCCGGCCATCATCCTGAACGTGCAGCGCCAGCCGGGCGCCAACGTGATCGCCACAGTGGACGCCATCAAGAAGCAACTGCCCGCCTTGCAGGCCAGCCTGCCCCAGAGCGTGCATCTGGCGGTGCTGACCGACCGCACGCTGGGCATCCGCTCCTCGGTCGAGCACGTCGAGATGGAGCTGATCCTGGCGGTGGTGATGGTGGTGCTGGTGATCTTCTTCTTCCTGCACAGCCTGCGCGCCACCATCATCGCCAGCATCGCGGTGCCGATCTCGCTGATGGGCACGGTGGGCGTGATGTACCTGCTGGGCTATTCGCTCAACAACCTGTCGCTGATGGCGCTGACGATCGCCACCGGCTTCGTGGTGGACGACGCCATCGTGATGATCGAGAACATCTCCCGCCATCTCGAGGAACTCGGCAAGCGGCACCTGGAACAGTCGCCGCCGGGCGCGCCGGTGTCGCGCTTTCGGATCGCGTTGCAGGCCGCGCTGGACGGCTCGGGCGAAATCGGCTTCACCATCATTTCGCTGACCGTGTCGCTGATCGCGGTGCTGGTGCCGCTGCTGTTCATGCAGGAGGTGATCGGGCGGCTGTTCCGCGAATTCGCGGTGACGCTGGCCATCACCATCCTGTTCTCGGCGCTGGTGTCGCTGACGCTGGTGCCGATGATGTCGGCGCGCTGGCTTGAATCGCTGGACGTCGCGCACGGGCGGCTGGCCCGGCGCATCCAGGCCGGCTTCGACTGGGTGATCGTCAAGTATGACCACGGCCTGACGCGGGTGCTGGCGCACCAGCCGGCCACGTTGGCGGTGGCCATCGCCACGCTGCTGCTGACGGTGTTCATGTACTGGGCCATGCCCAAGGGGCTGTTTCCGACGCAGAGCACCGGCCAGTTGCAGGCGCAGTTGACGGCGCCCAGCGACGTGTCGTTCGCCCGCATGTCGGCGTTGCAGGGGCAGGCCGCGCACATCATCGCGCAGGACCCGGCGGTGCTCTCGCTCAGTTCGGTGGTCGGCGTCGATGGCATCAACAACATGGCGCTGTCCTCCGGCCACCTGCTCATCAACCTGCGCGACCAGCCCCTGCTGGGCGGCGATTCGGAAGCCGCCGTCATGCAGCGGCTGCGCGACGCCGTGGCCGCGCGGGTGCCGGGCGTGCAGATCTTCCTGCAGCCGACGCAGGATTTGACCATCGACTCGGACACCGGCCCGACGCAATACCGCTTCGACATCGAAGGGGTGGACACGGCGCAGGTCAACGACTGGGCGCAGCGCTTGACCAAGACCATCGCCGCCCTGCCCGAGATCCAGCACCCCGCCACCGACGCCGGCGCCACCGGGCTGACGGCCATGGTCCGGGTCGACCGCGACACCGCCTCGCGCCTGGGGGTGACGGCCAGCAGCCTGGACGACGCGCTCTACAACGCCTTCGGCCAGCGCATCGTCTCCACCATCTTCAGCGAGACCAGCCAGTACCGCGTGATCCTGGAAGCCGCGCGCAGCGCCGAACAGGGGGGGCTGCGCGCGCTGGACGACATGCCGGTGCAGATCAACGTCACCAGCGGCAGCCCGACCAGCGGCGGCACCACGCCGCTGTCGTCCTTCGCCCAGGTGGTGGAAGAGCCGGCCCTGTTGCAGATGATGCGCGTGGGGCAGTACCCGGCGGCCACGGTGGGCTTCGACACCGCGCCCGGCGTGTCGCTGGGCGCGGCGGTGCAGGCCATCCGCGACGCCGCCCAGGCCGAAGGCTTCCCGGACGCGCTGACGCTGCGCTTCACCGGCGCGGCGGGCTCCTATGAAGGCTCGCTCAGCAACCAGATGTGGCTGATTTTGGCCGCCGTGGTGTGCGTGTACATCGTGCTCGGCGTGCTGTACGAAAGCTACGTGCACCCGCTGACCATCTTGTCCACGCTGCCCTCGGCGGGCGTGGGCGCGCTGCTGGCGTTGTGGATCACCGGCCACCCGCTGGACGTGGTGGGCATCATCGGGCTGGTGCTGCTGATCGGCATTGTCAAGAAGAACGCCATCATGATGATCGACTTCGCCATCGAGGCCGAGCGCCATCAGGGCAAGTCTCCGCGCGAGGCGATTCACCAGGCGGCGCTGCTGCGCTTCCGGCCCATTCTCATGACCACGCTGGCGGCGCTGGCCGCCGCCGTGCCGCTGATGCTCAGCTTCGGCAACGGCGGCGAACTGCGGCGGCCGCTGGGCATCGCCATCTTCGGCGGCCTGGTGCTCTCGCAGCTGCTGACCCTGTTCACCACGCCGGTGATCTACCTCGCGTTCGACCGCCTTGGGCGCTATCTGGACGGCAAGCTGGCCGCCGAGATCGCGCAGGGCGATGAAACGCCCGCCGCGCAATGAACCTGTCCCAGTGGTTCATTCAGCGGCCCATCGCCACCTCGCTGCTGACCCTGGGCATCGCGCTGGTGGGCATCGCCGCGTTCGCGCTGCTGCCGGTCGAGCGGCTGCCGGCGGTGGACTATCCGGTCATCTCGGTGTCGGCCAACATGCCCGGCGGCAGCCCGTCGGACATGGCGCGCACCGTCGCCACGCCGCTGGAGCGCACGCTGGGGGTGATTTCGGGCGTCAACGAGATGACCTCGAGCAGCAACACCGGCAGCTCGCGCGTGACCTTGCAGTTCGACATGAGCCGCGACATCAACAGCGCCGCGCGCGACGTGCAGGCCGCCATCAACGCCGCCCGCGTCGATCTGCCGGCCAACCTGCGCACCAACCCCACCTACCGCAAGGCCAACCCGGCGGGCCAGCCGTTCCTGGTGCTGGCGCTGACCTCCAAGACGCGCACGCCGGGGCAAATCTACGACGCGGTGTCCAACATCATCAGCCAGCGCCTGTTGCAGGTCGAGGGCGTGGGCGACGTGGAACTGGGCGGCGGCTCGCTGCCCGCGGTGCGGGTGGAGTTGAACCCGTTCGCGCTGCACGAACTGGGCGTCAGCAGCGAGGACGTGCGCGCCGCCATCCAGGCCAACAACGCCAACCGGCCCAAGGGCGTGGTCGAGTCGGGCACGACCGCCGATGGCCGCGCGCTGCAAGTGCTGACGCCGCCGCCGGGCCTGCGCGCCGCCGATTACCAGGATTTGATCGTCGCCGTGCGCAACCAGAACGAGGTGCGCTTGCAAGACGTGGCGCGCGTCACCGACAGCGTGCAGGACACGCGCACGCGCGGCATGTTCAACGGCAGCCCGGCCATCATCGTGATGATCACCCAGCAGCCGGACGCCAACCTGATCACCGTCACCGACAGCATCTACGCCCTGCTGCCGCAGTTGCGCGCGCAACTGCCGCCGGACATCGAGCTGCAGGTGGGCATCGACCGCACCGGCGTGATCCGCGCCTCGGTGCACGAGGTGGAAGCCACGCTGGTGATCGCCGTGTTGCTGGTGGTGCTGGTGGTCGGGCTGTTTTTGCGCAACCTGCGCGCCGCGCTGGTGCCGGGGGTGGCCACGGTGGTGTCGCTGCTGGGCACCTTCGGGGTCATGTACCTGCTGGGCTATTCGCTCAACAACCTGACGCTGATGGCGCTCACCGTCGCCACCGGCTTCGTGGTGGATGACGCCATCGTGGTGCTGGAAAACATCTCCCGCCACATCGAGCAGGGCCGTCCGCGCCGGCAGGCGGCGCTGGAAGGCGCGCGCGAGGTCGGCTTCACGGTGCTGACCATCAGCGTGTCGCTGGTGGCGGTGTTCATCCCGCTGCTGTTCATGGGCGGGCAGGCCGGCATGCTGTTCCGCGAATTCGCGGTCACGCTGTCGGTGGCGGTGATGATCTCGCTGGTCATCTCGCTCACCTCCACCCCCATGCTGTGCGCGGTGCTGCTGCCCCGGCAGGCCTGGAGCGGGCGGCCCGGCCAGCCCGCGCCGCCGCGGCGCCGCAGCGCCCTGGGGCGCGCGCGCGACGCCCTGGCGCGCTGGGCGGTGCGCGCCCAGCAGGCCACCACCCGCGGCTACGCCCACGCGCTCGATTGGGCGCTGGCCTCGCCTTGGCTGGTGATGCTGACGCTGCTGGCGGTGATCGGTCTGAACGTGTACTTGTTTCGCTCCATCAGCTTCGGCTATTTCCCGGAGCAGGACACCGGCATCCTGGTCGGCGGCCTGCGCGCCGACCAGAGCATTTCCTCCGCCGCCATGGGCGACAAGCTGCAAAAAGCGGTGGACCTGATCCGCGCTGACCCCTCCGTCGGCACCGTAGCGGCGTTTGCCGGCGGCTCGCGCGCCGGCGGCGGCTTTCTGATCGTCGGCCTCAAGCCCGCGCAAGAGCGCCCGCCCGGCGAGCCGACGCGCGCCGTCATCAACCGGCTGCGCCCCCAGTTGATGCGCATGCCGGGGCTGATGGTGTTCCTCTCGCCGATGCAGGAGCTGCGCATGGGCGGGCGCAGCTCCAACTCCACCTACCAGTACACCCTGAAGGGCG
>Ga0123354_10008031_pt1 | contig 16008 bp, 8 predicted proteins | sample TergutLab28metaG_2_FD_97872 | JGI IMG/M metagenome (GOLD analysis project Ga0123354, IMG submission 97872) | Labiotermes labralis P4 segment gut microbial communities from Petit-Saut dam, French Guiana - Lab288 P4 | ecosystem: Host-associated > Arthropoda: Insects > Digestive system > Gut ...
CAGCGAAGTGAAATAAAGAGAAGTGAAGTGAACGAAGCAAAGTGAAGTGGAATGAGGTGAAGTGAAGTGCAGTATAGGGAATGGGGGGGGGGACGAGTCTTTATGGAAAACGTTTATAGTGTCGTCAGTGATGAGAAGTGAAGGACTGGGGTGAAAGCGTCAGTGAATTAATGATTGGGAAAAAAAATTACAAGAATCTGTACACAGTACTCTCTGGGCGTTTTTACCTTTTGTGCATGTTTTATTCTAATTTGTCTCGAATGTATTGTCGCTAGTTTTAAGTTGTCTTTTGTGTAATTTTTGTTCGCTTGGCCGTGTGTATTGTTGTAGTTGTCTTGTTTGGGTGTTGTTATCTTATGTGTATTTGTTATACTGTGTGTGTAATGCTGTTTTGTTTTTTTTTTTACTTTAGATGCCGGACTGCTGGCTAGAAGTCAGTATTCCGAAGGTCCTTCGACCGGCCGCCTCGACACAGGTTTTCCTTGGTTTCCCTCTGTCTATATGCAAATGCTGGGATGGTTCCCAAGATTCCAAAGTTGCCACTACATGCTTCTCATGTAGCCCTCCCGACTTAAATTAAGTAGTAACAGATTTCATGTTTTATATACATGTAAAATAACCACTGCCACCGGGTGACAACCCAATTGCAGTTAAATATTATTATTATTATTATTATTTTACGTAAATACGTACATATGTACATACATACATACATACAAATACATGTATACATATATAAACCCTTGGTTTTTACGCGCAATTTATTCTTCTTTCGGAAAATCTAAGAATGTAATTACTTGTGTAACCTAAACAGGATTAAAATAAAACACCAAATTTTTTGTGAATTATAAAGCTGTAGTGTGGGGTGGGTTCATTCAGGTATAGGATCTAGTGGTGAGATATTTTGAGACCAGCAAAGATTATCGGAGAACAAGAGAACAACTTAATCAGCAGGACAAAGTTTAACTTTTGCAATAAATTCTCTGCTTCGTAGATTTTTACCTTATTTCGACAAATGAAACACACACGCGCACGCACCCACGCACACGCACACACGCACACACACACACACACACACACTACGATATTCAGGTGACAAGTCATTAGACTGCCTTTTAAGCCTACACTGACTGATGTAATCCGAAAATATTTTTGAGATGATAATTAATGAAGAATTTAAGCTCCAAGGCTAATCAAAACCCTTTCATTGAGGAAATATGAAATACATGGAAATTGAAGGATGGCTATCCAGCTAAGCTAATGAATCCCTTTATGAACCGTCCGTGAATTTACTTCAGGTTCAATGTAGTTGCCTAGTAACGAAGGCTGTGCCACGACAGAACAGAAATGAATGAGGAAAATATTCAGGTCAGTTGTGGGTTGTGCACGAAATACCAAAACGATTGCAGATAGTACCCGCTGCACGTCGGTTCTCTAATTCCACGTGAGTATGGTGGTAGTCACTGAGCCGGTAAGGAAATTTCCAGCCTTGTCTGAAAAGAAAAGTAAAAAATATTAAGATTTTCTGCTGCTTGACAGCATAATCAGTCCAGTGCCACGTCTCTGTTATATGAATCAATAATCTAAAGTATGATTACGTTTAAAAACTTATGCGTATTTTGCATAGGGTTTAATTAACTGTAAAGGTAAAGCTATCCCATTACAGGCCTGGCCAGGCCCTCAGGGCTCCAGGAGGTTAAGGCTTCCAGAAATTCTAGACAGTTGGTGCATGGAGATGGTGCCTTTTGTCAATCCTACACACCGGTCGCCTTTACCACCAGGAGATAACCAGGCTGAGTCGAACTCAGGGGTAAAGTGCGACCAGAAGGATTAATTCAATGGAAAAAAAAAACAATGATCCATTTCGGGAGTCGAATCACTGACTTTCTGGCTTGTAGCCTAGTGTCTCAATGAAGTGCGCCACTGCTTATACCTCAATTAGTTGCATGGTTTCTAACACAGCTGGATTTTACAGTTTAATTCAAATATGGAAACAAATTTTCTTGAACCATTTTATGCACAGTATCCACCATTCACCATTTGATTCAACACTAAAAAATATGAAACTTACTTTAGTACTGTACAGGACACTATACGTTTTTACGATAAAACCAGTCGTTTCCTTAACAGTGTAATTTTTACATTGCAGATGACATACATTTTCTATGAGATAAAGACTGAAAGTTTGAATATAATCCTAGATGTAGAAGAGGTATATCCATCCTTAAGAATGCGTCCGGTGTTCTAAGAAGTTCAATGATTGAAAAACATTTTGCATGGCAACATAAGCCGTAGAAAATATAACTATGTTAATATATTTAAAGTTTTGCTGTAAGAGAATGACGGTGGACTCTCTTCCTTATCGTTATCATTACCATAATCGTAATGAATCATAATGAACTCTGAAGGATTAGGCGTAGTGCCTGTTTTTTAACCCTCAAGGTGAAATTGATCCCTCCATCCTTTTCAAAGGAGTAGTAAATTTCTACCCTATATTTCTCTACATACTGTTGTCTGAGTTATTGAATATATTTAGAGTAGTACAGGACACCTCTTATAGTTTAGACCTACGTGTTTATTTATGATTCGTGTTGCGTAAGGCATGTTCACTCTGCTACACAATACAGTGCTTTTTCTTTGTATACGTTCTTCAGTCGAAAACTTTTTTAAAAAAAATCTAGAAAAAAACAGATATGAATTTAGCAAAAGATTAGAAGAATGGGAAAGAAATGAGAGAATTTCGAGGCAGTTATGTTGTCAGGGCGAGTGATTTAAAATATCACTTTTTGTAAAGTCTCCTGAAGTTTATCTCTCGTCTCTCTCAAACAAGCATCAAACAATAAGTTAAAATGATGAGCTATAGTGACTTAAGAGTCTCTGAATTTTAAGTTATGGAAATTTTCTAAGAGACACGTATAAATCAGTTCTCACCTTACAAAGAATAAAGTGTGTTTCCATTATAAAGAACAGCAATATAATTGTCTACACAAAAAAAGATCGTCACTTCTTGTAAAACGCAGTAAGGTCGTAAGTGCGCATTACGACTGAGACGCATAATTCTTAAATATTCCAGCTTGTGGTATACGTAATTACAACTTTGTGATGAATCTTCAGTCATATTTGTTGCGACTAGACCACATTTGTCTACATTACAATACCGTGAATGACCCTATACGGGAAGCGAGAAGGCCACATTCTATTGAAGCTTCTCACAACAATGGAAACATCGAACATTGTGCCCCGAGGGGGTGCGCCAAACCACGGCAAAACCACCCCTGCTTGCGGTACGCCGCTGCCTGCCGGCACACGGCCCGGCTCGGCTCCCGTCCACGTAAAGCAGGCTGCGGTGATTCCATCACTTGAGCCACTCTTGCACTCAACCAGTCGCTGTTCCAGTCTCCCTGCTCGAATGTTCGAAAGAAATCCCGTAATTTTGAAACCATTTCAATAAAACACTTGAAAATATTTTGTTATTTAAGCAAATGCCAATGCTACCGATCTTGTCTGCATACGTACATCTGTCACGACAACAGATAAAACAGGCCGGTCAAATTTTTAACGTTTTTAGACGAATGTTTGATTTTACTCCGTCATTATTCCATCACTTTAAAATTAATCACAGAAGGGAATTTATCATTCTAACACACACACACATACACACACACACACACACACCTCTTCCTTCTTTTATTTTGTCATTTTGAATAATGCTCACACAGGACACGGAATTTAATGACAGGTATAACAAATTGTCCATAACGAATTACTTATTGAGCGATTCCACTAATATTCGTGATTGATGTAACTAGGTTACAAGTTGAGCAAATTCATTAATGGTACACACACCACCAGATCGATTAAACCACACCTATGTTACGAATGTGTAACAGACGACTGCACGCATTGTTTCTGCACTCTCATGTCTGTTGGTGTTTTTATGTGTTTCTACATTCAAATGTCCACCAGTGATATAATCTGTGTGTTGTTTACCGCAGTTTAAGGTTCGGCCAAATTGTCGCGACAATTTTGTGGATGCAGAACTGTTCATTTGACAGATAGGTCTAAGTGTGGCAGTTCTGATGTGTTTTGTAGTAGATAACAAACAGAACTCTCAATTTTAAATTATTCTCCTTTTTCTTTAACCAAGGAAACCACAATTCTTTACCTTAAAAAGAAATGTCGGACAAAACTCAAAAGAAAATTTGCCTATAGGAATAATTTGTAAAAATTTATAAAACTTGTAAATGCGGCCATAAAATTACATAAAGTAACTGTCTGATGTTAATAATAATTGACCCTTTATTCATTGCATAATATAAGCAAAATATGATGTTATTATCAGATAACAAGTCCGTGCAGAAAATCCTGTTCTTACTAGCTTGGATTTTATGGAAGCCAAGCCATAAAATCTGCATGAATTTTTCCCCAAACGGCGAATTTTCTCGTAACAACAGGTCTTCCCCATGTATGAACAAAGTATAAAAAGAGGTTTTCGTGGCTCTCTTTAGTTTCCCTAAGAAAGGGCAGGCATAGTACCTTAAATTATGTCGCGACGCGTTCTCACACCTCATTTTCGATTCGATATTCACTGAGAATCTCAACATTCGATGCTGTAGGAAACGTAGATTTACTAACGACATTGTTGTTAAGTACTGCAAGTACAATTAATTAAATAAAGAATTGCATTTTTACCTTCGATTAAATTTTAAATAAAGCGCTTAGCACTTTAAAGCTCAAGGGTTTATTAAAAACAAACAGGTTTGCATTTCAAGCGTTCTACGTTCTTTCTTCATACTGTATTTTAATGCCTTTGTATTCTTCAAAAGAAACAACGATTTTAGTCAGTGTCTGTCACAATATTGGCATTGAAAGAAGAATCATTAATTCGCAACGTCCGGAGATCTTCCTTTGTAAGATGATGTGACCGTGGCGAAAGACAGAATAAACAATGAATGAAAGAACATGTTACAGCATTACCTTTCTTGTCTTTACCAATGCGACGGTGTTATTTACTGCTCCCTTCGAATTTAGGTTAATTATCATATTTAAAAGCTTAATATTACTGTCACGTAACACGCTATTTCAGATTAATGTCCACTTTAAAAGGGTGGGCATTTTATTATCTGGAGATCATAAATTATTTGCTCCACAACTTGGTGTCTGCAAAACTTAAGCTTATACTTGTCGTCTTTTACAAAGCTCTTTTCATTGAATTTTAAGTTGCATTGTAAGGTAGGCACGCTTTTGCTCATCAGGAGTCCTTGGCAAAATATTCTTGAAGGTTTTGGGAATGTAACAGGTGCTAGTCGGCAATGATAAAGCGCTATTATACTGTGCCGGCAGCTGATGCAACATTCTGTGCCGCCTCGGCTTGAGAGAAGGAAGCGCAATAAATCTTGGGGTATAGTAACATTACAAACCCTGATTCATCCTGTAACCTGCAACACAGATAATGTTCGTGTGACGTGAATAGACTGTAGGGGTGTTGTAGAGGTGCGGTCAACTGACGTGCGAATGAACTCTACCTGTATAGTTGTTTTAATTATAGCTCTCATTACAATATCGGGCTCAGTTTTCAGCACAGGGTTTGCAGTCATCTTGTCTATTACTGATTGATACCCAATGATCAATTGCTACATGCGATGCTATAATAAATGAAAGTGGCTGCCCCATGTGACATCGAGAAACAATGTATTTACGATAGGTTATTTACTAAATGTGTCATGAGGTTCTTAATGCCTGTGTTGTCCCCCATTTCCTCCTCTGCATTACTGACGTAGCTAAGGAGGTAGGCTATGGACTGAAGACAGTGAATCGAGGATAGATTTCGAAGACAGGAGGAAAATTACCTTTATAAATTTTAGTTTTTTTTTAAATTCGATGCTTCGACGAAATTATTGCTACTATCATTCCTAGGATTCGGTAAAATGTAGCAGTTTGAACAGAGTTGTATCCCAGAGAAATAAATGTCACGTTACTGAGAAAATGTTAAACCTTCTAAATATTTCTTTTATTTACAGATTTCAGATCGGTTGCGAGAGGAATTTAATCTTCCATCTAATGTCTAAACTGGATATAGCTGCCTGGACATGACATTCCTCACTTCCTTTACCTCCCAGGTTATAATTGCGTGGAGCTAGACTTCCACTCATCCGCAACTTTTCAAATCATTTTGCTTAAAAATTGTATCATCTATTTTTCTATCCATCTATATATCTATCTACCATCCATCCATCCATTCATCTATCTATTATCTATCTATCTATCTATCTATCTATCTATCTATCCATCCATCCATCCATCCATTTATCTATCTATCTGTCTATCTATCTGTCTATCTATCTATCTATCTATCTATCTATCTTTCTATCTATTTATCACTTCCTAGCTTCTCTCCTCTATTTTACATTACGTCTATCTTCCTCTCTTATTTGTTTGCTAAGCTACTTTCTTTTTTTCTGCAATGCTAATGCAGAACGGCAGTAACCAAACCTTGAAGAAATATTTCTCAAACGTAAACAGACGGTTGGTTTTGTACTTCAAGTAGGAACCACTCAAATCCATCACAGGATCCAGGGGGAAGGTATTCTCTCCGGAAACCGTGCATTGTCACTGAACTATAGCTTCGGAAGTCCCTGGAGAAAAGTAGAGAGAATCATAAGGAGGAAACTGATGCTCAGCTACGATTCGTGCCGGGCGCACAAAACCGAGTGAAATCCTCGCCTTCCCGGAATATGAACAGAGGCTTCAATAGGGTGTTTGGTCCACGTCTCCGACAATAGCGTGCCGAGTGTTGTGTTATTTGTATTCTATTCTTCGTCAAAATCTTTTGTTAGGGACTGATAAGGCCCAGAATTTTATCACGGATTTTACTGCAATGAGCAATAAGCCTAAATTGAAGTATCCTGTGTGGACTATTTGTTTAATGTACACATACTGTCAGGTCTGTCATGGTGAAAGCGATAATAGATATGATATTAGTGACAATGGATTTGACAAAATAAATTGTACTCTCGTTGCCGCAATGATTATTCCATATACCTTCAGCACCCAGTCATTCTATTGTGATTCACTTCAATAAAACCTTGTGCATTTCTTCAATCTATTCATTTTTTTGTAGAAAGCTGTATGTAAATAAATAATATGGTCATCATTCTCATAAATATTATCAACATTCTTCCCATTATCAATCTGAATTTTTTGGGAAGCTTCAATCATTTTAGGGGGTTTCTACAACCTTCTGTCTCTTACAGATGGTAAATCCAGATCTCGTTTTGAATTTTGTCTGAGCCCAAAATGTCAGTGTGTCCTTCCTCCTGCATTTTTTGAAGTTTCACATATCGGTGGGATCTGTAGTTATATCTCAAGGAATTATTTTTATGTAATCTATTGAAATGTGTATCCTTTTTTCCTCTTTGTGGAAAGCATTTCTGTGCATATCATACACTTCTCATTCGATGTCCTTAGTATCCCTTGTCTAATATCGAAAGATGTTACTGGCTTATCAATACTTTAAAAATTCACATTCTTGTGTACTTAAAAACAAACAGTCACCAAAGACAAGATTTGTAATTTACAGCAATTTGAAATTCTTTAAAAAAAGAAAAATACATTTTCTTTCTTAAGTTATATTGTATGCAGAATAATTAAAAGTTTTTATTTATTCCAGCGTCATATAATTGTTTCTGAATATTACTTCAAAATTGGCTTCAAGTTTAGGAGCAGGTTATTGGCCATTCCAGGCTTGTTCTATTTTTTGTTGTCGATATCAACAGCTTCATTTCGTTTGCAGATCAGAATATATATTCACTGATTTTAGGATGCGTTTATGTTTCATACGTAATAAAGATTTTGCCCATTTGCATTCTTTATTCCCAATAATTTCAAATATATTTATATATTCAGCTCATCTCGTTCCTTACTACTACATTGTTATGGTCGTTATTTGTATTGCGTAAGTGACGTTTATTTTAATGGCCCCAAGATACTTAATCATCAAATGGTTATTAAACACAAGAATAATTTCAATATATTATCATAATTCCAATTCACTTTTTGACCGTTTTAATAACAACTCTTTGAAAATTGAAGAGAAAGTTATTATGCATCCATTTTCACAAATTTGAAGAAACAAATCGCATTTCCACCAATGCACAAATGACAATCAAAATTTTAATTTATATAATACTTTAATTATGAATATTTTTAAAAAGACTTTGTCAGTAGGTGATATTTCAGAGTAAATAATTTATTATAGAGATATAAATAAATATTATGAGGAAGGGAACTAAGCCTAATGTGAATATTCTCAAGGACATTTCTTGGATGTACCGAGGAAAACCAGGGGTATTTATGTTTATACAGGCGGTGCCAGGATCCAAAATATAACTCTGTATCAGCTGAATAAGAATCATAGCTACCATATTCTCGGCTGCTATGTTCTGTAGTTTTGCTTCATATAAGCAGACCGTGATTTATTACGCTAGGTTGCGGTTCGGCTAGGGTGGTATCCAGGCTGCCGGCTGAAGCACAACTAACTCCAGCACACAACAAATCAAGAACGAAACGGTCTATGTGCTAGTTCAACAACATAGTCGCAAACTCCTGAAGATGGGCATATTAATGCCCGAAACATGTTGAGTCTCTAAAAAGTAAAAATAAAAGTAAATTTAAAAAGTGACATCTAGTTAGTATTTTATTCAACTTCTTAATTTGTATTTTTGTTCGATTTTTACTAGAACACCCTGTACATTGGAGAATTGACTATAACTTTGAATGTCACAGAATTCAGTGACAGATCGTGGGAAATAATTTCCTGGTTCTGAATAGGGAGTAATGGCCAATGGAAGGAACAAAATAACAGGCTTTCTGAATTCATACCAAAAGGAGTATTATTAAAGCTTAAGAAGAAAATTGATTCATGGAATTACCTGCAATCAGCTAACATTTTAAAAAACACGGAGTGGTTATGCAGGCCCTAAGAAAAAAGTTGATAGGGGAAAAGTTTGGAGACAGCAGCGAGAACAAAAGAGATGGGCTTATGATTCTTGTCCTTGTAACACGTTATGCATGATCGAATACATGCTTATAACAACAGTACTAATTGGACTCACACATATGCTTACCAATATTTTCAAACGTTTTAATGTGGTAAGAGAAGCCCAGAAATCCGCATTTGGCTTCTGCCAACCACTCTGCAGTGTGAAACTGTGTAATAGCCTTCATAAGCCGATATCCAATTTTCAACAGGGTTTCAGCACAAATAGGCAACAATACATATATGCATGAATTTAAGCCTGGAATCAATAAAGCATTATTTCGGTACATGTGTCGATGTGTATAGTCATTAGCTAGTTTTTATCTGGCTCGCAATGTCCTGTAATGAGAGCGGAAACGACAGCAACAGATAATAAGCCAGACGCACACTAAGTTAGACTGAATAATACAGCGTGAAAGAGATTTTAAGCACTTCCGAAAAACAGCGAAAGCGCCTGTTACTTGCGTCATGTTGTTCTGCGACGGGTTTGCGTCCAGTTTGAGCCACTAGCAAAATTCAGCAAGGAAAAAGGAATAAAATGAAAAGACCACATTCATGCTGTTTTACAATTTGATGACTTAAGTGTTTTGAGCAATGCTGTACACTATTTTATTATTATGTAGTTCGGAAATAAATGAACAAACAAATATGGAACGTTGATAAGGTAGAAGGGAAGTACTTAGAAAACCCCTGTAAAATGTAAATTTTTCCACTAAAACCCCTGTACAATGCCAATTTCCCTAGAAATACCTCTGTACAATGGAAATTTCTGCACCAAAGCCCCGTTAAAATGCCAATTTCTCCATCAAAACCCCTTTAAAATGGAAATTTCTCTATAAATACCTCTGTACAATGGAAATTTCTGCACCAAAGCCCCATTAAAATGTCAATTTCTCCACCACAGTCCATGTAAAATGCCAATTTCTCCGCCAAAATCCCAATTTGACCTGGGATTGAAACGGAAACTCTACCTGCAGAGGCCAGCGACTGGCTAAGCCATGCCACGTCTAATACTTGGCGACTTCATGTATGACGTGAAAGTATGAATATATAGGTAAGATATGTAACATAACGTGACATTGTGGTGTTTTCTTGTAACAATTGTTGTCATGTAAATGAAAAATGATTTCTCTTTGTGTTTTTGAACTACATATGTCGTGCCCATCAAAACAGAACATTAAAACTGTTGCTTTCTAAAGGCAACGATGATTTATTTGTTATATTCCCTGTTTACTACACACGTCGCTGGCAACAATATAAAATATACGTACAACGTTCGCCATTTAAAGTGTTCCTTAACATTACACAAGCAAGGTCACATAGTGACCGATTTGTATTAACAGTTTTAATATCTCATTCAAGGATATAAAACCTTAACCGTTGATAAACATGATAAAATACAAATTTGTGAGTAACAGACATGTCGTACAGGCCCACAAACGTCTCTTTAAAAGGAATTAATTTATTTGCAAAGCGAAATCATACATAAGATTGGTTATGAATATAAAATGCTAATAATAGAATGTAGAAACATAAGCTTAACAGGCAGCCTGAGAAAAACCTCGAGTGTAACGGTTCATCTTCTTAATTTCGAACTGTCTACTAGTCGAGTATAATTGTATTGTGGTTATATCAAATATATATCACACATATGAACCTGTTTATCATGCAGTGCCATTAGCATCGTGGTAGTGGAATTCTATTATGCATTTCGTATCGCCTGCTTCCTAGAATACTCTGAGATATGGAACCCTCTACCCAACAGTCTAAGTCAAGTACCGATTATTGAAAGGAGTACTACTGGATGCGGACCAGTTCTAATAGAACCCTCGACACAATTCAGACATATCCCATAGGGTGTACAAACCAACAGAACTTAACATAAGAGCTATAAATATAATATTCCTCCATATTAACAGATATTATCTAATACAACACACTCACAGCAAAAAAACATCGTCTCTGTTTGTTACAAGGCAGTCTGCGGAAATATTTATAGAGCGGTGGTAAATCAAATGATCCTACACTATGATAGGGAAATTCTGCTCACAGAATTCCATGGCCGCGACGTGATGGCAGTGCAGTTTGAATGTTACGTAAAAACGCTTACTGAGATATTTAAGAATAAATGTTTGTGACGAAGATATGTTGCAAAGCAAATATATTTTGAGCATTTTGAACTTCCCACTTTTTGTTTCGTAACACAGAGTTTCAGAAGTTCATTCTAATTCCATCATGAGTTAATAATATTCGGGACCTTCAGATTGGACGGAGAATAGCTACGTCTATTACTGTACGTGCTGAAACCCTTCTGTAAAAAATACGTTTATATATTTATTAGACTGATAACTACAATTGTTGTCCTCTTGTAAGCCAGGCAATAAATTTTAGGTTTTGAAAAGCAAGGAAATTCCTTGACTATCTGAGCACCCACGAAGATATTCTTCTTCTTTTTTTTTCTTCTTCTTCTTCTTCCTCTTCTTCTTCTTACAAAGCGGTACAACCCATATAAGGTTCTGGCTTGTTCTTCCACTTTCTTCCAGCTATCTTTATTCTGTGCTACTTTCTTCCATTTGATTATGTTTATGCTCTTATATCTTCCAAACCGTCATGTTCCCAACGTGTTTTAGTTCTTCCAATTGGTCTTTTAGACATGGGTTTCCATCTCTTAATCTTCTGCACAATATTATCCTCAGCCATGCCTTCAACATGGCCTAAATAATTTAATCTTTATTTTTAATAAACCCAATTACATTTTTTCTTTTAATATATAATTTATTTCTTGATTAGTTTTAATCCTCCAGTAGCCATCATCTGTAATAGTAGGACCGAATATTTTCCTCATGATCTTTCTTTCGGAAGTCATCAGTTTATTTGTCATATTCTCCTTAAATACCCATGTTTCGGAGGCGTAAGTTACTGTTAGGCGAATTAACGTTTTATAAAGTTGTAGTTTGACGTTTCGCGATATGAGTTTTGATGAAAGTAGTTTTTTGTGAACATGGTATGCCCTATTTCCTGCTGCTCATTTTTTTTTTAATTTCCTCCTCAATAGAGTTGTCAGTATTCACCATTGTTTCGAAGTATTTAAATGAATTCACTTGTTCAAACTGTTCTTCTCCTCTATTTATGTAGGCAGGGTGGATTATTTTTCTGGTACAATATAAATATTACCCACTAAATTCTCAAGGACGAATTTGCTGCTTTAATCTAAACAATATAGGGTATAGAGCTGTGGGGCTGCAGCAAACCGTCCAATACCGAAATATTGCAAGTCTTCCAATCAAAAACGTTGCGCCTCATTACAAACGCCCCATAGTACGTCAATAACCAAACGTTGCATACTGATCTTAGCATACCATACATCAACGAAGTCATTATAAATACGGTCCGGAAAAACTTCAATCACCACAACCCGCTCATAGCCAACCTATACAATCGACCGCTCGAACGTAGACGACTCCTAAGATGCTGGCCAGACGACCTGATTGAGTGACCGTTGGAGCCCCATCAGTGGATGGAGCCCTACTCACGACACATGCCAGACTCACCACAACATTTACTTAATACTCTGTAACTTGGTGTGAGTAGATTGTAAATACGCAAATATTAATAAAAAAAATTTAAACAATGTGCGCGATTTTATAAAGTAGCTAATACACACACACACACACACACACACACACGCACACATTGGATATGTCTCAAAATCCCACTGACTAGGACAGCAAAGGTTTTGCTCGTGCCTCGTATCGAACGACGATTTATCGGTCGTCCAGCCAGAAACCTCTTCACTATACTGAACGCGCTATGGCTTGTGGTAGGTATTGGTATATAACACTCCTGATAAAAACACAGAATATTAAATTGCACATCTAAGAAGGTAATTCTAAGAAGTTTGGAAGATAATTCTGTAAAACTGAATTCCGATAATTAGATTACGCCATTGACCTCCGACAAGATGTTAAGGAAGAATTTTATCTTTGGTAAAGATTATCGGGAGCTAATTAACTGACATTCATAATAATTTAAAAATTATATGATGACCATAAATTAGAGATTCACTTGTAGTATCACACCGTGAAGTGATTGTGTCGAAAGTGCTATGTGTCTCCGGAAGTTGTTATCCAGCAACAGGTTTCCGATGAGGGATGAATTATTTCCTGTTAACTTTTCATAAGTTTAAAACCATTCCTTTCCATTTTTATTTCTAAGAGGCCAGTTATTTCATTTATTTGTTTCTGAGCCACTGATCCTGTCTATTTCAACTTCCATACCCCTCCGTCTTTTTCGATACAAACAAATAACAAACTAAATTGGGTTTCAAAGAGGTTAGAAGCGGGGTGAATTCTTGTGCCCTGAAATCGTGTTTCACCCCCGTTGTGTTGTTCGTTCTACCCAAATACTTTTAGTCTTTTAAAAAGGGTAATTGTCTTTGAGTGCGCGAAATTAATGGTAATACAGCAGGAGACACAAAATAAGTTGGAGCGTAATTGATCCAAGTTACTGTTCACAGAAAGGAGGAATGGATTTTTTGATTTGCTGATTGGAACGCAATGAAGTGACTAATTAAATTTATTCGAAAATTAAAAATTTAAGGGAATTATTTCAGAACTTCCACATGCATTTCGGTAAGAAATGTGAAGCCAAAAAGTTTTTAGGTTTTAAAATGTTCTGCGGGTAGGTGAAATTTCCCCTTAAATAGCAGGGTGGCACAAAAGAAAAGAAGCGGCAATATACGTAGAAGAAATTTTATCCCACAAGAATAGCTAAAACTGCTAAAGCTCACTGAATCATCTCTTTGGCCAAAAACAAAACAGTAAAACTTTACTTTCTACAATCAACAAAATCAGTATAAAACAAAGTATTAAAACACATTTGAAAATGTCTCTTCTTTTGCACAAACAGGTCGTTCATATTCTGATTTTCCAGGACTTTTAGTCTTTGGAGGAGCTAACGGTTTAGAAATTGTGCGATTTTTCTGCGTGATCATGTGTGCGCAGATATCTGCAACCATATTTTGAATTAAATTTAAAAAAAAAGTTGTCCAATAACACACTAGACAGTGATTACAAAATGTTTTCCTTGAATGACAATACCACAAATAATGAAATAAAAGCTCTCTTGATATATTTGTGTGCAGAAATGCCCGAATCAACTATTGCTGTTACCATACTATTTATGTGTTAGAACTCAACAATGCAGCAGTTTCTAGCATTAGAGAAACATTCTTGAGCTTACTAAATATTCACTATTTAAGTGATAATGTTTATTAAGGTGCTAGTTTCGATTCGGCTGTTACAAGTGCTTCCAATACGCTTTGCCTAATGCAGGCTTAGGTCACCTTTTTGTAAACAAGTTCCCGAACTGAATACTATGCTACCCTTAGCTAGCGGCCCGCATGTCTCCTACGGCAGAGTGCTGAGATGTCGGCAGAGACATCTGTAATGAGAGAAGATTCCTTAAATATTTCCCTAGCAAAGCCGAGCTAGAAGAACGAAACGACATAGAAATATAGAGAGATGTTTCGTTATGGAGAAACACTGTAAAACTGTATGACATATACCATTGCTGTGGATACAGTGAAAATCTTCTGATGATGGACAGAGGAACTGTCCGAAACATTTAGAATTTTATTCCCAGAATAAATTTGAGAAATTAGTGCATCTAGCTGGTTTATTTTAAGATGTTGAAAAGATGTTAAATATTTTATGCCAGAAGTTCCTTTTTCTTGATAAGATTTGCAAAAATGCCACAAATACAAGGTATATATTTGAATGTGTTATACTTTAATATCTCCAAACAGAAAGTCTTTCAGAAAACTACAGTCTCTAAATTTTTTAAAATTTCCTGTCTTTACTGGAAGGCGAAATTTCGAGGTATGGTTCATAAAAATCTCTGCTCTTTCCAAAGTTATATTGAGATATAAAACGGATTTACATTATTTTAAGTTACGTAGCAATAAGTTAGTGTTGGGAAGCAAACCGGTAGGTCTCTGGTTACATTCCTGATGAGGTCATTGAAAATTCTTTAGTTTAATTCTTTCGGCCGCACTTCGATCATGGGGTCTACTCAGCAGTTTAAAAAAATGGTTCCCGAAGATGACGATCGTAAATCTGGAGCATAGCTGAATTTATTTCGAAACTTATAGTGTAAAAAATGTTCCTGCAATCTAACATGTATAGGACCACTTTAAAAATGAAGAAAAATCTAGTAAAATAATATAAACAGTCAAACAGATGCAAAAAAAACAAATTTTATTGATAATTACAATCCGCTCAACATGTTTCGGGCTATAATTTTGCCCATCCTCAGGAGCAATAGACTGTGTTTACGGCTTGTGGCATAATGCACCGGCGATGCTGCCTGGTGGCCAGGTTACAACTAGTTGGCTGTTTATATTATTGTATCAGTGATGCACGTTCCCACAAACATCAAAAGCAAAATCTTTCAACAAAACGTCCCAAACCCCGCCACGTAACAATTGTTACTTTATTACAAACAGTACATAATAATTCTTAAAATGAAATCTAAATGTTTGAGGACAACAAAAAGGTAACTGGTTGTGTAGAAATATAAAACCTTATTTAGAAATAATTACAATAACCAAAAAATTCACATAAAACTACTAAGAGTCAAGAATGACATGTGAAATTCCTACATGTTTAACGTTGAAACGCCATTATCAGGGGATCCGAAATACAAATGCCTGCAAATACCAACCCAACTTTCTTGGTCATCATCATCATCTTTCTCCATGGATTAGGTCGTTTGACCTGTTCCGGCATCGACGCATTACCATCGTTTTCTGGGGCGTCCACGGTCTCTTCTTCCTCGAGGTTTGTAGTTGAGGGCGTGTTTCGGGAGTCCGGTGTTGTTCATTCTTTCAAGGTGGCTGATCCAGTTTTGTTTGTATTTGAGTCTCACGTCTTGTATTCCAGAGATCTCTAGTTCTTTCCTTATGACTTCGC
>Ga0123354_10008032_pt1 | contig 16007 bp, 6 predicted proteins | sample TergutLab28metaG_2_FD_97872 | JGI IMG/M metagenome (GOLD analysis project Ga0123354, IMG submission 97872) | Labiotermes labralis P4 segment gut microbial communities from Petit-Saut dam, French Guiana - Lab288 P4 | ecosystem: Host-associated > Arthropoda: Insects > Digestive system > Gut ...
AGCCTCTAACAGAAATGAGTACCAGGAGTATTTCCTGGGGGTAAAGGCGGCCGGTGCGTAAGGCTGACAACCTTACCACCATCCTGTGCCGTTGTCATGAAATCTGGGAACCTTAACTTCCTGCAACCCTCTGGGACATTCCAGGCCTGTAATGGGACTGCTTTACTTTTACCTTTAACCAAACATCTACACATTTCAGCAAAATCTCTGTTAAACCTCAAAACCTGACCGACATAAGTTTATTGATTTTTTTAGAAGGGCAAGATATATTTGAGGTGTTAATATATATATATATATATATATATATATATATATATATATATATATATATATATATTTATTTTTCACAATAATATTTTTCTTTACATCAGCGCATATATATATATATATATATATATATTCATCCATACACAATTCAAATTTGAGGATGAGAAATTAGAATTGACTTTCCTTTCTACATAATAAGCCGAGTTGGTGTAGAATCGTTAAAGAAACGAAAGGAAGGACGGGACAATTTTCATTTTATCCCTTTCTCAGAAACACTTCTTTCCATTTCCTGTCGAGTGTTAAAAGAAAAATGGCCCTCATAACAACTTCCAGGCAAACTAGTATTAGTGAAGGAAAGAGATCACATTTTTCTGTGAAATTCCACATTTGTGTTCGTTTTATCCGACATTACTTTCGAGATTTCTAACGAAAATGCCTTAATACAGCATGGCAACCTATTTCGTACTATTAGCCTACTGTAAACTTTTTTATACATTTCGCAGTTTGAATTCGGCATAAGCTATATTACTGCCATTTACAGCAAATCCTTTGTGGACCGGCGCCGTATGATACACACTTGAATGTCTTTCTGAGTGCTGGACGCCAAAAATGTGTAAAACCTTGTAGCCGGTTTGGAAAGCGACAGAAGAAGATGAGGACAAACAAAACAATAAGAATTTCAGTTACTGTCACGCAAGATCCTCTTGTACATCAAACGTCACAAAGGAAACGACAATGTGAGAGATTGCGTTTCTGCGTACTGTAAAAAACAGTAGATTGTGACAGGACACTGTTTTATAAAGGGACGGCATTTACCTCGCAGAAAAATTTAATGGTGGAAATAAAATTATTGACGTAAATCCAGAAATATTTACATGAAGATCCGTATCTAACTATTTTGCGATTTTGACGCGTAAGATATAGACTTTTAATAAAAGTACTATTAAAAATATACTAGTTGGGCAGGTTATGTAACACTTGGAACGGTTTGGTTAAGCTCATGTTCATAAACATTTATTCTGTAAAACTGAAATGAATTTAACATTACGTGTAGAAAAGTCCAAGATTGTCCTTTAAAATAATATTAACCTAGAAATAACACGAAGTGTAAGAATGTTAATCGATTTTAAAGTCAATTGCGAAAAACCACTTGTCACATCCATCCGTCAATATTTTTTTTACCTCAGTTAATTTTTCTGTCCCTCCGTCTGTCTATCCGTATGAAACAACACTGGACGGATTTTCATGAAATATGATATTTGAAGTTTTTTCGAAAATCGGTCGCGAAAATTCAAATTTCATTAAAATCGGAAAAGAATAACAGGTTTATGACATAAAGACCACATACACTCTTGATAATATCTCGCTGAATTCTTCTTAGAATGAGAAATGTTTCCGAAAAATTTGAAGATAAAATCGAAACACGTATTTTACACTCAACAACGTTTTTTCGAAAATCTTGCCGTCTGTGAATAATGTAGAAAAATATAGTACAGCCGGACAGACTGCAGACGAAAATGTCTTGCATGCCCATATATGCCGGTAATCTAAAGCTACACACACACAATTTGTAACAATCCTTTTTCACGGCAACATTGGTTGCAATTACGCCTTCAATATTACACTGTACGTACGGCGCATGTCTTGTTATAAATTAGTAACGGTGAGCTGGATTAATCTGAATCAGGGTAGGGACCAGAGAAAGGTTCTTGTTTATGTTTTTGTTCTGTGAAAAGCGGAGACTCCGACCAGACAAGCCACTATAATCTGTAAGGTATAAAGCTTTTACATATCTTTAGCATCAAATTCTCGCAAATTGATATGTTTGAAGTCAATACACAAACCGATATACTCTAACCTCATTCTCTGTAGACATATCACCGCCTGTGAAATGTGCAAACAACAATTTTCGGGACTGTGTTATATTTCTGTCAATTTATGACTGGCTCTAAATAACTGCACAGTATCAAGCATAATAAGAAGTAGAAGCAATAACGTTTACTTACATTAAAATGTAGAAGGAATCTTTAAGAGACAGGTCTGAAAATTAAGCGTAAAATAAAGAATATCATTTCGCCAAAAAAAGGTCTGAAAAGACAAAGAGAAGGAGGCAAAACACTCGAATAGAACCTCCTCTTTTACGGAATCTTCAGGCCCACTTCTCCTCCTGAACTTCGTCATTCGGACACTGTCACGACTTTCAGCCAAGAACACCAACATCATTAGAGTGAATGCCAATACAGATGTTTTTTCTTCTTTGTATTTTATTTTGCTACTTTTTTCCCCTCAAACTCCAAATTCTCATCAAGTTGTAAATTTCCACGTTTCGGTATTACGTTACGCGGAATGTTTTAGGAAACTAACCGCTGGAAATTGCGAGGGTTTTCCTTACAAATATGAAACACAGAGACATTTCTATCCCTAGTAATAAAGCATGATATTTCTGCTCAGTTTTGGTCATCACTGAAAAATCGTACGTGGTTATAGCCCACAAGATGATGGTCAAAAGGATGCGTTACCGGTAGAGTTTATAAATCGCATTTATTAATGTTTGCCTATAAATATAAAAATTCTAGTAAATACTCAAATCCAAAGAGCAAAATAATAAAGTTAGCAATGGGAGGGTTTTGGAGTGTCCTGGGCCCATAAAAGAATCAGCAGACTAAGTAGGCCTGCACTGAGTTACCTTCATGCGCTACAGGAATGTCTCATCAATCATGAAGGATCTATACAAAAACGGAACGTAGACTTATAAAAACAAAAATAAAATACGGCCTATAAGCTTCAAAGCACGTAACGTACTTAACATCAATATCTGCATCGCAGTCCGGGAGAGAACTACTACGTCACGTGTCCAGCTCCATTACCTTCCATCTCATATGGCGTAAGTCCTATAAATATAAGGTAAATCAAGCCAACTAATATTTGATATCACTATCGATCAATTTTTTCTGAACCTCATTTAAATAGATTAATTAAGTAGTGACAGACAGTATCGCATTCACTCTGCACCAAACTTTTACCCCATTAGTACTCACTGGACGGTATTCTGAGTCGTGTTGCTTACGAACATACAGATGGCTCTGCATCACACTTTCGACAAAATCTTATGTATATCGGACCGTGCATCGTTGTGACAGTTGAAGAATAAGAGACCAACTTGATATCACCTGTTATTAAGTTTTATTTCACTTCTTCTATGCTCAACATGTTTCGGACATTAATACATCCATCATCAGGAGCCTGCGACTTTTCTATTGTATCACCACATGTGTCGTGTATTCTTGTTTCGATGTGTGTTGGAATTTCGGTGTGGCTGGGTTGGGGTGGTATCCGTTTAGCAGGCTGAAGCACAGTTTTAGCCTGCTACACGGATACAACGCAAGTTAAATTTGTGTTAAGTGAAAATAATAATAAAACTTTAGTATGATTTATAAGACACAACATGAAAAAATTTTAATTCAACGTAGTAATCACATATGAAGACACCTGAACATGTGGTAGCGCCCAGTTTCCTGAGAGCGATAACAATCATTTCTGCTATTACATCTCGATTTGCAAAATAACGTTGTACAAATTGCAGGTGCAAATGATGCATATTGGAACCACGTACTTACGTCACCATTGGTGCGGGAAGCCCTTACTCAGTATTTACCATTTTTGAAACTATTCAGAAAACTGACGAGACTAAAGCATTTTGGTAATACACTGAAGGACAATATCGAAGAAGTGGGGGTGTGAGAATGTGAACTGGTTTAATCTGGATGAGGATATTGTTCGTAAAAGGACATTGGAAGCAACATAACAAACACTTGGGCTTCATAGCTTAAGCACAGAAAAATACAATTTTGTCTGTTGGATTGTGTGGGTGTTCAATTTAATTAGTCCTATTGTAGGAACATCAAAGGCTGATGATGGAGAATATACCTTTGAGGAAGATGTAGGTGTTTACGAGGGAAAACGAAAAGCGAAAATTCCGAGGCAAATTTCATAATTAGATTCTTTATGATTTGTGACCGTCGATAAACACTACCGATTTCACAATACCTAGGAACATTAGATGGACGGTGCATGTGGCACTTATGACGGCCAAAAATACCTGAGGAGGTCTGATAAGAAAAACTGAAGAAAAGAGACTTCTTAGAAAACCTAGTCTTTCCTTGGAGGGTAATATTAAAATGGTAGATTTCAGGCTTTCGCTGCGGCGTAAGAGATATCCACGACTTCTTTGGATTTTACATATCGTAGAATGTTACTTCCTTACTGACGTTTCGGGACATCCTAGCCACCCCATTTTAAAGGGTCAAGCAGTGCAGCCTTCTTAGACATGGATTAGAAGTTACAGACGTTTCGGGACAACAAAGTAGTCCAGTCGGCACTATTCCGAAAGCACCTATCACATACTGGAACTTTAAAACCAAATGACAGAAAAAAACTTTCAGTTTACAAAAATTACCTGGACAATTTTTTTTAATGTTTTGTTGACCCTGCATCTCGATATAATCGTGTAAAGAAAAACCAACTATCTGTTGTCCAACGGACAGCAGACAGTCATCTAAAAAGAATAATAATTACCAATTGTTGTATACATACCGTTATACCTCCTGATGATGGGTCTAGATACGCCCGAAACATGTAGAGTTTGACGAAATAAACTAATTTATAAGTTGTGCATCAAGTTAATTTTTCTTTACGACTATCTGGACAAACTACGAGTAAAGCAACCAACAATGAGTGAACAGCGCTTGAGTAGTACTATTAAATGTGTTTGAAACATAAGCCATGTTAGTCTATTGGGTATTCAGAAGCGCGAGCATAAAACTAGCTGTTTCATGTTTGTTTCTGAGTATGCAGTGCAATATAGGCTTACGTGCGCCTCAAATTCGTGGCTTACTGAAACAAACAATTTCATTATTGACATTGAATTAAATAGAGCTCCAATTGGCATTTTTTTCACTATTCACTTTACAGCCTCCTTTTTAATTACGACAAAATAACAACACAAATTTATTTCAAGAAAATTGGTTCATTGGCGTTTTTAACACTACCGGGAATAGGAAATGATTTTTAAACCTTAATGCAAAATCGAAACTGGTTATGTTACTTTTAATTTTTTTTATCAATTCTGCCCTCCACTCAAAAATTACTTGTTATTTCTCTCACTGTCTGTCTTGCTAGTCTGTCTGTTTTGAATAAGAGTAAGCTGCAAAGCACGGGGTAAAAGGGGCGATATTTCTGCAAAGAAAATTTTACACTCTAGATCTAAATATAAAACACGAAAGCAATAAACGATACCAAACAAAGGCCGATTCCAGAGGCCGTGCGGACCAAGGAGTAGGTCTGCTGCCTCTTTATTGAGGGGATCGAAGGTATGAAACCCGCTTAGGGCATGGATGTTCTTCCATTATGCTAGTCAGGTGTTGTGTAGGTAGCGACTTCCGCGACGAGCTGATCACTCGTTCAGAGGAGACCTGTCGAGTGTGTGTTATCTGGTAATCTCAACAGTGAGGTAGGCGGTCAAGGCTCGAGCTGGTTTGTTAGGCCACAAATATCAGGCAATACATTTAAAATATATTGAAATGGATTGAAAAGGAGGGCCATAATTTACAAAGACGAGTGACTGCACTGACACGCTGAACTCTTCCATCGATGCAGCACACTCTCAGAAGGTGTATCACTGTGTAAGAAGGTTTTACTGGAGAGTCAATCAAATATTTTTACGTGTCTGTATAGTAATAAACCAAAACAGGGTATTTTAGCAGCAGCTTAACTTAGTATTATTCGCATCATTTATTCGATGAGTAGACATTTACAGAAGGTTATGTCTTCTTGAAACAGGAATTTTTGCATTTCGCAGCCTGTTTGTCCAGTTCTACAAACCAAATTTCTTTTACACAGATCTACATTCTTTGCCCCAGTAAACTACCTTATTTTCGCTATTAAAATATCCATTCAAGCCTTATACACTAAATATGCTGTCATGTGTTTTATCATATTAAATTGCATCCTTCCTAATCTTCTCTGTAACTTATAAGCTTTAAAGTGTCTTTCTTGAACATTGTTCTAGTAATCTTCCTAAGAAAACGCGCCCATTCTTTTATTTCTACATAAAATCGTCTATGTCCTTCCAAAATCCAATAAATTATTTCACTCTTCCAACCTACCTGCCCAAAATTACAAAATTTGTCACGTATTCCCAACCACTTATACCTAGAATTACAGATATGCCTTCGGTTTAGTTGCATCTACACAAATTACAATTTTTCATAAAACATTTGGATAGATTTTTGCATGAAAACCTCTGTATGCGTACTTAAGTTTCTTTAGCCCTTCTATAGGGACATTGTTAAACTTAGCCGTAACATAATAATGCTACATCATCCTACATCTTTTCCAGTTCAGAGCAAGGTTACACAATAGCGTATGCTGTTCGAACATCTATAACTAGTGAAGTCACTTCAGCTGTTCGGAAAATGGAAATAGAGAATACCCTTTGACTCCTAAACACTCCATCTTCGTAGGAAGTCCCAATAGCGAACACTGGAACCGGGAAAAAATTATCCACACTCGGGTTTTCATATTACTCTACACATCATAAAATAAAATGCTGGGCGGAAATATAAATTAGCCACAGCGTTTTCCATTAATATAATTTCCAGTTCGTAATCTTATGATATCATCGCATCGCCAGTAACAACCCGACAATTGAGCACGAAGATGAATCCCAAAGTTTTGAATTCCGAAAGAACTTGAGACGAGAGTAGGAAATATTCTGGTTACGAAATGGAGATCTTTATTCAATGTAGGTTATATTCCCTTAAATATAAATTCGATTCATTTAACGACGGTAGAAATTCATAATATAATACAGTGTCAGTGGCAGGTGAATGAAGTGTGAATATGGACCACTGGTGGAAGTGACACTTAACAAGTGAATAATGAATGACTCTGACGAACATGACAAACGTTTCGACGTCTCTTATTTCATCACAGGTTCCAAAAGGTCAGCCGTTCTGTCGACCCCGAACCTTCACCGCCACATCCCGAAGTCTAATTATTTGAGCCAAGGTACAGTCCTATTTGCACTCACAGCTGACTGATATCTCGATATTATTGGTATGACGTTGACAGTTATTAGGAAGAGAATTTTCATTTCGGAGCCTGCTTCACCACACTGTTATCATGGAGGTCTAACACGGTAATATTTCTTAAAATCATCTTGTTTTTTACCATCATTTTCGTCATAGTAATTGGCTTAATGTAATCGTTAACACAATGCTTTATCCACCTGTAAAAGTTACAATCATTCTCCTATTCAGTGATTTCTATCTATCATCAGTAACTTAGTTTTTCTTATTTCATTATGTTTACATTTATTCTCCGTCGTATAGTGTCACTTATTCTTATAAATAATTATGCAGCATTATTTCGCAGTGTGATGAGTGTAATACAATGGCAAACAGCAAATTTTGTCCTGTTTCACGCACTCTTTTCCTTTGAGAAAGTTTAAGTAAAGAATTTCAAAATCCAAAGTCAATAAAACAATACCAGCTATTTTCTTTCTAATCGATATGGATACTGGCGGCACTGAAGCTTATTATCTTCTCCTCGTTTTACATAACTTTTGTCAGTGTCTGAGGATAAGTGGCGTTATTGACTTATATAAACTATGAGGTTTCCAAGAGACCTTCTGAAATGTTTTGTAACAAGGTACATTTTTAAGGTGAGGTGTTTTTAGCAACTCTCCCAAACCCAACCTGAAAAACCACCCTTTGTTGTCTGTCCGTGACAGCTTATCCAATATATTCGCAGCTACTCTTAATGTCAGGAGGACTAAAGAAAAAAACAGCAACTTTAGTAGTCGCTATTAAGTAGATTCGTCTAAAAGTAAATCCTGAAAATCTAAGTATATGGTGACGTCTATATACGAGCATGCAGGTGGAAATCCTAACAGAAAGACGGGTAATAAATCCTTTTTAAGTGTGGAAGAGTTTCGATATTTACGAGCAATCATAACAAACCAAAACTTCGTTCATTTGGAAATTAAGAGCAGTTGCTTGCTGTCATTCGTGCTGAGTATTTCGTCATCCAGTTTGTTATCCAAAAATGTGAAGATCAATGTATGCAGAAGGGTAATTTTGTTTGTCATTTTGTATGGTTATGTAGCTTGGTTTCTTACACTTTGGGAAGAACACAGGCTGAGGGTGTTCGAGAATAGAGCGCTGAGAAGAATATTTGGACCCAAGTGGGACGACGTAACAAGGGAATGGAGAAGACTACATACCGAGGAGTTTATGATCTGTACTACTCATCAAATATTATTCCGGTTATTAATCAAGAATAATTAGCTGGGCGGGGCACGTAGCATGTATGGGGGACAGGAGACATGCATACAGGATTTTGGTGGGGAAACCTGACAGAAAGAAACCAGTTTCAAAACCTATGCATAAGTGGAAAATAATATTAATATTGATCTTCCAGAAATATGATGGGGAGGTATGGAAGGGATTTTGAGGCTCAGAATAGGAACAGATAGCGGGCTGTTGTGAACGCAGTAATAAGTTCTCTGGTCTCATAAAAAGCGGGGAATACTTGACTAGCTGAAGACCTGTGAGCTTCTCTGGAAAAAATCTGCTCCATGAAGTTAGTTCGATTTTAGCTACATATTTTGTTTGTTTGTATGTTTTCTATTTGTTTGTCCTTTTTTTGTTCTTCCGTCTGTTTGTTCCTTTTTTCGTTCGTACGGTCGGTTGTTCGTTCCACTAATCCAGACCACCTTTCTTGCCATTGTTTTATTATTGTTAGGAGGTCTCCACGACGGTGGTGATTCGTGTTGTGATGTTCTTGGTTATTACAGCTTGTTATATTCCCGTATGAGAGTACTGAAGTTTATAAGCAACATACATCTCCTTCTTCATGTCTTGGTTTATACGTTAGAGGCATCTTGTTTCCTCAGAGTGGTGGTACTCACGTAAAAGAAAAGTGTGCCGTAACTCAGAACATAACATGACAAACTGGCACTTGTACTTCAAAATTTAGAGTTTTATGTTACTATCTGTGCTATTTTAAGGGCATCGTGCTAGATGTCCCACACTGTTTGGCGCATATGTGTTATATATGTCACATAGACAGTGCATGATAGTTATCCGGTTTTAACTCTTGAGAGGGAAACTGGAAACTTCTCAGCTGTATCTTAGCATATTAACGTACTAATTAGTGTATCAAGACTCTACTATCATCCCGACTCTTGATCTCAACCACCATCTAATGTGAATACTAAGGTACCGCAGCCGGGGCGCTAAGGTAATATTCCCTTTCGTTGTCCCGGGTAAGGATGCGTGTAACTTTAAATCATCTCTCTCTATTCCATAAATTACATGAATAAATTTGCACTTGATATACATAATTCATTTCATCATATCTTTTGATATTTTGAGAACTACTTCTATAAATCTCCTGTGTACGACGATATAATCAGAACACCTGAACAAACACAGGGCCATAGACTATACGCTCGTAATAACATGGACTACGTTTATTAAACTTCTTGAATATTTCCTGGACATATTACATACAGGCCAGTCAGACGAGGTTCTTTTGGCTTATTTATTACTCGCAGCATACATGAATTTTCAGAAGCAATTACTGAAGATGAGTTAACACGAAGAAGGGTTTGTCCCTTTCCTATGATGGAGAACGTTAAAATTCGTTGAGCAGACCATAACAGCTAGTTACTTAAAGTAGATGTCTCAGCGTGTATGGTACAAGAAATGGAATTTAATAGAAGTAAAAGTGACATTTTCCCACCGAACATATTGTTATATGGCAGCGAAACTTGGACTATTAATGCAAGTGACGCCAGAAGAATAACAGCAGCAGAGATGAAATACACGAGAAGAACAGCAGGACACACTTGGACAGATTACAAAACAAATGCGCAAATTGCAAAGGAGTTAAAAATAACACCAATTCTGGACAAATTACTGGACTACAAGAGAAGCTGGATATGACACGTAAATAGAATGCCTCGAAATAGATTACCCAGGGTAATTAAATAATACTCTCCAACTGGCAGACGGAATCATGGTAGACCTTTGAAGAGACTTCTGGTTACGTGAGACTGGAACGGGTCAAAAAGTGGCCCAACTCCATGAAAGATATATGATGATGATGATGATGATGATGATGATGACTTATTATCATTAATCTGTTCTACTACTGTATATTCTGTAGATCATGAATTGAGTGTTTCCTTCTAGGCATCTCGTCATATGCCAAGATATTTCTAACTTGAGGTAGAATGTGGCTGGTTTCCCAGACTACCTCCAACCTAACATTTTAACATATCTCACATATCATGTTATACAATGCAGTAACTGGTAAAGCAACGTTAAGTGAACAAATAATCAATATACAGAGTTTCAGAATGTCCATGCTCAATACAAAATAACTTTTTAAGTTACAACCTGACTGATATTTTGCGCAGTGAAAAGAGACCCAGACCACAAAAACTTGACCTTTCGCAGTCTTGGTTTTTTCGGTCTCCAAGTTCAAAGCGAGTCGTCACGGTGTACTTTAAAAAGTCAAAAATGTTTTCTGTTGCTAAAGGTATCACCAGAGTACGTTTTCCTTTTCCCATTTACACTTGAAAATGGAGAGAATTCCAGCCTCCCACACGTTGTGTAATTTCAGATTGACATGACAAATAAAGTGTAAAACATACGTCACGTTTCTTAAAATATGCAAACGTTAGACTCGTCTGGAAACGAATTTATGTGCTATTACTGAGGCTATATACATTGATGTATTTGTGCCTCAAAATGGTTAAGAATGGCGAAAAGACTTAAGACGTTCTGAATTATAGATACATAAGTTTGGAAATTCACTGCAGGGTGATCTTCGTGTAGTTCCGTCCGTCTTGTTTCCCTCATACAATCCACAATTTTGCAGCCTTAGTTCATGCCATTTATCTTCACATACATCAGTAAACACCCTGACATGAACACATACAGCAGGAAGTCACTCTGCATAAAGTACAATGGATATTTTGATCCTCCTTCCACCATTATGTGAGTGTCGATATTGAAATATGACCAAAAACCAAACCAAATGATTTACCTTCTGGCTTGAGTATTCTCACGACAAACCATCGATTATAAAACTGACCGCTCTCACAAACAAATTTCTACTTCTTCTGCCTAATGCACTGCACAAATTAAAATGACTACCACTTCGCTCGAAACTGTTGTGTCGTGATGGAGTGTGTTCGAAGCTTGATGACATTATTATCTATTTTGATTGGCAACTTTAGTTGTTTGTCGGTTTCATAAGACATTTTAGACGTTTAATTATTTGTTTGTAAGGCATGTTCCAGTCAGATTAAATATTCAATAACGAAAAAAAATATTTTAATTTTCAGTCGATGAGAGATTTTGTTTTATTTAAGGACTTTTAAACATAAACATTTTGCGTAATGAAATGTTTTGGAAATAGTCAAAATAAAACCGATTCTGCATGCCAAATCCGTAATCAAATAAAATGATTTACAACGTACGGCTTCATCACAAGCAGGTAAATAAATTTTCATTGTCCCATAATTAGCGTAGAATAATCTATCTCAATTTTATTTATTATTAGTATAAACATAGACATTAAAAGCAAAGTAGGAAAAGTGTCCAAATACTCATCAACAAATCCAGATCTCTGAAAGTGGTCACGTCACTGGAAAATTTCCCCAAGCCTCCATTTCTGTCGGTGGTGTTGGTAGACTAATTAGATTTGCTACTTTGTCTGCTCTGTGCCTATCGTCGATCGTAACAAACTTTGTTGGACATCACTTGGGTTGACCTCTGTTTGTTCCCAACATTCAGTCTGCTCAGTTACTCGACAGGGATTCACCCAGATCTGCTAAACATTCTAAAACCTCTCTCATTTGTCTTCCAGACACCTAATATCTCTCTTACTTTTAACTGCACCATAAATATTTAAGTTACAGATCCCCAAACACAACTTCTAACACAAAGTTGCACGAACTGTCAGCGTGGAGTAGAATCCTACTTGATAAATTACTAGTTGCTCAGCTGTTCAAGAATTCCCCTCCTTTTGTGAAACTCAAATATATATATCACCGGCTGTTCAAGATGTGATTTCTACCATAAACCAGGTAAATCCAGTCAACATTCTCATAAAATATTCATGCGGGATTTAACTTTAATATTATCCACCTGTCTACGCGCAGTGGTAAGAACACAAAATAATTCCTTGATAAAAGGCATATGAATTTACTTAAACTCACGTAACATCCCGTTAGAAATCTTTATTTTAAAGTAATTTCTAGAAATGAATATAATCTCCAAAAGTTTGACTCTCAGATTTTGATAAAATATTTTGGTAAAACAAAGTTTTTTTACCCCAAAACACTACGTCATATTCGGGTAATCCCTTCTACAGTGGATTCACCCCTTCAATTTTCCTTATGAATATTCATGAGGTTATCACATCCAATTACCTCACAAAAGCTGAATACCGCGATACACAAACATGCTGTTCAACGTCTCTTGAAGTCTGTTACACTATCAGCCTAAAATGAATTTACGGGCACGTGGATACGGTTTATTTACAAAGGAAGATCTTATGACATTTCTATTCGAGTGAATTATTCAAACAAATTCTGTAACATAGCAAACCCCTCCTTTCCCCCTGAAAGGAAGCTTCCTTTTTTAAATAAAGGAAAGGAAGTAATTTTTTCCTAAAATTCTAAACAGAGTGAAACATCAAGCCACAATCCTCCGAATTATCTCCATTTTGTAATAAATGCACCATCATACTGGAAACATGAGGCCTTGTAGAAGACATAGTTTCATATTAAACAAAGTTGTACACCATCTTCCTAATTCACAATTCAGAAGGCACAAGTTTTTTTGACGGAGACTTTCAAAGCAGAGACCAGCCTCCACTTGGTCAGAAATTTTTGTACCTCTTTCTTAGAGAGGAATGTCAAATTAAAAATTCTATATCTTTTTTTTTATTTGCGTGAGATACAAAAATCCAGAAACATCCTGTACAACCTCAACACCCTGAGGCTAATATTTGGTATAATAAAACGTATATACTGCCTGCCTATAACAAATACACAATATAGACTGCAGAAACACTTAAAGAAGAACTGATGCGATGCTCAAAATAACCCTTCTTTTTAAATAACGTAAAATATTCTAAAAAATACTTCATGCTGAATATATGTTGAGATCAATATTCTGAAGTCCCTAAGGCAGCTCTTTAAACGACTTTCCTAATATATTCATATCAGTAACTAACACATATACTTTAGGGCATTTTAATTAACAGGGATTTATCAAAATATTTTATTTCGAACAGACAGACCTGCGAGTGAAATATCGTCAGAGGACTTCATACATATCTGCATTTCAATGTAAGTAACTTTTGCTGGCAAAAAATAAAGAGGGTTGCTTCCATTTTATATTTTACGTTCGTAATTAAGATAAATATAAAAATTAAAATTCTAGCATTCAATAGCCAGTTTACATAAATATCACATTGATATAAAAGTGTAAGCAGTGTAGAAAGAAGGGTGTAATATTCTCCTGTTGTACAGCCTTAGTTTCTCCTAATTCATGGGTAGATACTGTGATATCTGAAAACTAATTGGCTGGGATGACTTCCACATGTCAAATTGTGTTTCTAAGTATATTAAAAGCCGGTCCCAGTGGCCGCGCGGTCTAAGGCGTAGTTCTGCGGCCGCTTGCCTGCTGAGATCGTAGGTTCGAATCCCACCGGGAGCGTGGATGTTTGTCTGTTGTGAGTGTTGTATTTTGTCAGGTAGAGGTCTCTGCGACGAGCTGATCACTCGTCCAGAGGAGTCATACCGACTGTGATGCGTCGTTGTGTGTGATCTAGGAATCTCAAGAATAAGGAGGACCTGGCCCGCGTTGGGCCGCAGCGCCACAGAAAAAAAAGCATATTAAAAATACTGCGAAATCTTTCCCAAGTGATACAAATTCCAGAATCCTCTCTTTACCGTTAACCCAGTTTCCACATAACATAATTCTATAGTCGATCGCTTTTGAATCCCAAGCTCTCATTATTTTCCTTATGCCTCATCAAATTATAGTTAGTTGACTATAAAAGACCCACGGACTTCTCACAATTCTTCCCCCTTCAATTCGTCTATTTAGTTTTCCAACAGTTTGGATGGAGTGATCCCATATTATTTCTATCATTAACGAAAAGACTAAGTGCTGCTTTAATCACCAGAGGTATCGAATAAATTACCTTCAAGAGAAAGTCATTATTTTCTCAATTTTTCAGACGATTTGAACATAATTACATATAGAAATTCACTTCCTGTTAGAAAGCACACCACATCTCCCTTATAAAGAGAAATCGGTTGATGCCTTATGAGAAAATTCAGTGTTATGTCATTGGCATTTATGCACAGCAGCGTCTGTGTCCATACACGACACTTCTGAATATGAAAACAATCTGTTATATTTTTACAATTTCAATTTAGTTTTATCAATACTGGTATGTGCAATGGTCGTAACTTTAATAAGTGACACATTTTACACATATCCACACGGGGGAAAAAGACTAAACACAGTAACCGCTAATTGCCATTCTCAATAAAAAATACTGTTTATACGCCTAAACCCTACCTACACACCGAATCCAAGTTGCATAATACTGAACTTTAAGTAAAGAGACCTTTTGGAAGTGCATTACATTTGCATCATTATAACGTTTAACTGCCCACCAAATTTCACATTCAAACCATCCTTTACCATTCGGATTACTTGTGTGTCTGTCGCACATACAAACACATGCACGCGCACACACACACGCACACACACACACACACACACACACACACACATACACAGTCCCAGGTGCATTATTGGTAGTTCATAGGCATACCCATATTCGCAAATTAACAGCTGTTGGTATTTGCAGTGTTTCATGATATCGGCCAACTGGAATAGACCGATAATTGCACTACGTAAAGGCACTTAATGTAACACACAGTGAAGACGTATCTATGACTTTCGAGGCACCAAAACACCTACAGTTCGAAAAATAAAAACGTCTGCATGTTCTATATATATGCAGTGTTTACCGAGTTCCTGTAACGGACATGAAGCCGCCGTGGAGTGATGTACATCTAGAGTCGAGGGAAAGAATGACTGGAGCTACACGTCTACTCCCCTTTTAGCCTTCATGATGTGAACAGGGACAACTTTAACTTTACTTTAAACATATTTCGAACTGCTTTTTATTTTAACACATGTAATTAATAGTGGGTGTAGAAATGGCTACTTGTATTTTTATTGTATATATATATGTCATTGTGTTCTCTTTTTGGGGTGATATCCCGACGTCTGGAATTCATGTGCCGACGTCTCGAAAAACTATGCCAGTTTCATCTTCACCTATGAAGATGGAATGTACAGAGTGTTCCGAAAAATCGGCACATAAACTTCAGACGCCTGAGAATCACCCAAAAGAAAGAATACAACATTCAGTATAACGGCGAAAGTTTGAAATAAATTATATTTATGATATCTTCAGCAAAGTCGGGACCATCTTCTTGGCGAGAAAACACAGAATTATAGTAACATCATACTGGAGACAATAATAATAATAATAATAATAATAACGATTATATTATTGATTCATATCGAATCACTCTCTTGACATCAACGTGACACAATTCAAATGAAAAA
>Ga0123354_10008035_pt1 | contig 16004 bp, 17 predicted proteins | sample TergutLab28metaG_2_FD_97872 | JGI IMG/M metagenome (GOLD analysis project Ga0123354, IMG submission 97872) | Labiotermes labralis P4 segment gut microbial communities from Petit-Saut dam, French Guiana - Lab288 P4 | ecosystem: Host-associated > Arthropoda: Insects > Digestive system > Gut ...
ATCACTCTCCCCCTATACGTTGAAAAAAAAACCTCAATACTCTCGTTCTTTGTGTGTATAATCAGAGAAGGCCATCATTTTTTTCTATATTTTTTTTATGTTCTCTCTCTCTATATATATATATATATATATATATATATATATATATGTGCATAATTAGAATTTTACGTCCATCATTCTTTAGTTTTCGCCATTAAACGCTGAGATAACCAAATTTAACGCGGACACGATGTTATTATTGTTGCACATTGCACATAAAATTATTTTAATAAAAGTTAAATCAATTTTGAAAAATCTCTCGCCATATAAGCCTGCCTCTATTACAATACAATTTCAGGGTCCTCTACAGCATTAATTGCTGGCAGCAAGACTGTCATCGCTAAAGTTCCTACATCCGCCATAGTGGTATTATCGATGGCAATAAATTTAAAATATTACATTTTATGATGTCCCTAATAACCAGTCGTTTATAATGGTGTAAATTGTGGAAGGAAGGAAATTAAACTGTGAGATGATGTATGACCTGCGGGAAAAATAACGTGCGTAAATTACCGTGCTGTGCCACATGACGCCGGGTACGTTCACAGCTAGGAAACAAATTATCGAAGAGCTCACACGCGTAGACTGTTTACTTGGAAGCACAAGATTTCTTGGAGATGTTAAAGCCCATTTACAAAACTTCACAGCACCACGTTCTAATTCCGCATCTTCATATTCATAGTCGTGAGAACACGGCATTTCAATTTTTTTTTCTGTTCTATATTACTGTTTCTATCAGTATTACTACTGTAATAACCATCGCCATCACAGACTCGATATTCACCTCATCAGCTCCTAGTCGTCTCTTCCTGTCAGTCCATTACCATATCCCAACAGCACATCACCGCTCTAGTGTCAGTGCAGTGTTGCATGCCCGTTCTCATATCACATTCTTTACTGCACGAGGGTAACCCAGTGTGCCAGTGTTCGTCCCTCCTCAAGCTCCGTTAACTCGCTGGTTTAATTTCGAAAGTCGGAAGTTTAAATTGGCTGTCCGCTGCGGAAAGTGAGATGGTCTGTAGGGTACAAGACCAGGGGTCATAAAACTGATACGCCGCAGTTAGCTAGCTTCGTGCTCGTACGTTCTGTTAGATTGAAGCGTGATTGTTCACATGCAGTGACGCAAGTAACAGTCTTCGCACTGCGATTCCAGGCTTCCTGTTTTGTGGCGCGGTGAATTAGGTCCCAAAGAATGATTGGAGCTGAGGCTGACTCAGCCTTCTGTAAAATGGGTAACGGGGCTGTTTCTGTCAGAGTAGGGGGAGCCGGGGTTGGAGCTGACCACTCACCTACATTTAGTGCAGGGTCTGAGAATGTGTGTAGTTCTACCTCCACTCCCCCACTTGTTTTCTTAAAGCATTTTCAGTCTTTTTTTTTAATTACAACCAACAAGATGCAACTATTTTTCGTTGTTTATTTCTAAAAGGCTCTATGTGTTTCGGGCGGCTCTCCTGCCCATCATCAGGAGCACATAACTGTACATTCAGCTGCAGGTATTGTCAACCAATACTGCTGCAGGCTGGTATCATGGATGAGATGGGACTCCGTGGAGTTCCATCTCATCCAGTTATGTGCTCCTGATGATGGGCGGAGGAATCGCCCGAAATATGTTGAGCCTTTTGTAAATATATAGTAGAACTAGCTGCATCTTGTTGGTTATAAATAAAAAAAAAATCATACTAGTGATGAACGGACACACGAATATCAAATCTATTTTTCAATCAAGTACAGCAGTAAGGTTCACGGTTACATTCTTCTGTTTCCTGCTTCTTACTGTGGAACCAAGAGAGAACATTCATATTCTTGTTGACGTACATTTCTTACCTTTGCCAAATTGTATTGTAGCCTTGGCTTTTGAGATTTAGAAGTTTTGCGGTAGAGATTTTGGATGCAATTCGAATCCTCATCCCCAATGTTTTCTGTACTCAGGTGAATTAACTTGAATTTCCTAATATGAGTGTCGTTTGTTCTTTAAATTTTTAGCTGCTGTGTACTATAATACTGAGAAGGGGAGGCTGTCATTATCCTAGAAGGTCTTCGCTCTTGTGGGACGTTACGTAGCTAGATTGGTTATTAGTTACAAGCTTTAGGGACAGCATAACGGTCCCATCTTCAAACGGGACCGTTATGCTGTCCCTAATCGTCAAAAGAAACTGCCATTCTGCGCTGCGTAACATCCCAGAAGAGCGAAGATCTCATTTACACCGAGGCGGAAGTCTTAAATCACACAACATTTATTCAGCCTTGAAGACGGAGTTACCAGGTTTCTCCGCGACTTCGTCGCGTCACAACGGATAAGCCCTTAATATACTGTCGGAGGAATCTCAAGTCTCTTTTTTTGAAAAATAAGTTTTACCCTCTTAGAGTAAGAACATCACGTGTTAATTCTTTGCAAAGAGTAGTAAGATAACTGCATTAAGACACACAGTCTGCACTGTGTGACAGGTAACAAGATTATTATCTACCACTCTCGTAACAAACACGAGACAGACTTAAGGCTGCTTAGTGTGCTAAGCCTTACAGTGACGGTGTATGTTGCAGTCACAGAAGTCACTTCTCCTTGTGTCTGCAGTTCCTCTGCTTGCCCAAATGAGACTAAATTCTCTTCTTTTCCGGCGAGAGGCCCGCCTTTACCACTGTGTGGACGTCACCTTTTTGTCCCCTGCTCCAATGTATTCATCGCCTTCCTCGGACTCCATACCCTGCGCCCTACATAAATATCATAGCTACATGCTTTCGAACTTTCACTGTGCAAATGCCAGCGAGTACCCCCTGCATATTACCATTGGCTGGCGAATTAAAGGTAAAAGATCAATAAGGCTGCCCCCATTTGTCATCAGGACGGGACAGATCTATTGGATTCCACGTGATAGATCTGGTGGAACCCAGAACTGGTATTGATTTGGAAAAAGTGGAACCCCAGACGTCCAAGTCCTCTTGATCAATTACCATGTTGCATTTTTCAACTTGGAAGCTTTTATTATTATCCAGGTGTGGAGGGTAGTTGCGAATATGTGCTTATTAAATAAACAGTCTCGAGCAGTCGGCACGGGGTGGTCTTTCGGCTTAAAGGTTTGATGTGGAATTTTCAGTCCCTCATCATAAATAGCAGCACGGATTGCTTGAAACAGATAAGGAGAAATTAGTTACACAGTAGTGTCACTTGTGTTGAAATATGTTTACCTGAAAAAGAGACTACTTGGGAAACCTAAGCGTAGATGATAGGATAATATTAACAAAACAGACAATGTACGAATGACGTAACATTGAGGCGCTTTCGTACGACCGTTGTTGCAGTGAAAAAGCACCAAGTATTACATATTCTGAGTGTGTGTTTGTAGCCTTAAGTATCAAGCATGCAATGTGCATGCACCATATTGTCGTCTGTGGCCTACCCAGCTCTACAATATTTTTCCATATTTTCTCATGAATGGCACGATTTTCGGGGGGAAAAAATTGATTGAACGTAAAATGTGTGTTTTGATTTTCTTCACATAATTTGTCTGAAACATTTTTCATTCTAAGAAATGAACGGCATTTGATAAAAAATGTGTATTGATCTTCATTTAAAGTACCTGTTTTTCTTGTCAGGTTTTAATGCAACTTGAATTCTCTCGGCAGATTTTCGAAAAATACTCAAATATCAAATTCAGTGGAAATTAGTCCTGTGGGAGCCGAGTTGTTCCATGCGGACGGACGGACGGACAGACAAGACGAAGCAAATAGTCGCATTTCGCAATTTTGTGAATGGGCCTAAACACGTATCGGATCTTAAATAAAGAGATTTTTTGGGTGGGAGGGGGGGGGACATCTAACTTAGAACAGGGCAAAGTGTCGTGCTGTTTTAACCAGCGCATTAACATTTCGAGTCCTTTACAATGACAGGAATTTTACGACCATCTGAAAAACTATTCGGTTCTTGAGAAGGACTGTGCGTCGCGAAGTAAGGAAGTTAACTTAAATTCAATGGAAATATATCTGTACGCATTTGCCATACACTGCAATCTCTCTGCATAGCAGCAGTACTTGGAATTATACCAGACACATGAGCCTCGTCAGTGACTGTGGTCACAAGTAACCAACACACAGCAACAAAATTTACTGCAGTATTTAGTGCTGATACTAAATCATCGACTGATCTGTCAAATATCTTTGAGAGGGGGGGGATAAAAGATAAATTTCTTGTACACGCCATGAAGGCATGTGAGGGAGTAGAGGTATAGCTCCACTTAGTGTTTAAGTCGCCACTAAATGGAGGTGAGTGGCTAGCCTCACGCCCTCCGTCGCATTACTCCCAGTGGACGAGACGGCACCATCCACGAAATTGGAGGCTCGGTGAACCCCAGAACACCTGGACTCTCTTTAGAAGAGAGGAATCTCTTGTCCCCTGGAGGGATTCGAACCCTGCATCTTTCAACCCATATCCTAGTCACTATACTGACTATATCACGGCTCCCTGGCTCTCTTGAGGGCGAGAGGGGAGAAAATGAACGGACCCAGGCCTGTCGAACGTGCATCGATACGTATGAACGTCGGTGTAAAAATGTAATGATATCATCAGGGATACTGGAGGCAGCAGACTGCTCTGAAATGTCGGTGCATTTCTACTAGACTACATGGCGTAACATTCCAGAAAAAATAAATTGTAGTCACCGTCTTGAGCAGCCCAAATCTGGAAACACAAAAATTTACTTCTTAAAAACCATATTGCTTCTGATGCTTTAGAGAGTACCAATAGAAAATCTCTCGCAGAATAGAGAGCCGACTGTCTGAGTGACTTTCAGCGTCTCATCTCCAGGGATTTATTTATTTGTTTATTGTTTCCTGAGTTTAAATTTTGGGTATATAATGAATACAATCATACACGTCAGCACTTCTTGTTTATTGAAACGTAATAAATTATTGATAACTAGGAAATGTAATTGTAAATACCAACCCATTAAACATTTTGATCATAAATGTAAGCTGCGCATTTTATCCGGCCGAAAATGGATACTTACCAGATTTTATGTATTATTACGACTGTCAAACATATTGGGATCCCAATATACACACAACACCAATGACTTAGTCTGCCGCAGGCCTGAAGATGACCTAATGTTGGGTCGAAACATGTAAAAGCCTATGTTTTAATGAATAAGTAGTGCTGACGTATATGACTGTATTCATTAAATGTTCATTATGGCACTTCGTGATGCCTTCTTTCAAGTTAAATTTTGGAGTTTCTGTGTGTCTTGACGATTCATCAGTTTTGGGGGTTTCTGAACGCAGAAGAAAGTCACTTGATAATGCAGCCTGTGCACTGAATTGTTTCAACTGAGCGCAGTTTTCGGCATCTGAAATCACGTGTTGTCTTACGGAAAATCCTGCAGCCAAGAGCCACGTTCACTGCAGCACCGAATTGGAACACGAGGCGGGCGGTGCCCTCTGCAGCGGAGTGACATGGACTCCCTCCATGCTTCTGAATACGAGAGTGCATGTGACGTCTAGACAACTGCGGGCTGAAATTTCCAACAAATGACGAGGATATCACAAACTGGCCTCATCCCATCGCATTATTTCTTCCAGTTCGTAATTCGTGGTAGGATGTTTATGGTTAGCTATACACTTTCCTTTTGTAGGACAGCTGTCTTCTACAGCCGCAAATTTTGATCATGATATTCGCTTTGATTTCATGTTAACTCTTACAGTTTTTAAGTATTTAATGCATGTTTTTTTTTATTATAACTCTCCTGTTTTACATTTAAAAGTCTACATTCTACGCCCCCATTACACACACACACACACACACACACACATATATATATATATATAATTTCGATAAGAATTGTAACAGATTGGTCTGTAGGATGCAGAGTTAGGAAATAAGTGTGCGTGTGTGTGTGTGTGTGTGTGTGTAGTGGGGAAATGTGATATTGGAGGGATTTATCGTAATATTCCTCAAGCTGCAACAGGCCCACGAATGAAACTAAACGTATTTTGGCAGGTTATATAATTCAGGTTTTGACTTACGCTTAACAGTTTACATGTCACAATGAGGTCATAGCGAGTACCCTGGTGCATATCATATCTGTGTTAAGTTCAGTCCACATATTTATGAGTACTGCGGGGAGTAACTTTGACCGGGGTAGTAGCGTGGATCCTACTAGCAAGTTCCGGCAAAGGAGTGGGCAAAGGTGGAAGGAAAAAAATTATGTACCACCAGCAGACAAAAAAGTCAAATTATATAAAGTCAGAGGATCGAGGTGGCCAAGCAGTACGTTCGCCTTCGCTAGTTTCAGTGGGAAGTTTTGATCCAAGAATTCTACAATGTTAGATAATGGAGGCGCTCCGTCTCCCTGGAGTAGCACATAATGAGAACACGTCGTTCAAAACCGTCTTGAGGAATTCTTCTAACACTTCTGCTTACGCTACGCCCAACACTGCGTTATCGGCAAAACATACAGACCTTATCGCTTCTTGTTTTCATATACCGCCAAGGTTATTGTGCTTGTAAATCTCCCTCTTAACTTCAATCAGTGCAGCGTATTGTTGCTGTCCAAAGTTCTAGCGTTAGGCCTGTGTCGGTTAGCTGGTCCGGACAGTTAGAGAGTGACTTCGTCTCTAAACAAAATTTTAGCTGAAAAAAATCCCGTCTTCTTCGAGCTTAAGAAATTCACAATAAAATGTTCAGAGAACTTCTTTGCCGTGGGCTGTGACGTGATGCAACAATTTTTTTTATAAACTCATTGTTCCAAAGTATTGTGCGCTGTCGATTGTGACATGGTTTATGGACCACAATACACCAGATCTGACAGACATACGAATTGGATACCAATCAAACACCACGGCATACACATACACACACGGCCATACACATATACACACGGCATACACATACACACACGGCCATACACATATACACACGACCATACACATACACACACTACCAGACACGACCATACACATATACAAACGAAATCCCAACCATGTTTACTTCTCATTACTCCACGCAAAGATTCTGTGGCTCACATCTTACGGTTTTTCCCCCTCCTGTTTCAGTGCAGAACACCATATGCAGTAATACACGGTCTTGTTCTCCTGGTGATGGGCATAATGATGCCCGAAACATGTTGAGATAGAAGTTTGCTAATAAACATCGGATTAGTTCCATCTTGTTGGTTTATCTCTCTTCACCCTACGAACCTAAAACTGTGACATGGTTTATTTTCCGGCAGCCTGTTTGCTTGTTTTCTTGCGACTGTGAATAGATGCTGCTCGAAATACGCGAGCCACAAACTTGGCGAGTGTTCATTTACTGGGAGCTTACCCTGTACAAATGCAGCCAGCTTTGTCCACCAGCATACTTATATACAACTTGGAAACTGACAGGTTCAAAAACCGTAAGAAGTCATTTTACTGTAACCTCAAATTTTTATTTATCATACCAGAGCGAACACGCTTATATTTCTGCCCTTGAGACGCCATTTTCCATAACTTCGGTGTTGCATCCACTGCTGGTAAGACTGGGAAAATCAAGTAGTGCCAATTTAACGTGTGATCATTTCATCTAACCAAAAGTTTTGTGGGTTTCTTTCCTGAACTTTTCAGTTCATGAGCAGCATTGCATTACAGTCATCTGCATATCATGTGCCTACTGTGTATTATTTACACGAACATATCGGACGAGTCAGTGTGACATTTATGGTATACGATTTGGCACTAAGACAGGTTAATTAAATAAATCGTAGCTAAATAGATAACCTTTCAATCACAGTGAACACATGGTCTAAGCCGTGTACTGGCTTTTACCGTTCGAATCCCACTCTGCACATTTATGTATGCATTTTTTCTGTGTTTTTGGTGTCTTGTTTAGGTTGAGGATTTGCAAAGGGCCGAACAACCTGTATTCAAGGCGTCCTACGAAATGTTTATAAACAAATTTAGATATCCGTAAAGCAGGGGAACCTATGCCGTCTAGCGCTACAGAAAAAATTAATTGCTACATGGAGTAGATGTCTTCTTGAGAAGCTAACCGACTCTCAGCTAGTCAAGAAATTCCCCGCATTTTATGGAACCCGAAGTTTCATTACCGCGTTTACAAGAGCCCGCCAGCTATCCCTATCCTGAGCCAGATCAATCCATTCCATACCCCATTTGACTTCCTGAAATTCCATCTTAATATTATCCTTCAATCTACGCCTAGATCCTCCAAGTGGTCTCTTTCCCTCAGGTTTCCCACCTAATCCCTGTATACACCTCTCATCTCCCCCATACGTGCTACATGCCCCTCCCATCTCATTCTTCTCGATTTGATAACCCGAATAATTTCTGATGAGGAATACAGATCAGTAAGCTCCTCGCCATGTAGTTTTTTCACTCTTCTGTTAACTCGTCCCTCTTAGGTCCAAATATTCTCTTCAATACCGTGTTCTCAAACACCCTTAGCCTACGTTCCTTCCTCAATTTGAGCGACCAAGTTTCACACCCATACCAAACAACAGGCAAAATTATAGTTCTGAATATTTTAATCATTAAATCTTTGGATAGCAAACTGGAAGACAAAAGATTCTGCACCGAATGATAACAAGCATTCCCTGACTTCAATCTACTCTTAATTTCTTCCTGAATAGAATTTTGATTTGTTAAAGTTCTTCCCAAATATTTGAACTCTTCCACCCTTTCAAAAGAACTATAATCAGTCATTATACTGTGACTTCATCCTGCATTCTGATCTCGAGACATGACCATGTACTTAGTTTTTTCAGCATTTTCTTCTGGTCCACTCTCCTTACTAGCAAGTAATAAAGCTTCTTTTTTCTTCTTTATAGTATGCGCGTTTCCGCCGAATATATTAATATCATCAGCATAAGCTAGAAGCAGATGTGTGCCATTTAATTTCAAGCCATCTTGGTTTACCTGAACCATCGTAATGCATTACTCTAAAACAAAGTTGAAAAGCAATGGCTATAAATCATCCCCTTGTTTCAAGCCATTCTTAATAGGTAACATGTCACACAAATGTTAGCCTACCCGGACTCTGGTATAGGTTTCATTCAACACATTTTTCTTAACTTTACCAGTTTCATAGGGAAACCAAACTCAATGAGAATATTATACAAGACTTCGCTCCTAACTGAATCATGGGCTTTCTTGAAGTCTATAAAGAGCTGTTGCGCTGCTTCATTTTATTGCCATTTTTTCTAAAGTACTGGACGAATGCAGAATATAAGATCAGTAGTTGACCTGTTGCGTCGAAATCCACACTGGTGATCCCCAGTAATTTCCTCTGCATATGGATTTGACGTTCACGGCAGAATGTTGGATAACATTTTTACGTAGTTGGCAAAAGTGATATGCCTCTATAATTACTACAATCTGTTTTATCGTCCTTCTTATAAAGAGGTACAATGATCGACTCCTTCCACTCCAGAGGAAATTCCTTCTTATTCCAAATAGAATTAATAAGTTTATGGATCTCAGAGCGAATTGTTCTACTGACTGCTCTAATCAGTTCTGCTGGGATTTGATCAATACCTGCGATTTGTGTCTTTTTCCTTTTAAATAGTCATTTCAAACTCAAACGCACTTGGCTCAGGCATTGGTGGCTCTGCCGTGTGTCTTTCTGTCTGCCTAACATCATTAACCCCACGTATTTTCAATAGATGAGAGAAAAGATTCCTCCACCTATGCAAAATACTGTGGGAGTCTGCAACCAAATCACCCTTCTCATCCTTTGCTACATTAGTTCTAGACTGGTATCTCCTCTTGAATTTATTGATGCTCCTATACAAGTGCCTGATATTTGTTATCGTACTTTTAGTTTCATTTTCATCAATTTTAGCTGTCAGATATTTCTTCTTTTTGTTCCTGAAATGTCTATTATCTTCACTTCTTACATTGTTCAGAACATCTGCATTGCTTTGGTTTGGATCCTGTAACCAATGCATTTTAGCCTGCTTATTTTATAAAAAAATCGTGAACATGCTTAATGAAACCATTTTTATGCTGTTTCAATTCATACAGAACTAAACTCTCTGTAGCTGAGGATTTTATATAACGAGTATCTTTAATGTTTTTCCGAGTCTTATTCATGTTCTTGCTATCATTTAAGTTCTCCAAACCTGCAGACTTGTTGGAGATTCTAATCTGATACAGTTCCCTAATTTCTATCTCACTTAGCTTCCTGAGATTAAATCTCTCCACTTCAACTTCTGTGCTGCTTGTTTACTTACTGCCAATCTTTCCCTAACTTTTGCAAACACCAGACAGTGATCAGTATCACAGTCAGCTCCCCTAAAAGATGGTACATCGAGTATACTTGAATGCCGTCTCCTTCTTCTCTGTATGTGATCAATCTGGTTGTGAGTCTTCCCATCAGGAGAGGTCCAAGTGTATCTATGAAAAGTTCGATGTGGAACCTCGTGCTTTTAAGGCCTACATTTTTCATGTGGCAAAGTTTACTATTCTAACACTATCATCATTACGATCCTGATGTTGACTGTCATTCCCAATTGTCAATTTCAAATATCCTCCATCCCTAATTTTGCATTAAATTCTCCTAACAGTATTTCATAGGGCACTTAAGAAAACTATCGAAAACCTGCCTGTAGTTCCTCATAAAAACTGTGTTTTGAATCGTCACTTTTCTCCTGACCTGGTGCATGCACATTCAAAACAATGATATTACACTAGCGACCTCTCAGAGCTATACATGATATCCTATCACTAACAAAATCCTCTCTCTTATCTGCTGATACTATTCTGCGGTTACAAAAAAAATACCTGTGCACGGTTGATTGTTTTCGTTTCCTTTTCCTTACAAAAAAAATATAATCCCTGCTCTTACAGTCCCCCTTCATCCCATCTAACCTCCTATACACCTACTAAATCTAATATATTCCTTGCTAATTCCCTGGCTACTGTTGTAAGGGAACCTGACAAATACAGGCTCCTTACATTCCACATACCAAATCTCACATCTCTTTTCCATTGCTTGTGTCGTACTGAAGTATCTGCTCAGGCCCGAAGCACATGTATCCTTGTCGTAACAAGGCCATTTTTTACGGTGAAGAGTTGTTAGCACCTTGCCCAACTGCCAAGCTGGAGGAACATCCCTTGCTGGCTGTCCATGACTGATTTTTCAATATATTCGCAGCTACCCTCCATATTGAAGGCTGTTCCTCCATACGCGTCCTGAGGACGCGCCATGCCTTTGTGGCTGGGATCCAATTGTTATGGAATTAATTAGTATAATAAATATCTCTCGGCAGTTACTACACTTGGAATAGAACTCGGACATTCCGAAGGTAACAGAATTACTCCGAGTTGCTGCTTTTAGCATTTGAAGGAGCACAATGGAATACTAAGCAGCTAGAAGAACAAGGTCGTGTTTTCTAATGGACTGGCCATAAACACTAAGATTATTCATGATAACAAGTGAGAGGAATGGGACATAATTGTGTTCCAAGTTCAGTGCAGTGTCGAATTAATATTCACTTGCAGTCTTGCAGATCCGAGAGCTTGTAACGCGTAGTACAAGGTGACACTACTTGTACCGGACTACACTGCGTCACATTCCAGGAGACAATAGTCTGCCTAGTTACCGCCGTGAGGTCCTGAAATCTCAATAAATTAACGACCATGCCAAGAAGACGTGTGTGGGAGTAGGGTCAAAGCTCCACACACATTCTCGAAGTCAACAGCAGATGTAAGTGGATCGTTAACTTCGCGTCCTGATCGTTTTACCCGCGGAGAAAGAGACTGCGGTAGCTACTCACAGGGTACGATTATGGGTGAATTTCAGAGACGGTCTGGGCCCGGTATTGAAGAAAGAGGTTCTTCCCCTTCTGGGAATCGAATCCCTGTTCTTCGATTATCCAGTCCGTTATGTAGTAAGCATACAATCCGAACTACGGAGCATCTAGTACTTCTCCGATTAAAAAATGAGCTGATCATGTTGTTTCCTCAAGGACGGTAAGAAATCGTCATAAGAAAAACTCTATAAATGTGAACAATTTGCTCGAGTAACTGCATAATGAAGATTTTCCAGACACCAGGTTTAACTTTCTGCCATAATGTCCATTTCACCAACGTTCAAAATTCGCTTTACTTTGCCGACTGCTTGGAAATGTGCCAGAAGTCTTGTTAATTCTCAAATCCAGTCCAAGCTAGGGTGTAAAGGGGAGAGACCATTTTATCTTAACTGGAATGGAATTCCGATCGACTGTCTGGTGTTAGTCTCCTTTCCCACAATACCAGGAACGATGGCAACAACAACAACTACTACTACTACTACTAGTAGTAGTAGTAGTAGTAGTAATTATTACTACAATGATGATGGTGATGCTAATAATAATAATCAGCATATTAGTATAAATCACCACTTTTCATGGAACCGAAGTTTCATTATGGTTTTCACGAGAGACAACTACTGATCCCTCTCTTGAGGCTGATAATTCCAGTCCAGAACTTTGCAGTCAGTTTCTTTAAGAGTGATATTGGCTTTATACCCAAGTTTAGTTTGCCTGTCCTTTTAGATTTCCCGATTAAAATTTACATGCCTGTCTCATCTGTACATTGCGTGCTATATGTTCCGTCTATTATACCCTTTAATTTGTCACTCCTTCGGTATTCTTTTGGCGAGATGTGCAAAGTCAGAATTCTGTTCGTTAAATTCTTTTGCATAATTCGTCATGGAATACACGTTCCATAATACTTGATTAGTCACCGTGATGTTGCATGCAGTGTTATCGCCCAGTTCGCCAGAGTCTCTGACTAGTTAAGACAGCATGCTGAAGTAAGGTAGATATTTTGTACCTTGTAAGGAATTGGAATTCCCTGCGGCGTTCAATATTCTAGTCTTCTGGTATGTGGCGTCTTAGATAAACGCCAACGTTTCAGAGTAGCTTTCTGTGCTTGTCTTCAGGATAGAAATGGAGTATTTTTAAGCTGGAGCCAAAAGGTTGTAGGCAACTTCGGTACCTACTTACCTGACTACCCAACTTTACGTCCCACCAAACGTCGTAATTTTTTTACCTTAACGAAGACTTTCCGAACAGCCCACTGTACACGCCTGGCTTTTCCATCTCGTGAAACTTAGATGATCTCAACACAGCCGTCATTTAAATCGGTATACTGACTACGCTAGGTACGGGACAATCGAGGAATTGTGGTTCGGTTGCCAGCAAAAGCAGAAAGACAGTGTGGCTAATCCACTTCCTTATCAAAGGACACCGGGGCTCTTTCAGTGGGGATAAATCTACCGGGGCCTGAAGCTTACCACATGTCATCTGGTGCCGAGTTTATGAATCAGTGGAACTAAAGGACTAGATTCGCTGTCCGTGATTTGTACGCACAGGGACAAGTTTACCATACCTTCATTCAAACTGACTTTTAGTTTAAGTTAATATTGAAGTGAATGTTAGACACACAGGCCGGTCTCAGTGCCCGTGCGATCTAAGGTGTAGGCCTGCAGCACTTTGATTGTTGGAATCGCGTGTTCGAATCCCGCTGAAGGCCTGGCTGCTCGTCTCCTGTGTTTGTTGTGTAGGTAGCGGACACTGCGACGAACTGATCCCTCGCTCAGAGGAGTCCTACCGGGTGTGTGTGTGTGTGTGTGTGTGTCCTCTAGAAAACTCAACAATGAGGACGCCTATGCCCGACTAGGGCTGTTGCGCCACATTATTGGTGGTAGAAGAAGAAGAAGGAGGAGGAGAAGAGGAGGAGGAAGTAGACACACACTAGCAGTACATTTAGGCTTGTCTGCAAAATTAATTTTGCAAAACACCTGAAAACTGGCTCTATTGTAAAACCAACTAGATGCACCAATGTATCAAATTTATTTTATTTTGGAATTGCACTCTCCGTGTCGGACGGTCTTCCCGTCCATCATCAGGAGCTCAAGACTGTACACACAGTAAAAGGCATTTGTCAAACAGTTACTGCTACCTGCTTGCTAGCTGTGTGTACAGCCTTGAACTCCTGATGATGGACAGAAAGACCTTCCGAAAATTGTTGTGTGTCATTCCAAAATAAAATAAACTTGATACATTGGTGCATCTAGTTGGTTTTACTATAGAAATAATATTACGAAGCCCGGCCCAATGAACATCAAATCTGAAAACGGGTTAATATTGGCCATAAGACTACTCCGACTCTCATTGTTAATATACATTACAATAATTACACGATTAAGTACAAGTATCAGTAGAAGGTCAATGACCAGTAAAACACCTACGTCTAATTAAATGCATGACTTGAAACCTTATAATTAATTTTATACTCTTGAGTGGGACTGACAGCACGTACAGTGGGACTGACAGTACGTACAGTGGGACTGACAGTACGTATAGTGGGACTGACAGTACGTATACAAAAGGCTTTAATTTATTTATTTCTATTTGACTTTTTTTAATAATACTGCCTGTAATTTAATCTGTATGGCGTAGACCAATCGGGTGAGAGTCAGTAGCGAATAAATTGGAAAGAACAGCACGAAGTAGTTTGACGTAACTGAGTTCATTACCCAGTTACTTGCCTGGAGAGACTGCGAGCAACACAGAAGCTTTGTTCAGGTTGTCGGTGACTCAGCCGAGATTCGAACTCGGGACCTCCCAAATAAAAGTCAGAAGCATTGCCGCATGAGCCATCTTACCCCCTTATGATGGTCTTTGTAGTACCGGTAAATATTAAATTTTTGTCTAATATACAGTGAAGCAATCAGTTTTCCTAGGTCGAAGTAACCAGGTATGAAAGTAACTTCTAGAGGGGAAAGTAAGGAATCCACCCGCACTGTATTAACCCTTTTGAATTACGGTAGTTACGTACCATACACACTGTCCGGAGATTTGCATCTGCAGTCAGTGCCACTCGATAGTTTAATGAATATAGAGACAAAATTGTCCATTGAAATTTCGACTGATGCATGATTTTAGAGACGAAGCGGATTACAGCAGACGCACGTATTTGTTGAGATATCGCACTGAGGTCTAGTCAGAGTTTCAACGGAAGTCATGCGATGTTCGAAATTTGATCACGTGACAACCTGTCTCATCTTTAATTAAGTACTCGTCCTGTGGCTTCCTGACACTCTGTATACACAACCTGCTGTAACATTTAAATCTCTGCCTCTTTCCCACAACGAGTATTACGGCTGTGTGTTTGGTATCGTATTCGCAAGGGACAACAGGCCGTACTAATGAACAGTGTTCGGTGGCCGTGCAGCCTGCTGTTGTAATTCTAAGTGTATGGAACAGAATTCTTGAGAAGTTGATACCTGGTCAGGTTGTCAAGAAATTTTCCACTTTTTGTGGACCATATGGGTTCCTTATCGTTTTCACGCCCGCTGCGGAATTTTGTCCTCAGCCGTCAGAATCCAGTCCACACACTAACATTTTATATACTCGTGTTTGAAGTCCGTTCTCATTGTGTTGCGGCTAGAAATGGGAATGCATTTTTTTTCGGTCTTAAGTGTGCCACATGCTGCACACATCTTTTGGGTCTTGATTTGTTGGCCGTGATAATATTTTAGAACACAAATTTTACGTTCATGAGACTGTAATTTTCTCCCTATTTTTTTCGTCTACCTGGAAGTTAAGGTTTTGCATGTGCCTAGAGACCACGCCATGAAAAAGTCTGGATGAGGAGTGGCTCCGTGCATTCTTAATCTCGGCTGTAGATGGAGGTGAGAAGACATTTTCACTCTCTGGATACTTTATGCTGAGAAAAACTTTCGTGTGTACTCAAATTATTCTTCTCAGACTCTGCAAAAAAGCTCCTTATGTGTTGTTCCTTCAGTTCCAGGCACCTAGCATAAAGCGCCTAAAAATACCATCTCATTACCCTTTAATACTTCAGTCTATTACTTACTTACTTACTCCATGGTGCAGAGTCCTTCTTGAGAAGCTAACTGGTTTGCAGCTAGTCAAGAAATTCCCCGCATTTCACGGAACCCGAAGGTTCATTACCGCACTTACAAGCATCCA
>Ga0123354_10008037_pt1 | contig 16003 bp, 10 predicted proteins | sample TergutLab28metaG_2_FD_97872 | JGI IMG/M metagenome (GOLD analysis project Ga0123354, IMG submission 97872) | Labiotermes labralis P4 segment gut microbial communities from Petit-Saut dam, French Guiana - Lab288 P4 | ecosystem: Host-associated > Arthropoda: Insects > Digestive system > Gut ...
ACGAGAGCCTGAACCATAAGTTCATAGAGAGAGCAGAGAAACGGCACGGACTTTTACCCTCCCCAAATCCTCTTGTCCGTGCCGTTTCTCTGCTCTTCTCAAAAGGCTGGCCTCTTACGTGAGGCCAGCCTTTTTTAATGGGTGGCACTCTCTTTCTCTTTTTGGCTTCCCCCGGCCAAAGCCACCCATCTTGCAGGGCAGCTTCTCTCTCTCATTGGGCTGCCCTGCATTCATACGGATTTGAGTTAGGTAGACTCCAAGTCAAATAAAATAGAAGGATTCTCTTCAAAACAAGGATAGGACAAGGGGCTGATTTGGTAAAGGGCTACTTAATCAGAAAACCAAGAAAAAATGAGAAGGTATTCTTTATAGAGTGGATCAGGGCAGGCATCGAGCCTGTCCTGATCCATTTGTCTGATCAAAGCTTGGACGAAGTCAGTTCACATTGATGTCGGTGGTTTTTTCATGATCATTAAGTTGTACCTGGTGATGATAGACTGAGCGCCCGCAGGCAAGACGAGGTAGCGCACGTTCTGTCGGCACTTGTGGCGTGGGTAATTCTTCTGTTTGTCGTACTGTCGCTAAGACGGGCATCTGTTTATGGCGCGCGCCACCATCTGTCAAGGGCGCCGTTGTAGGCAAGCACCTGGAAGCGCAAGAGTACCTCACAGCCCGGCTCAGTCCATGACATCCCCCGATTCTTAAAGCGGCGGGCAATCAGGAGATCGACGGTCTTTTCAGCGCTTGCTGATTCGTGCACCTTTGTTCGCGGATCACGGTGGTTGTAAATGAACTGAGCGTTTAGGCTCACATACCTAAGTAAAGATTTCTTCAGCTTACGTTCCTGCTCATCAAATACGCGGCATCCATCGATTATGGTAAGTAGCATCTTTGGGTCATAGCTACCTATCGCTTCAACTGACCTTTCGTAGAGAGGATGAGTCTCATCGATAAGTTGGGCAACACGGTTTTTCAGATGGAAGATATCAAGCAGATGAACAGCTGTCGGAAAGTAGGTTTCGATGCCTCTTGCCAGATACCTTGCTCCATCAGTCAAGATGAAGAGAGAATGTGAGTTTGAGTATCCTCGTTTATAGGAGAGCGTGATCAGCTCAGAGAAGAACTGATCGGTATCAGTAGTCGCCGATGCGTGCCCGTATCTATTCGTCAGGGCGTATCGCGGCTTTGCCTGCGCCGACGAGATGCGACGTCTTTTATCAAAAAACACTGCGCAGTGTGCGGTAACGAACTGCTTTGAGCTATCTGCTCTCTTCTTGTTATGGCAATACGTCCACTCATGCATCAGCCCTTCGTCGATAGCCAGATAAAGAGGCGCCCCTGGTTTAAGGGACGCCTCAACAACAGGAGCGATCCCCTGATCGTAGAGCGCTTCTGTCTCGGTAACGGTCTCATCATCAAAGTAGGCGGTTTGACGCCGGATATAGGAGTGAAGCGTCATCCCAGGGATGTCTATACCTAAGAGCTTGTTCAGCAGCTTTGCTGAGGCGGCAAAGGAGTTAAAACGACACAGCTCTACAAACTGCTCGGCTACAGAACTTAAGAGCCCGTCGCTAACGAGACCATGTGCTGGAACAGCAAAGTGGTGACAGGCAGGGCAGCGCAGTCTTCTCAGAGCAACCTGCACCATGCCTGCGCGCATCCAGAGTTCTCTGGGGCGGCTCATGCCGTGTCGGTGCATCCAGGATCCGCAGACAGGACAGCTTGAGGCATACTGCTCGGTAATCCGCTGGTCTTCTTCATCGATTGCTGCCTTGATTTCTTCCTGACGCTGTCGTCTGTGGCTTTCCTCAAGATCAATATCAATACATGAGAGGCTGACAGAAGTTAGTGGCTGGGATAGACTGGACATCAGGACTTCCTTTCTTTCTTTGTTTTGTACCAAACAACATTGTGGAAGGAAGTCCTATTTCTTTCAACTGGGGAGTTCCCAACCAAATTCTGTATGCAAGAACTGCCCTGCCTCCTCCCCTCTACGGCGCCCCGGAATGCTACAATAACCCCATGAGTACTTCGCAGGCTTGGGCCTTCGAGCGCATCACCCGATCGATCACGACGACTCCCGCTTTTAGCGGGATCGCCGCGTCTCTGCATGCCGGAGATGATGTTACGCTTGCGCTCCCGAGCTTTGCTCGTGACTATTTTATCGCCGCTCAATTTCTACAAGATCCCGTGTGCACGCTGGTAATCCAGCCGACCGCTTCGGAGGCGCAGCGCGGTGCGCAGGCGCTGGCGACGATGGTCGGGGCGGGGCGAGTGCTGGCCTGTAAGAAGCGCAGTGATCTGCCTTGGCAGGATCATGAGGCGGCTCCTGCGGAGTTGCTGGCACGTGCGCGGGCATTGACCGCGCTTGACGCTCATGAGCCGGTCATCGTGGTGACGGATGCTGCTGCGTGCCTGCGTCTTATGGCGCCGCGCGATCTGCGGCAATACGCGCCGCTTTGCTTCGAGCTGGGCCAGACCGTCGACTTTGCAACGATCGCTGAGCGTTTGGTGCAGATGGGTTACGAGCGTCAGGCACGCGCGGATGTCGAGGGAAGTTTTGCGTGGCAGGGCGATACGCTCTCGCTCTATCAGCCTTTGCCGGCACGCCCGGTCCGGATTGACTTCTTCGACGAGGAGGTCGAGTCCATCAGGACCTATGTGCCCGGTTCAGGGCAGCTCATCAGTCCGCTGGATCGCGCCGAAATCTATCCGGTCAGCGACTTCGTGATCGACCGGGCCAAGGGGCGTGCGGTAGGCGAGCTGCTCAAGCCGCTTGCGGCGACCCAATCACGGATTGCGAGCGAGATGGATCAGCTGGCACATGGCATCCGCTTTGTGGGCGCCGGGCGCTATCTGCCGCTACTGTATCCTGACGCGCAACCCCTCTCTGCCTGGATCGACGATGACGTGCGCACGATCCTCGTCGAGCCAAAGGCAATCTTTGATAATGCGGTTCGATATACCCGACAACTGGAATCGTCAGCCCAGGAGGCGGGGTTCAGGTCTCTGGCGCACCTGCGCCTTGACGCGAGTTCACGCGGACGTAAGGCGGCTGCCGCAAACGCGCTGGACGCTGCGGCGCGTCCCTGGGACCCTACGGGCACAGGGCACACGTCAGCAGACTCTGCCGCAGACCTCCTCCGCGGGCTGTTCATCACGCCGGCGCGCCTTGACTTCGGCGTTGGCGCGCGTCTTCAGATTCTGACGCTGGCCGGTAGCACGTCGGTCGATGAGCGTTTGGCGGCACGTACGATTCCCCCACTGCACCGTGATGAGCAGCTCCTCACTTTCGTGCGCCGACTGGTTAGCGAGCAGTATCGGGTGACGCTCGCGCTGTCCGATCGTCGTCACCGTGAGCGTGTGACTGACCAGCTGGTCTCTGGTGGGATGACCATCGGGGGGCCTGATGACCTGGAGTCAGGGGCTATCGCGCTAGTGGATGCCGACCTCTCGACTGGCTGTGTCATCGAGGAGGCGCGGCTGGCCATTTTAACCACCACGGAGCTCTTTCCTGAGAGCGCGCGTCAGGCGCGCAATGCTGCCCGTCAGAGCAGCGCAGACAAAACATTGCTCACCTTCCCCTTCCAGCCAGGTGATTATGTGGTGCATGAGAGTTACGGTATCGCGCTCTTTAAGGAGCTTACACGGCGTACCGTTGATGACGTGGCGCGCGACTACCTGCATCTACAGTACGCCGCGGGTGACACGCTTTTTACGCCCGTTGATCAGATCGACAAGATCAGCAAGTATGTAGGAGCTGATGGTAGCGCGCCTAAAGTGACGCGCCTGGGCGGCAAGTCGTGGGTTCGGGCAATGGAGAAGGCACGGGCCAGCGCCCGCCAGATGGCTTTTGATCTTACGAATCTCTACGCCCGCCGCAGCCATATCACGGGTTTCTCCTTTAGTCCCGATACGCTTCAGCAACACGAGATGGAAGCCCGTTTCACCTACGAGGAGACGCCTGACCAACAGGCCGCTATAGCTGATGTGAAAGCGGACATGGAGTCGTCGCGCCCTATGGACCGGCTCATCATCGGTGACGTCGGTTACGGTAAGACCGAGGTCGCGATCCGCGCGGCATTCAAGGCGATCCAGGACCACAAGCAGGTCATGGTACTCTGCCCGACGACCATTCTCGCGCAGCAGCACTTCACGAGCTTCCTGGAGCGTTTTGAGGGCTTCGACGTTACGGTCGAAGTGCTCTCGCGCTTTCGCAGCGCCGCAGAGATCCGCTGCGCGCTTGAGGGCTTTGCGAAGGGCACAGTCGACGTATTGGTGGGCACGCACCGACTGCTCTCGAGCGACGTCGTGCCGCTTGACCTGGGACTGCTTATCATCGACGAAGAGCAACGCTTTGGTGTGCAACACAAGGAACAGCTCAAAAACTTTCGCGAGCAGATCGATGTGCTCGCGATGTCGGCCACGCCGATTCCACGCACGCTCCAGATGTCGCTGTCCGGCGTACGCGACATGAGCCTCATCAACACGGCTCCGGCCAACCGTCATCCCATCCGCGTCCAGGTCCAGGCGGCTACCAACGACGTCATTACCCACGCGATCCGCTATGAGATCCAGCGCGGCGGCCAGGTCTATTACATCAGCAATCGCGTGCGCAACATCGATGACGCCCTGCGTCGCGCGACCGAACTCGTGCCAGAAGCCCGCATTGGCGTCGCCCACGGCCAAATGACCAATACAGAACTCGAGCAGGTCATGGAGCACTTTGCGGCAGGCCAGATCGACGTCCTGCTCTCGACGACCATCGTGGAGTCCGGTATCGACAACCCGCACACCAACACGCTTATTATCGAGGACTCGCAGCGCCTTGGCCTTTCGCAGCTCTACCAGCTCAAAGGCCGGGTCGGGCGCAGCCACATCCATGCCTACGCCTACTTCTTGTATCCAAGCGACGGCACGCTGACTTCACAGGCGGTCGAGCGTCTGCAGGCCATAGCCGAGCACGATGAGCTGGGCAGCGGCATCAAGATCGCGATGCGCGACCTCGAGATCCGTGGCGCGGGTAGCCTTGTGGGCGCTGAACAGAGCGGGCAGCTCTCCGCGGTGGGCTTCGATCTGTTTGCCACGATGCTTTCTGATGCGCTGGTCAACGAGAGTGAGGATGCCGCAGCCCGTGCAAGTGGGGAGGGCGCCCGCTCTGGCCTGGCAAGCGATGACGTCGCTTTTCCCGATATCCGTGTCGAGATCGGCGTGCCTGCGTTCCTGCCCGAGGAGTACCTGCCAGCTCTTGGCGCGCGTGTTCTCTGGTATCGCCGCATTGCTGCTGCGCGCGACCGCGACCAGCTTGATGCGCTCGCAGAGAAGCTTGTCGTTGAACATGGCGCGCTTCCCGAGCCAGCGCGCAATCTCATCACGCTGGCGCGTATCCGTCTGGGCTGCGCGGTCTTGGGAGCAACGGGGATCGCTGTGATCCCAACCAAGGGCGTTGATCAGGGCTTTGAGCTGAAGATCAAGGGCGTCACCCCCTCTGCGGAACTGCGTGAGGAACTTGCTGTGCTGAAAGTGACATTTAACGAGCGTTTTCGTGTGTTGAGCTCGCAGTTACCTTATGGAAAGAATGTGGCAGAAGCCACCGCCTCACTTGTGGATGCTATAGTGTTTGAATCGGAGGAGTAACGAGTAGTTACATTTAGGTGTTCCGTGAAGCGTCGGATCAAAGCGGTTCGATCGTTTTACCAAGAGGAGGAGTTTCCGTATGGAAAACAACGGTACCGAGGGGGAATTCGAGCTTACTCCGTTAAGCGAGGATGCCTCTGCGGAAGGCACGTCTGCGGAGGATGCGCTGCCTTCGCGCATTGAGCGTAAGCGACGTGAACAGAAACTACGCGAGCTCGTGGAGAGCGCGCGTGAGGAAGACCGGCGCACCCGTGAGGCGGAGAAGCGGATGGCGGCTGTTAAGCCAGCAGCTCCTGTTGCACCAGCAGTTCCTGCCAAGCCAGCGGCGCCTGTTGTGCCAGCAGTCCCTGCCAAGTCAGCGGATCCCGTTGCGCCAACGGCCCCGGTAGCCTCCGTCGCTCAAACCAGCACTGCCACCGCGGCCGCTCCTGCTTCAGATCTTGAGCAGGATGTTCCGACCGAACTATTCTCGATAGATAAAAAACCCAAGAAACATAAAGAGCCGAAAGAGCCCAAAAAGCAGAAGGAACCTAAGGAGCCGAAGGAGCCCAAGGATCCTAAGGAACCCAAGAAACATAAGGAGCCTAAGGCGCCGAAAGAGCCCAATAAACACGCAAAGCATAAAGAGCCAAAGGAGCCTAAAGAGCCTAAGGAGCCAAAGGAGCCCGAAACACGCAAGGAAACCAAAAAGAAAAAGGGCAACACTACGACGAAGATCATTATTGCGGTCGTGGCGGCTGTTGTGGTGCTTGCTATCGCGGCAGTCCTGATTATACTGTCGCATCCCGGGACCATTGGCAACAGCGGCCTGGCCGCACGCGTGGACGGGACGCCCATTACCACGAAGCAGCTCGACGCCTCGGTCGCCAAACTCAAGATGCAGAACCCGCAGATCTTCGCGAAGGGCAGCGGGATCTCAGAGGCGCAGATACGCAGCTCTCTGCTTGACGAGCTGATCAACGAGCAACTTATCACACAAGAGGCCAAGAATCGCAACGTCGAGGTCACTGATGCGCAGGTAAACAAACAAGTTGCGACGATCAAGAAGCAATACGGCTCAGAGAAGCAGTTCGACCAGGTCCTGCAGCAGCAGGGCTATACGCTTGACACACTAAAGACTCAGCTGAAATATCAGCTTGCTGCTCAGGGTATCGCGAAGAAACTTGTTCCGGACGGCTCGATCACCGAGAAGGATATTCAAAGTTATTATGACGGGCATAAGAACGAGTTCGGGGTGGCTGCGGGTAAACAGGTCTCGCAGATCAAGTTCGCGCTCACTGACGATGCAAAGGCTGCCGACGTCCTCAAACAGCTCAAAGCCGGTGCGAATTTTGCGACACTCGCCCAGAAAAATTCGGCCGACGCAGCCAGCGCTGCGCGGGGCGGTGACCTGGGCTGGACGCCGATGAACCCGCCGCTGGATAAGACCCTGCAAGAAGCGGTGAACAAGCTTGATAAAGGAAAGATCAGCGATGTCATCAAATCAAGTACAGGACTGTTCATTCTGAAGGTGACCGACATACGTGAGGCGAGTACGCAGACGCTCGATCAGGCTAAATCAGCCATCGAGGCAACCTTGCTGAACACGAAGCGCAACGAGGCTTCACAGAACCTGCTCACCGACCTGCGCAAGAAGGCCAAGATCGTCATTTATGATCAGGTGGTCAAGGACTACCGTGCCAAGCAAGGCGCCACGACAACGAACGGATCCACTACCACCACTGCCAAGTAGCTTAAGGAGGCTTCGATGTCTGAGATCGTTGATGTGTTTGCCCGCGAGGTACTTGATTCGCGGGGCAACCCTACGTTGGAGGCCGAAGTCACGCTTGATGATGGCGCGTTTGGTAGCGCTATTGTGCCCAGCGGAGCTTCGACTGGCTCGCTTGAAGCGGTTGAGCTCCGTGATGGTGATTCTGCCCGCTACGGCGGCAAGGGAGTGACCACGGCGGTCGCCAATGTCAATGGGCCCATCGCTGAGGCGCTCTTTGGTCTGGATGCCTGCGACCAGCGCGCGATTGACGATCTGCTGATCGCTCTCGATGGCACACCGAATAAGAGTGTGTTGGGCGCCAACGCGGTGCTGGGTACCTCGCTGGCGGTAGCGCGCGCAGGCAGCGAGTCGACCGGGCTCACACTCTACAGCTATGTGGGTGGGACCAACGCCTGCAAGCTGCCGGTGCCGATGATGAATGTGCTCAATGGCGGCGTGCACGCCGACAATAACGTTGACTTGCAGGAGTTTATGATCATGCCGGTTGGCGCGGAGAGTTTCTCTGAAGCGCTCCGTTGGTGTGTTGAGATCTATCACACGTTGAAGGGCGTTCTGAAAGAGCGGGGCCTGGTCACTGCAGTTGGTGACGAAGGCGGCTTCGCGCCCAATCTGCAGAGTAACGAGGAGCCGCTTGCGTTGCTGGTCGAGGCCTGTAAGGCCGCGGGCTATGAGTTGGGCAGCCAGATCCGTTTCGCGATGGATCCCGCTTCCAGTGAGTTCTATGACAGCGAGCGCGGCCTGTATGTGCTGGCGGGTGAGGGTCGCGAGCTCACAAGCGCGCAGATGGTCGATTTCTACGCGGACCTGGTCGAGAAGTACCCCATCATCAGCATCGAGGACGGCATGGCAGAAAACGACTGGGATGGCTGGAAACAGCTGACTGATCGTCTGGGTGATCGCGTGCAACTGGTCGGCGATGACCTGTTCGTTACAAATACCGTGCGCTTGGCAGAGGGCATCGAGCACGGCGTTGCCAACGCGATACTCATCAAAGTCAATCAGATCGGTAGCCTGACCGAGACCCTGGAGGCCATCGAGATGGCCAAACAGGCCGGTTATGCCTGCATTATCTCGCATCGGAGCGGAGAGACCGAGGACACGACGATCGCCGATCTGGCCGTGGCGACCAATGCGGGCCAGATCAAGACTGGCGCGCCGGCGCGCAGCGATCGTGTGGCTAAGTATAATCGCCTACTGCGCATCGAAGAAGAACTGGCCGAGACCGGCATCTATCCGGGACTCGACGCCTTTTATAACATCGAGGTGTAAGCGATGCCTTCCTCTCAACCCCAGCTTCCTGACGCGCGCTTTGGGGCGACGTTGGACTCCCTGATGTTGCGCCGTGATCGCGCGGCCACGCATGAGGGGGCGAACTTCGGCACGCGCCGTATGTTCAAAGAGCTGGCCGAGTGGATACTGAATGAGGTCAAACCGGGACAGCGTGTGCTGGAAGTCGATGCTGCGACCGGCGTACTGACGCGTCTGCTTCTGGCGCGCGGGGCGAATGTGACAGTGTTGGAGCCATCGTCAGTGTTCGTGGAAGATTGGCTGCGTACGATCGATGATGAGCGCTTGACGGTCATCGAGGGCTTTACAGAGGACATCCCTGAGCAAGATAAGCGCTTTGATCTGGCGATCGTCAGCTTCCCGGCGCGTCGGGGTATCGGTCTGTTGGCGCAATTAGCCGAGCTGGCGCCGCTGGTCAAGAAGAACATCCTTGTGGTCATGCCCGATGATGGCTCGCTTGATTGGGCGTATCTGACGCGTGGCGCGGCGCTTGAGGGTTTTGAGGTATCCACGCGTTTTTTGACTGAGCACACTGAGTCTTCCGGGTTGCTTTCTCGCGCGGGATCTTCTTTTGTGAAAGGTCCTGATCTTGGGGGCTTGCCAAATGAGACCTCACCAAGGTGCCCCTATCTTCCCCAGGACATCGATATGATCCGGCGCGCGGTACTGGTCCGTGTCGAACGCCGCAGCGAGCTGCGTCCGATCCGTCCCGAAGAAGCGTGGGCTCTGGCTGCGCGTACGATCCACGTACCCTATCCGGTGCCGCGTGGGGCCGCGACGCGCCTGGTGCGCTACTTCGTGGCGGGCGGCGATCGTGCCGTGCTTATCACGACTAATTCCGCCGGACTGCCGCGCCTGTATGGGAACCTGCGAACAGCCGCCCATCGTATCGCGCGCGATGAAGTCACGGTCAGACGTGCTGATGACGGCGTTCAGCTAATGCTCATCCCACGGGTCGAACGCGAGGGCTGAGGATGGGCGAGAAGCCCCGCCAGCGCGGGTCCGGGCGCGCCGCGCGTGACGTACGCCGCGTTGCGCCACCGCAGCAGGCGCGCGCGAACGCATCGACGCGGAAGTCACCGGCTGCCCGCAAGAACAGCAAGAACGCCAAACCTCCCAAACGCAAAGTCAGCTTTCCGGGCCGCTGGTATATCATTGTGCCCTTGGCGCTTATTGTCCTGGCGGCGATCATCGGCTTCTGGTACTATCCTTCGCTGAAGATCGCTTACCATGAGGCGCGTAACGAGCGCGTTCTGGGAGCCCAGCTTGAGGCGATCAACAAGTATAACGCCCAGCTTGATGATCAGATAAAGAGTCTGGAGACCACCACAGGGGTAGAAGCCTACGCGCGCCAGGAGTTGAACTTGGTCCAGAAAGGCGATCATGTGGTCATCGTGACCCGTGATGGCAAACCGCTGACCACCGATCAGGATACGCAGATCACCGCGCTTGAGAACCTCTCGACGGTCAAAAAGCCCTTTGGCGCCTGGACCGCCTTTCTTGACCGCCTTTTTGGCGCCGAGTAAGTGTAGTTTGTTCTGGTAAAAGCTTGATGGCCCGGTAACCTATCTGGGCATATATGGTAACCGCAGCACGCCATTAAAAAATTTTCCAAAATTCTTTGAAAATGCGCTTGCATTTATACAGAATGATATGACACAATAATAGTAGCAATAATGCCGTCAAGAGGCTACACCAACAAAATCCTATATCTTGTGATTTGAACATCAAAGTTTAGAAGAGAGAGCGAGGCCCCGCATGAAGGACACCAGCCCCCATCTGTTGCTGTCAGAAGCCATAGCCTGTTCAAAAGGCGATAACTTCGCTCCAGTATGAAGCCGAAAATTCATTTGACTAATCCTTTGGCGGAGTTCCAGCTCAGCTATAAAGCACGAACGTTGCTGGCTGCGAATGATTGGTTCAGAACCGGGATTCTTCTTGATGCTTCAGCTTGTATTCTTTATGCAATAGCATTCTCAACGGCAGAGGGGTATCTTGAGATCCTTTTTCTTAGTTACATTATTATGAGGACTGTACTTTATCTGGTCTTTTCGCCAGGCCGTTTATCATGGAGGAAAATGCTTTTTGAGATAACTTTGGCAGCTTCGGTAGCGTTTATTCCTCTGCTAGTGTCAAATTGGTATGAATATGTTATATCGATCATCCTTTTCTTTCCAACACTTTGGGTTATCAATTTCATTTTGTACTTTATTGCAGGTAAGGTCCCCCCGCTATTTTCCAAAAAAGCATTTTATATTCTCAATTTAGCGTTCATAATATTGGGATCAGGTGGTATATATATTTTAATGACAAGGGATCATCTTTTCCCTCTTCAGCTCTCATTTGATTACGCTGCATTCCCGGTAGTCTATTATGCTCTTGTCTTAGCTGTCTGCGCGATATTGAGAGGGCTTGTTTCCCTTTGGGCTATGCGGAGAGGCAGTACGCTTAAGTGATAAATGGATTGTGAGCTGCGGTGAAAGAACGGCAGTGGGTTTGTATGCCTATATGCATACCGTAGCGGTATCGGGCGATGGGAAGAGAGACTGATGTAGTTTCTGTCCGGAGGCTCCGCTCTAATTATGGAGACGATTGTGGAGACGCTTTGTAGCGCGCTACACTTAAAGGGATAAGATACGTAGTACTACTTCATATCACCACCAACCAGGGGAGGCGTCATGCCTGTATCAGAGACACGAAAAGTTGAGACGCGCCGGATCCTTTTGGTCGAGGACGAGAAGACAATTCGCGATGCCGTAGCCGCCTATCTTGAGCGCGAGGGTTACTGGGTCACGCCAGCCGCTGACGGTCGCGCCGCGCTTGATGCGTTTGCGACCCATCGCTTCGATCTGGTCATTCTTGATCTGATGCTCCCAAAGGTCTCAGGCGAGGTCGTGTGTCGCGAGATTCGCAACCACAGCGATGTGCCGCTCATCATGTTGACGGCTAAAGGAGAGCTTGACGATCGCATCATGGGGCTGGAGATGGGCGCCGATGATTATCTTATCAAGCCGTTTTCTCCGCGCGAGCTGATCGCTCGGGTCCGCGCGCTGCTGCGTCGGGTCCATACCGGTGATGAGCCGCAGCGTGACAAGCTGGTCTATGGCGATCTCGAGCTTGACATCACCGCGCATCAGGCGCTGCTTGCTGGCAAAGACCTTGATCTGACGGCCAGTGAGTTCAAGCTGCTTACCACACTCGCGCGCTATCCAGGCCGCGTTTATTCACGCATGGAACTGGTCGAGAAGGTGCTCGGCTATGACTTTGAGGGCTATGAGCGCACGGTCGACAGCCACGTGAAGAACCTGCGCGCTAAGCTTGGTGACGACCCACGTAATCCTCGCTTCATCTATACGGTGCATGGGGTAGGCTATCGCTTTGAGCCTCAGGAAGGTCCGGCGGGGGATAGCGCCGATGACGCCGAACCGCTGATTGCAGTCGAGTCGGAGGGGGCCCCGATCGCGCCAAGTGAGAAGAAACGTGGCGCCAAATAAGCTGATACGCCGCTTTTCGCAACGTATGGACGAGGCTCCCGGTCCTCAGCGGCCGAGCGTCTTCTCTTCACGTCTGGGTTTTGCGTTCGCGTTGGTCGCCGCTTTTACTGCGGTTTTGGCCGGAGTCATCACCTTTTTGGTCTGGGACTATCAGTTCAATGAGGACGCGCGCGCCAACTTGCAATCCATTGCTGATGCGACCGCGACCTCTGCTGTGCAAGCCTATGAGATATATGAGGGCTGGAACTTCTCTGCTTACCAGGTGATCCCGCAAGTCGGCGCGCGAGCTGATGTTGGCGTGCAGATACTTGATATGAAACAAGACGTCATTTATGACGAAGCTGATCTGGGCCAGCACGGGCAGAACGTGCTTGGTCAGAGCATGGGTAGTAATCCCTTTGACAATGAGCTTTCTGCTCCGGAGGAGCCCACGGGGACGATCGTCACCTCGCCGGTCATCGTGGGCGGCCAGAACGTGGGGACCGTGCGCGTGTGGGCCTACGGCACGGGCGGCTTGCTGAGCAGCCATGACGTAGCTCTGCGTACTTCATCGATGATAGCGTTAGGCTTTTCTGCCTGCTTGGCGATCATTGTTGCGACGATCGTCGGCATCTTTTATTCGCGTCGCATAACCAGACCAATCAATCGCATCACGAATACGGCTGCCGCTCTGCGTGACGGTGAGGCGGGCGTGCGTACGGGATTGACTGGCACCGACGAGATTTCCCAGTTGGGAGAGACTTTTGATAACATGGCGGACTCGATCGAGGCCGACCGCACCCTTGAACGGCAGATGACAAGTGATGTCGCGCACGAGCTGAAGACCCCGCTCATGGGCATCCAGGCCACGGTCGAAGCTATCGAGGACGGCATTTTCCCGGCTGATAACGCGCATCTTTCGACCATCAGCCATGAGACACAGCGCCTCACTCGTCTTACGAACGGCATCCTGGAGCTGTCACGCCTTGAGGCGGGCTCGCTTCCGTTGCAGATGAAGCGCATCTCTGCCGATCAACCCGCGCGCGCGGCGCTCGACATCCATGGGCAGCTGATTGAATCCTCCGGTCTGCAGATCCTGTCCGAGCTCGAGACGGGCTACTACATCATGGGCGACGCCGACCGCCTGCAGCAGGCCATCGGCAATCTGTTGTCCAATGCGGTGCGCTACACGCCCGAAGGCGGCACGATCATGCTGCGGGGCGTCTATGAGAAGAAGGCCAAGTGTTACCGCATCAGCGTGATCGATACGGGTATCGGCATCAAGCCGGATGATCTGGAGAAGCTGTTCATGCGTTTCTGGCGTGCTGACGAGGCGCGTGATCGGGCGACAGGCGGCATCGGCATCGGCCTGCCGATCACTAAAGAAATCATCGACCGCCACAAGGGTACGATCGAGGTCACGAGTGAGGTCGGTAAGGGTACCTCGTTCTCGTTTACGTTGCCTACGGTAAAATAATGTAGAGCGCAGCCACCGAACGCGTTGCTGTTCTGGCTCGCAATAACTGAAGTAAATACGAAGAGGAGTACCACGATGCAAAGGCCAAAAACAAAATCATTGACGCTGATGGTACTCGGTGCTTGCTTGATCCTTCTGGTCGTCCTCTTAGTCGGTAGCCTGACAGGTTGCGGCAAGGCAAAACCCTCGCACACGCAGAACGGTTCCACGGAGACCACTGCCACGGCTACTTCCACTGCCGCACCTGGTACCACACCGGCTACTTCCGATGCGCCCGATGCGCAGCAGAAGGCGGCTGTTCAAAAAAGCGCCCGGAAGAAGAGCGACGCGGCTGCCAAGGCCAAAAAGAGCGCCGAGAGTAAAGTGGCGGCGGCCAAGAAAGCGGCTGAGGCCCAGGCAGCGGCAGCCAAGAAAGCGGCCGAGGCGCGCGCTGCAGCGGCTAAGAAGACAAAGAGCTCGAGCGAGGACCAGCTCGGCACCGATCCGCTCCCTTAAGCACGCGTGATTGCTTGTCGATGCGACTGACTTGGTGCTGAAGTAACTCTACCGGGGGTCTACATAATTTGCTTCAGCACTGAAGTACTGAACATCAGAAATTATAGGGAGTTATTCAACATAATTTGTACATAAAGGGGTAAAATCAATTTAGGATTCTTAACGGGGTAAATGGTTGACATTGGTCGAACCTGTAAAGGAATGGGTATTATGTCAAGGATTAAAAGATTCCTAAGTGTTATCCTGACAGCGGTATTAATGAGCAGCTTCCTGGCGGGAGGCATTCCGGTCACGTGTGGCGCCGACCCATTTGTGCCCAGCGCGGACTCGATTCCTGTAGAGACGCCGAACATCGAACTCACGGATCTGTCCATAGCGAACGGGAGTATCGTGCGGCCATCTGGATTCGTGAGCGATCGTACGATCTATTGGGTAAAACCAGCCGTGCCTAACGGAGGGGCCATTACTGTCAACGCAACAGCTCCGGCGGGTGCAACGCTCTCCTATACGTTAGATGATGTTACCCAGGCAAGCAATGTGTTCTCTTTGAGCCTGAGCTCTTCTAAGCTGATGTCGGAGATCGGGATCAAAGTTACCGATGGCAGCCAAAGCAATGAGTATTATCTGGACGTCTGTTCCCAGGACCCTACGGGCTATACGGTTGTAGAACAGTATTACTCTGGCATGAAGCCTTATAATCCGACCACTGCAAAGACCCTCGTGCTGACAGATCAGCTTCCAGAAGATTCCTCGGGAACTGATCCAGCGGTTCTTGATTTCGTCGCCCAGTATCTGGAGGGCTCGCAGAAAAATCCCTCCATTATAACCGGACCGGTGTTAGCGCAGAATCCTCTTTGGCATTCTCTGCACTATCACCTGTCGATCTGGAACAATCCGTCCGCCGAGATTATCTGGAATGACCAATGGACGACGGAGGAATGGACACAGCTGGAGGCTTTGTACCAGCAAGACCCAAGCGTCTTCATGTACGCTATAGATAAACAGACCGGCCAGGTCTCCCCGATGCTGGATACGTTTTACGGCTCATATCTGATGAACATCACCAACGATGATTACTATAATTGGCTGTTGAACAACATCATCGACCAATGCCGGAGCGATAACTATGATTCAGTCTTTTTAGATAGCTACAACATGGATTGCGTTTATTCCTTCACCAACTATAACTATGAGAACTATGATGGGACCGCTCTGGCAAGCTACCAGGATCCGCAGCTTGGGGGAATGACCTGGGCGCAGGCGTCGGAGGAATTCATGGCTCGCCTGACCAGGGGCCTGGATAGAGCCGGGATCTGGTCGCTCCCGAATATTGGCAATCAACGCACTATCTGGGATCCGGTGGATTACGCCTATTCCAATGGTGGTATGTTTGAAGGATCGCTCCAGACTCCCACAGACGCCGTCGGTGATTGGCAGCAGGATATGTCCCGCTACATCTACCTGTCCAACAAAGATAAGGTCCTGATCTTTCAGCCCGGTTCTATCGACAGCCTCGACGACGTGAGCGCTCGGTTATATGAGACGGCGGCCTACCAGATGTGTCGTGGGAACTATACCTACCTGAACGAAATGGTGAGTGGCCAGTCGATGGCTTCTTGGTATCCCGAGTATGGCATTGGCGCTCTGCTGGGCGCAGCCACGCAAACAGCCACCACTCCTGATGCGTTCAGTTCCGCAACGGTAGACCCGACGATCAGTCAGTACGAGATCGGGAGCAGTCTTCTTTATCAGCGGCAGTTCCAAAACGGGCTTGTCGTCATCAATGGAGACGCTACGGGCGCTTCCCATGATTACACCGTTCCCAGTGACGGGCGCTCCTATGAGAGTGTGACGATCCAGCCT
>Ga0123354_10008040_pt1 | contig 15999 bp, 10 predicted proteins | sample TergutLab28metaG_2_FD_97872 | JGI IMG/M metagenome (GOLD analysis project Ga0123354, IMG submission 97872) | Labiotermes labralis P4 segment gut microbial communities from Petit-Saut dam, French Guiana - Lab288 P4 | ecosystem: Host-associated > Arthropoda: Insects > Digestive system > Gut ...
CACCCCGGGCAAGAAGGACGGGCAGATGGTCCTCGACCTGGACGACCCGGTCCAGCGCGGGATGACCGTCACCCACGACGGCCAGACCCTGTGGCCACCACCACCGGTCCAGGTCTCCGCGGCCCCGGCCGCAGCCGTCGTCGAGGTCGAAGACCCCGTGGTCAAAGCCGCCCGCGAAGCCAAGGCAGCGAAGGTCCGCACCGTGCGGAACATGGTCTCGTCGGTCATCGGCGCCGGGCTCGTCGTCGCCGCGGTGGCCTTGTCACCCGCGAGCTTCGTGAGCCTGTTCACGGTGTTCGTCCTGGCGATCGTGGTCGGGTTTTATGTGATCAGCGGTGTCACCCACTCGCTGCACACACCCCTGATGGCCCAGACCAACGCGATCTCGGGCATCATCTTGGTCGGCGCGCTGCTCCAGCTCGGGTCGACGAACTGGGCGGTGCTCATCATGTCGTTCATCGCCGCCGCTATCGCGGCTATCAACATCTTCGGTGGCTTCCTGGTCTCGTTCCGGATGCTCTCCATGTTCCGGAAGGAGGCCTGAGCCATGACGACCACACTGGTGACGTTCCTGGCGCGCGGCGACGACCCGATCGTCCCGATCGACGGTGTCGTCGAAGCCATCACGGAGGGCAACCGTGTCCTCCAGCTGTTCGACGGGCTCTACATCATCGCCGGCGTGCTGTTCATCTTGTCCCTGGCTGGGCTGTCGAAGCAGACCACAGCGCGGATGGGCAACGTGGCCGGCATGGTCGGTATGGTGCTCGCGCTGGGTGCGACGATCGCCCACTCGCTGTACATGTCGTCCAAAGACGTGACCGACGACCGGCACTCGGTGACGGTGACGGCTATCCTCATCGCTTTGGTGCTGGTCATCGGGGCGGCGATCGGAACGCCGATCGCCAAGAAGGTCGAGATGACCCAGATGCCCGAGCTGATCGCGGCGTTCCACTCGTTCGTCGGTATGGCGGCGGTGCTCATCGGGTTCAACGCTTTCGCGGTTCCTGGTGAGGCGGGCGGCGGCGCGGTGCACCTGACCGAGGTGGCCCTCGGTGTGCTCATCGGCGCCTACACGTTCACCGGTTCGGTGATCGCGTTCTTGAAGCTGTCGGCGAAGATGAAGTCGCAGCCGCTGATGATCCCTGGCCGCCACATCATCAACTCCGTCGCGTTCCTCGTGTTCTTCGCCCTGATGATCTGGTTCGTCATGGCTGGTGAGAAAGACCACGAGGCGACCACGCTGGGTTGGGTGCTGATCATCGTCATCGCGGTTATCGGGTTCGCGTTGGGCTACCACATGGTCGCGGCCATCGGTGGCGGGGACATGCCTGTCGTGGTGTCGATGCTCAACTCGTACTCCGGGTGGGCTGCGGCAGCGGCTGGGTTCATGCTGGGCAACAACCTGCTCATCATCACCGGGTCCCTCGTCGGTTCTTCCGGTGCGATCCTGTCGTACATCATGTGCCGTGCGATGAACCGGTCGTTCTTCAACGTGATCCTCGGTGGTTTTGGCACCGAGGGCGGTATGGTCCTGGCCGGCGCTGCTGACCAGGGCGAACACCGCGAGATCGACGCGGAGACCACTGCTGACCTGCTGTGGAACGCCTCGTCTGTGATCATCACCCCCGGTTACGGTATGGCGACCGCCAAGGCCCAGTACTCCATCGCGGACCTGACGACCAAGCTGCGCTCCCACGGCATCAACGTCCGGTTCGGGGTGCACCCGGTGGCTGGCCGTCTGCCCGGGCACATGAACGTGCTCCTGGCAGAGGCGAAGGTGCCCTACGACATCGTGCTGGAGATGGACGAGATCAACGACGACTTCTCCGACACGGACGTCGTGCTGGTCATCGGCGCCAACGACACCGTCAACCCGGCGGCCCTGGACGACCCGAACTCGCCCATCGCAGGTATGCCAGTCCTGGAGGTCTGGAACGCCAAGGACGTTATCGTCTTCAAGCGCTCCATGGCTACCGGTTACGCCGGTGTCCAGAACCCGCTGTTCTTCAAGGAGAACACCTCCATGCTGTTCGGTGACGCCAAGGTCCGGGTCGACGACATCCTCGCCGCCCTGCCTATCCACGTCCACGCCTGACCCAACCCCTCGACGAGCCCGGTGCCCTGCCAAGGGCACCGGGCTCGCCGTTTGATTGTCTGATTGTTACCAGTTTTTTTATGCCGATAGCCGTAGATGTGCCGGATATGACGGGGAACGCGGTCCAGGGCAGGAAGAACGTGCGGGATGAAGGTCCTACAAAGCGCTGGCCTGGTAGTTAGTGCGCGAGAAGGGGATGTGGGTGGATCTGACTCACACCGGCCGGACCGGCGTGCACACACCGGTGGCGCGAGTACACGTTTTGGTATAGATAGGTGCACAATTTGGCCCATAGGGTACCCGGCGGGCTGTCGATCCACGATGATAGATATGCCCACCAGGGGCTCTGCGCACTGACCGCGAGCCGGACCCCCAGGAGGTAGCGGCACGCAACGGCGCGGAGCTGCACCCCCTGGGGCCGGCAGAGGTATTCAGCGATGCCGCTGCCGGATCTCGCGTCGCGCGACCCCTGGTGGGTCCTCTTCGTCTAGGGCGTGTCTCTTAACCCCCCGCACGCCGCGACGCGCCCGGCACGCACGCTGGCTGCGTTGTCGTCGTCGGCAGCACCTCCAGTGCTGCTCTCCTCCGTCGCCTTGCCAGCGCACGCACCGGACACGCCGCGCTCGCACGGGGGGTTAAGAGACACGCCCCAGGCCCTCGGGGCAGTCATCGGATTACCGGATGTCTCTCACCCCGCCGTCGGCGGCCCGTGGGTGGGTTCGGTTCGTCCCCGCTGCCTCGTCCTGGCCCGTCACCCGAAGCCGGCGGGCTGGTTCTCGTGTCTCGTCGCAAGTTTTTCTCAAGAGCGAATGTCCACCAGGCGGAGCAGATTCGCTTTTCAGACATCGTGGGAGAGATCGTTGTCTCGAAAATTCTCGACGTCAACCCAAAAGCATGCTGCCGGACCCACAGGTGTCCGTTTTGCCCGCACGGGGCGGGCGCTGGGCACCACTGTTTGTCGATGCCGGGGTGCACAGCCTTGTCTGCGGAGCCCCTACCGGACTGGTCACCGGTTGATCATTGTGAGGTCCCAAGGCCCGTCTTTTGTCGAAACGTGTCAGGAGTTCGAGACGTGTATGCCGAAGTGCCCACCGCTCCAGGGCCTCGCCATGCCGTCAGACAGCGCCGAGGGGTTCGGTGGCCCGCGGCGGCGGCGTCGGTCGTCGTCGCCGCCGCGGGTGCCATCGTCCCTGCGTTCACCAACGACGCAAGGGCAGACGCCCCCTGGAACCTGGTGGTGGACTCGGCTGCGTGGGGCGGTGCGGACACCAACCCCGGCGACGGGGTGTGCCGGAACGCCGCAGGCACGTGCACCTTGCGTGCGGCGGTCGAGGAGTCCAACGCGCTCCACGGTCAACCAGGCCAGGTGACGATCACCGTGGACCCGTCGATCGGCGCCGGCACGTCGATGCAGGGCACCGTGGACGTCTTCGGCGACACGATGCTCCGGGCGCAGATCACCGCTGCAGACCAGGGTGCCTACTTCGCCGTGACGTCCCCGGTGACGATCGACCTTGGTCACCGCCTGCTGGTCGACGGCACAGCGAACGGGGCCCTCCAGGTCGCCGCGTTCTACCTCGACGGTCCCGACATCGCGTTGCTCAACGCCGACCAGGTGCTGTCCGCCGGCACGTCGTTCGTCGTGGGCCCCCACGCCGAACGCGTGACGATCGACGGTGACACTGGTGGTGGGACCGGGTTGGTCGACCCGTGGAACCAGGTTCCCAAGCGCTTCGTCGTGTTCCGCGAAGGCGCCGCGGACGTCACGGTGAAGAACTACCGGATCACCGGCTACTGGGACCCGGGCAACGACGGCGGGATCTTCGTCTTCAACCCGTACTCGACCGAGGCGATGCGCAACATCGCCGTCGACAGGGTCGAGGTGCTCTACCCGCCGGTCGGGACACCGCGCTCGTACGGCGCCACCTGCCGCACCAGGATCACCAACTTCTGGAAGGGGACGGTGGTCGGCACGTCATGGTCCATGACGCATGTCGACGGCCTGTCTTTCCGGAACATGCGGGTGGAGAACCTGGACATCCAGTTCGCGTTCCAGCTCCGCGACAACCATGCTCCCACCGACCCACTTTTCGCTGGTTCTGCCCATATCAAAGACCTGGTCATCGAGGACAGTGTCTTCCTGCAGAACAAGGGGCACTCCAGCTCGGAGAACACCGCGTTCATCACTTTGCCGTACGACACCTTGACCGGGACGACATCGATCCAGCGCAACGTGTTCACCCGGCACCGGTACGGCCTCCAGACACACGCCATCGGTTTGTACGGGACCGCCGCCTCCGGCTCGACGGTCGCCTCGGGGGTCACGATCGCCGACAACTACTTCGACGGCTATGGCACGCCCTACGGCAGTCCTCTCACCAGCGTCCAGGCCGCCACGATCACCACCCGCCGCGCCGGTCTGGTGACGGTGTCGGGCAACACCTTTGGCCCGGCGACGGGCTCGAAGACGACGACTGACGACGAAGAGCACGCCGACGGTCCGGTCCTCATGTACGACTCGATCGCCAGCTTCCCGTTCTACGCGTCGAACCGGTCGATCCACACATGGGTCCCCGGGGACAAGGCCAACGTCCTGGTTGGCCCGCCTCCTGCCGGTGCGTGGGTGGCGGCCAGCCCCAGCACTGGTCCTGTGTGCCAGGCGTCGGTCGCCGTGGGCCAGACCAGGTTTCTGGGCCCTCTCATGCAGCAGCCAGCCGGGCCGTTGACCATCCAGGTGTACTGGACGACGAAGCGGTTTGCTGAGGTCTACCTGGGCGAGGTCTCAGGTGTGACGGGCACAGGTGGCACGCTCGTGTTCGCCCTCCCGACCGGTCCGGTCACCTTGCCCGACGGCCAGGTCGTGCAGATCGTCGACCTGGCAGGGGAGGTGTCGGGAAACATCCGGTTGCAGACCCACGAGGAACACGGCACAGCGCTGGCCTCGTCGCAGTACTCGCGGGTCGCGGAGGTGCTCGGCACATGCCAACCGACGCTGACCATCAACCAGGCGGCGGGTATGGACGACCCGACCATGGCCCGTGACCTGCACTTCACCCTCGCCTCGTCGGTGTCGTTGGACCCGGCGAGCCTGACCGCGGACGACATCGTGCTCACCGCCACGCCGGTGCCGCAGACCATCGACTCCTCACGTCTGGCACCGCGGGTCGTGTCGATCACCCAGGTCGGCACCACCGCGACAGTGTTCGACGTGCTCGTCCGCGTCGACGACTCGGCGAGAGTCAGCGTCGCGGTGGGTGCGCACGCGGTGCTCACCGGCACGGGCAAGACGAACCTCGAAGCGGCGACCAGCACCGACGACACCATCACCTATCTCAACCCGTTGCGCGTCGAGCCGCCGGACCTGCTCGTGGTGCGTGGCGACCCGAACGCGAGGGCTTTCACCGTCGAGGTCGACCAAGCCGCGCCGGTGCCCACCGCAGACCTGACGTTCACCGCGACAGCCGACCACAGCGGCGACCTGACGTTGAGCACCAGCACGTTCGTCGTCGCAGCGGGCAGCCTCAGGTCCCCGCCGGTGACGGTCACAGCCGTCGGCATCGACGTGACCAGGTATGTCGCGATGGTGGTGGAATCGGCGGACACCAACTACGACGGTGTGGTGGTGCCGCAGGTGACAGTGCGGCTGTATGGCGCCGACCCGAGGGTCCAGGTCACCAAACAGGCGTACACCGATGTCACCGACACCTCCTCGCCTGCGAGAGTCCAGGCCACAGGCAAGCATGTGCCCTCCGGCAGCAGGCTCGTCGTGGGTCAGGCGGTGTGCTTCGTGTACACGGTGACGAACACGTCGGACACCGACGAGGCGACCACCCTGACCGACCTGGTGGTGACCGACTCCGACACCCGCCTGGGCGCCGACGGGACCATCGCGACGGTCGCGGCCCTCGGCCCGGGACGCACGGCACAGCTGTTCGCGTGCACGACGCTGGTCGCGGTCGACACGACGGCAGGAGCGGCGCCATGAGCGCGGCCCGGGGGCAGGCGGGCCGTGCGCGTACCAGCAGGCTGCTGTTCCGGCTGCCAGCGGTCCTGACGGTGCTCGTCGTGGCGGTCGTCGTACCGGCTCTCGCCTACTGGGCGGCTGGTACGTCGTTCGCTGGCGGCACGGTGACCGCCGGGGACCTGCAGGTGGTCGTGGGGGAGGCGACCTGGCAGCAGGTGACCCCGGGTGTCACCAGCGGCGCTGGCGGCGTGCTCGGCGACGACCACGAGTTCTGGTCCATGCCCGGTGACGTGGTGGTCATCGAGGTGCCTGTGACGACCGTCCTGCACGGCAGCAGGCTCACCGCAGACATGACTGTCGAACCTGCGGCGCTGACCGGTGACGTCGTGGCGGGCTTCCACGTACGGGACGCTGACGGGCACCAGGTGGCCCCGGCTGACGGCGACGCACCTGTGGGCACCGCGCTGACCATCGGCGGGCTCGTCGGGGGCGACGACCCGGTGACCACCGGCTGGAGCGTCGTGGTGCGTGTGGAGGTGCACGGCGACTACCAGTGGGGCACCCCCGCCAGCCCCGGCAGCTGGAGCCCGGGCCATGTGCGCGTACAGCTGGACCAGACCCGTGCAGGTGGTGCCTGATGCGCCGCGCACAGGTCACGGCAGCGACCGCGACGGCCGTCGTCGTCGTGCTCGTCACGGTTGCGGCCGCCTGGTGGGCGTCGGCGGGCGTCTCCTCGTCCGGCACGGTCCGGATCGGGAACGTGGCGTTCAGTGCCAACACCAGGTGGGGCGCCGAGGGTCCGCAGCACTCGTCGGGGGGACCGGTCACGTTGGTGCTGGGCGGCGACGAGATCTCCAAGGCCGCCGACGGCCCCGTGGTCTGGCAGTTCACCGCCGAGGGTTACGGACACGGGATCACCGGGATCACCTACGACGTCACTGTCGCCAGCCAGGTGGCGCCCGACGGCACGGTGGTCGACCTGGGTTCGGGCGCTGCTGAGCCAGGCACGCTCTTGGCCCTGTCGACCCTGGTGGTGTACCCGGCGGTCGCAGGCAGCTGTTCGCCGGTGCCGACCACCACGAAGAACGTCGAGGCGTTCGACAACCTCGGCCGTGTGCTCCAGGCGCCCGGAGCGTTCGACGGCGGTGCGACCACGCAGGTGTGGTGCGTGGCCATGAGCGTCCATGACGTGGTCGGCACCTACCGCAACCGTGCCGAGGTCAACGCGACCACCGCCGAGGGGACCGGGGTGTGGGGCACCGACCTGTTCGAAGCCCCCCTCGTGCCCGACCCGGCCAAAGAACCAGCCGTGACGATCGTCTTGGAGCCCACAGTGACCAACCTCAACGTCGGTGCCGGCCGGTGACCGCCATGCCCATCACCCGCCCACCGACACACGCCCACCACCACATGCCCATCACCACCACAGACATCTCGTCCACGGGGACGAGCTGACGCCACGGCGACCTGCCGGGCCACCGAAAGGAGAAAGAAAAGATGGACACCAACACCGTAGTGGTCGTTGCCGAAGAGCGGCATCGACGTCGCGGCCTGCTGCTCGCTCTCGTCGGGGCCGCGCTGCTGTTCGGCGGGTCGACCTTCGCCCTGTGGGCGGCCAACGACAGCCTGACCGGCGGGACGGTCACCGCCGGTGACCTCGACCTGGTCAGGCTCGACGACACCGCGTTCTACGACGTGTCCGCCGACCGCAAAGACGCCGGCGCGACACTGCCGGGCACCGACGGGTCCCAGAAAGGCCACGTCATCGACGACGTCGCGGACTGGCGCATCGTGCCTGGTGACAAGGTTGCCGCGGTGTTCTCCGCCAGGGTCACCCTCGAGGGCGACAACATGGTTGCCGAGCTGTCGATCGCAGGCCTGGAAGAGACGCTGAGCAAAGCCTCGCTGCTCACGTGGACGTACGAGGTCTACGAAGACGAAACCCTGCTGTTCTCCGAGGAAAAGCTCGCCGACGGCACGCTGCTGCACCTGTCGGCCGTCGCCGACGGCCAAGACGACGGCCTGGAGGACGCTGACGGCACGACCGTGTACGCCATGGAGGCCACGAGCGTGGACTTCACGGTCGTGGTCTACGGCGAGTTCGACCCGGAGGCCGGTGACGCCGCCAAAGACGACGTGGACGCCAACGGTGTCTACCTCGACATGAGTGCCGAGACCGGCACCCGCCTGGGCGCCAACACTGTTGACGAGCTGACCAACATCACGCTCAAGCTCAAGCAGGTGCGGGGCGTCGGAGCCCAGTTCGCCACGCCATGACCCAAACCCCCACAGGCAGGTGGTCGAGGTCGTCGGCCACCTGCCTGCTGGGCGAGAGGAGCAGCCCATGGGCCGGTGCCCTGTGTGCCACCGGCGTCCGGGCAAGACCGGACGCCGGCCGGGCGTCGCACGCTGCCCGGCGTGCGGCAACGGCGTGCTGGTGCCGCGCAGGACGGTGGTCAGCACTGTCGCTGCCAGCCTCGGGCTGGCTGTGACGATCGCGGTCGTCGCCTTCGGCCTGACGTTCTTCATCGTGCCCCGCGCGATGGGCGGTGACTCCATGACTGTTCTGTCTGGGTCGATGGAACCGACGATCAACACCGGTGACGTCGCCATGACACGTGGGGTCTTGCCGGCCGACGTGTGCGCCGACGTCCGTATCGGCGACATCGTCACGTACCTGCCCGAGCCGAACGACCCCACACGTGTCACCCACCGTGTCGTCGCCAAGACGGTCGGGACGTTCGACGACGGCACCGCCTGCCGTCTGGTCACCCAGGGCGACGCCAACACGGCCGAAGAGCTGGTCTCGCCGCTGCAGGTGCGTGGTGTGGTCGTCTACGTGGTGCCCAAGCTCGGCTGGGCGCGCCAGTGGGTCACCGACGAGCGCCAGAGCATCCTCGTCGTGGCAGGGGTGGTCGTCGTGGGCCTCGTGCTGTGGGACCTGGTCCGGCCACCCAGGACACGGGTGGTCACCTACACCTCGCCTCCTGGCAGTGGACCGCCTCCACCGCGGCGACCAGGCCGCCACGAAGGCGTTGCCGCCGACGAGGAGACCGTACTCGCCGACGCGCCTGGGGCACCGGTCGGTGGCCCGTGGTGAGCAAAGGTAGGACGGTTGCTGCGTTCGGTTTCCCGTCGGGCGAGATCGACGACTCGGCGTACCGTGGCAGTGTGGACCTTGAACAGGGCGAGGTCATCGACCACATCATCGGCTACCTGCGCGACGGCGTCAGCGTCAACCTTGTTGGGCTGCGCCAGTCTGGGCGCAGCCAGGTCGCCCGGAGAGTGGTCGACCGTCTCCGCGAGCTCAACACCACCGTGGTCACCGTCAACGGGGTTTCGGCGCTGCGCGACCGGCCGTTGGTCGTCCTGGCGTTGGCCGGGGTCGAGATCCCCGCAGGGAGCGTCGCGTCGTCGGTGTCGGGTGCGGTGGCGGGGCTGTCGAAGATGCTCAAGGGGGAGCGGTCGGTGCTCGTCGTCGACGACTCCGACGACCTGGACGCCGTCAGCTGTGGTGCCATCGTCGCGGCACGCGCACAACATGCGTTCCCTGTGCTGTCGTTGACCAGGCCTGCCGGGCGGCAGGCGTCGTGCACGCTGACCACGACCCTGCAGCCGGGTGTGCGGATCGCGCTGGACCCGTTGGACTTCGACAGCCTGCACCGCGTGGTGCGGCGCAAGCTGTCCGGGCCGGTGGACTCTTCGACGATCGCCCAGATCGCGACGATGTCCGGGGGGATGCCGGGCCTGGTCGGCGCGATCGTCGACACCGGCAGACGCACCGGGACCATCGTCGAGGACCACGCCATCTGGCGCGCCACCGGCGACCTGTGGGACGGGCGGCTCGCCCAGTCTGTCGAACCACTCGTGGTCGACCTCAACGACGAAGAGCTCGACGCGCTGACCAAGCTGGCGTACGTGGGCACGACCACGGTGCCCAAGGCGCAAGAGATCGTCGCCGACCACCTGTTCGCACGTATCAGCGAGCTCGGTCTGCTGCAGGTCGCCGAGACCCCCGCCGGGCCCCTGGTCGGGGTGTTCCCGCCGCTGGTCGCCGAATACCTGCGCCGCACCGGGGCGTTGGTGTCGCGCCAGGGCGTCTTCGACGGCGCGGAGGCTGAGGGGTCGCTGACACCCAGGCTGACGCTGACGAGCTCGCGCGCGGCGATCCTCAACGTGCGGATCGCCGACTACTGGCGCGCTGAGGTCGAGACGTTGCGGGCGGCGTGGAGCGCCGACCCGAGCATCGCGAACGCGGTCCCGCTCCTCCAAGCGCTCAACGCCACGTCGGCCGGGCCGGCGGATTTCGCCGCGGTGATCGACAACACGCGTCGCACCGGGACTGACCAGGAGGGGAACGTCCGCTTCGCCGAGTGGTACGCCGCCCACCGGGCGCTCGTCCACGACGACTTCGACGGGGCCCGCAAGATCCTCGCCGACCAGGCCGCTGCCGCCCCTCGGTACGCCGCCCAGCTGCGCACGATCGAGGCGACCTTGCAGCTGTACATCGGTCCGGTCCCCGACGCCCAGCTGCTGGCTCCTGCCGGGCCGGACGAGGACCCCGTCGGAGCGCAGGGCATACAGCTGGTGCGTATCGGCACAGCCATCGCCAAGGGGAACACCGTCGAGGCGCTGGACGGGCTGACGGGGTACACCGCGTCCCACCCGGTGTACGCCGAGCGCCACCGTGTCGTGGCCGGGCTCGCCCGGGTGGTCCACGGCGACTTCGACGAAGGGGTGGAGTGGGCGCTGCGGGCCATGGCCGTCGCCGAGACCGGGCTGAACCTCGGCGAGATCTACGGGCACGCGTACGTCGCAGCCCTGGGCCTGGCGTTCGCCGGACGTCTGGACGACCTGGACGCGCTGCTGGGACCCGTGCTGACCCTCGGCGGGACCACGATCTTGTCCGAGCACTTCCAGATCGGCGTCATCGCGCTGGCGGCCTTGTCAGCCGGGTGGCGCGGACGGATCGACTACGGGTGGTCGTTGTCGGTCCAGGCCGAGACGACCGGGCGTCGGCCAGGACCATACCCAGGGATGCTCCACGGGGTCACCCCGACGGTCGCCGACCGGACCGGCAGCTGGGACGAGGCCGGCCAACGGTTGTGGGCCGCGGTCGACGAACGCCTCTCGAAGGGTTTCACCGCCGCAGCCATCGCCGTGGCGATCACCGCCGCCGAGACCCTGCCCGACCCCGACCGCGCCAAAGAGGTGGTCGCGCAGGCCCGCTACAGCCAGAGCCCGTTCTTCGTCGCTCTCGGTGAGTACATCGCCGCGACGACAGCAGGGGACCCGGACGCGTTGGCCGAGCTTGCCGACGACCTGTGGAACCGCGGTGCTCGCCTGCACGCCGTCAAAGCCATGGTGGGCCGGGCGTTCTTCTCACGTCTCGCCGGAGACGTCGAGGGGTCGGTCCGGCAGGCCGAGGAGGCGTGGGCGAGGTCGTCCGAGCTCGGCCAGAAATCCAGCGGCCTGTTCTTGCGCCTGGGTCTGGCTGTCGGCCTCTCCGCCCGCGAACGTGAGATCGCCCTCATGATCGCCGACGGTCTGAGCAGCCAGAAGATCGCCTCGTCGCTGGGCCTGAGCGTCCGCACCGTCGAGAACTACCTCGTCGGCGCCTACCGCAAGCTCAGCTGCGAAGGCCGTGACGACCTCGTCAAGGCCGTCACCACCTGGGCCGTCCTGGAGTGACCGGCTCAGCGGTTGCGGCCTTGGACTCGCGCAGGTGTGCCAGGGCGGCCAGGGCGAAGCCGAAGACGATCCAGGTTGCCAGGACCAGCCAGGGCCCGAGGGTGCTGGCGTCGGGGAAGTACGAGAAGCTGCGCACCAGCGTGGCGCCGGCGCCCGGTGGGAACAGCTGGCCGACCGTGCCCCACGGGGTGGGCAGGAACTCTGGCGGCATCGTGACCCCGGCGATCGGGTTGGCCAAGAGCAAGAACACCACCGGGCCGATGGGGATCCCGGGGCGTCCGAGCAGGGAGGCACACCCGACGATCGTCGCTCCGATCGCCAGCAGGCAGGTGGCGAACACCGCCGCGTTGGCCAGGTACGCCCCGCCGAGCACCCCGAACCAGGTCTGCAGCAAAGCAGTGATGGCCAGCCCGGCCGTGATGGCGTAGACCACCAGGGCCATGACGCGCCGCAGCGTCCCGGAGACCACCAACGAGATCGCCACCCCGCCGACCAGTCCGCCGAGCACCAGCGGCAGCGTCGCAGCAGCCAGGCCCATACCGCGCGGGTCGTCGTCCAGCAGCGGGACGACGTCGACGATCGCGACCTCAGGCAGGTCCACCTGGGCTGGCGGGCCTTGGTTGGGCACGCCGACCTGGTCAGGCGGTGGGGTGCCGCCAGGCATGGTGGACGCGACGATCAGCTGTGGCAGGACCTCGTGGATACGGTCGAGCATGGGGGCGACCGCTGGGCTGGCAGCGGTGGCCTTGAGCACCGTCGGCTCCGCTCCGAGCACGACCGCACCGTAGGCGTCGCGTTGTTCGATGGCGCGGGTGGCCGCTTGGGCGTCCTTCACCGTGGTGATGGACACCGCGCCGTCGAGGTTGTTCTCCAGCATGGCGGCGATGGCTGCGACCTGTGCTTGGTCGCTGCCGGTGATGACCAACGGCACGTTGCGCGGGTCAGCTGTCACTGCCGGCCAGGAGAACGCCAGCACGATGAACGCCACGACCAGGGCCAGCGCCACCCCGATCCCCAGGTGCACAGGTGGCTCCTTCTTCGCCACAGGCTCGGCGTCGGCGGGCGCGTCAACCGGTTCCCGGTCAGCCGTTTTTGCGACCGGTGTGGCTGCTGGTTCGGCGACGGGCTCGGCTGCCGGTTCAGCGACAGGTTCGCCCTCCGGTTCGGTGGCGGGCTCGGCCTCCGGTTCGGCGTCGACCTCGGACTTGGTGGCCTCAGGTTCGGGCGCTGGCGCTTCGGCGTCGGTCTCGGGAGGATCAGCGACAGGCTCGGTGACCGGGGAGTCGTCGGGCTCGGGTGTGGTGGGCTCGGTGGCCATGACGTCTCGCAATCGCTCGAAGACGAAGATTCGTGCGCAATACTGCCAGAGCCCTGGGCCTGCGGGACCGGAAACGCCCGGTCTTTCGTCGATGTCTGCCCACTGGCGGTCAGGGGTGTGGCTGGCGGTCCTCGGCTGGGTGGGCCCGCAGCAGGTGGGTGCGGGTGGCGATCGTGTCGATCTGCCCTCCGACGTGGGTGAACGTCACCTCGTCGTCGGCGACGGTGAGCTGGCTGGCGTAGGCGTGGTGCGCAGCGACCAGACGGTCGAGGTCGGGTCCTACGTCCAGGGTCTGGCCGCCGGAATCGACCAGCTGGGCAAAGGCGGTGCCGAGCGTGTGTGCGGCCCGGGCCGTGGCGTCGTGGCACCGGATGTGGTCTGGGTGGCCGTAGCCTCCAGCACTGTCGTAGGAGACCAGCACACCAGCATCCCAGTGGCGGGCGGCGGCGACGATATCAGCGACCACCTCGTCCAGGTCAGCCAGCGACAACGCGTCCGCAGGGGCGTCCGGGTCGGGTCCGGCTGTGGTCTCGTCGACCCAGGTCATCCCTGAGTCTGCGTAGTGCCGCGCAGGGCGCCCGTCGGCCCGGTTGTTCCCTTCGCCCAAGAACCCTCCATCCACGGCTCCCAGACACCCCAGCGCCTTAGCCCGTTCGCCGACCCGCACAGTGACCAACTCATGAGTCCCACCAGGCACGTGCGCCGTGGCTTGCCCCCGCTCCCCGCGGGTCGCCGTCACCACCACCACGTCGTCCCCCTGGCGTCTGAGCGCCAGGATCCCTGCCCCGGACGACAATGTCTCGTCGTCGGGGTGCGCGTGCACGAACAGGTACCGCCCGGCGCTCGTCGCACGGGTGCCCATCACAGCGCCTGACGGACGGGTGCGTCCTCGCGCAGCAGCTGGCCGTACAGGTGCAGCAGCTCGTTGACGGTGGCGGTCCAGGTGAACCGCCGGGCGTGGACGCGCGCCACGGTGCCCATCCAGCCCAGAGCCGCAGGGCGGGTCAACAGCTTGGTGATCGCCAGCCCCCAGTCCTCGGGCTGGCGCGAGTCCATGAGCTGGCCGGTCTCGCCGTGCACGACCGCTTCGCGCAGCCCGCCGCTGGCGGCCGCGACCACAGGTGTGCCGCAGGCCGCAGACTCCAGCGCCACCAACCCGAACGTCTCAGAGTGGCTGGGTACGAGCGTCAGTGTGGCGTGCTGGAACAACCACGCCAGCTCGGTGCGTGACTGCGGCCCGACCATATGCACGACCGGGCCCAACCCCAGGTCGTCGGCGGTGCGGTGCAGGTGCTGCTCGTAGTCGGCGAAATCAGCCGATGCGGCTCCGGCCACCACCAGCGCAGGCCGGATCTCTTCGGGAACGTGCGCCAGGGCTCTGATCGCCAGGTCCGGAGCCTTGAGGGGCTGCAGACGTCCAGCGACGACAGCGAACGGCCGGTCCAGCGGCACCGTGGTCGTCCACCCAGGCGCTGGATGGTCAGAGAGCGGGTGGAACAGCGTCAGGTCCACCCCCGGCGGCACGATCGACACCCGGTCCGGGTCGGCCCCGCACCGTTCGACGACGATCCGCGCCTCGGCCGCCGAGATCGCCACGAGCAGGTCCGACTCGCGGGCGAGCAACGCCTCCCCAGGTACCCGGGCAGGTGTCTCAGCTGGTTCCCCGTCCGACAGCTGAGCCCCAGGTGCCGCCGCCACCGAGTGGTAGCTCTGCACATGCGGCACCCCCCACTGGCGCGCCAACGGCAGCGCCGCCACCCCCGACATCCAGTGGTGCGAGTGCACCAGGTCCACCGCCGGCCCGGCCAACCGCCCCCCCAGCTCACCCAGCGCCGCCCTGAACTGCGGTATGTACTGGTCCGTCGCCGATTTCGCCAGCCGCCGCGCAGGCCCCGCTGTCAGGTGGTGCAACGTCACCCCCCGCGCCAGCCCCACCGCATCAGGCTGCTCGTCGCTGCTGCGCCGCGTGACCAGATCCACCTGGTGCCCCAGCGCCGCCAACGCCAGTGCCTCATGGTGCTCCACCACATTCATCCCCCCCGCGTCCCCCGCCCCCGGCGCATCCATAGGTGAGGTGTGCATCGACACCATCACAACCCGCAAAGACGCACCCACGTCCCCTGAATCTACCGTCCCGGCCCTCCCGCACCAGACAGCGTCCACATGTCCTGCTGTCTCGCTGCTACGGTGGAGCCAGCAACAGCGGCAGGCCCCCGGTCTCCGGGCGTATCGGGCTGCTGGACCCCGAGTGTGGCTGCGGCAGCTCGGGGTTGCTGCCTTTTCGGCCAGTTCGCTTCCTCGTCACGAGCATGTGCCCCGTTACCCAGGGAGGCCAGCGTCTCACCCGCGTAGTGACCCTTTCTCTTGGTCCGGGCCGGTCCCGGATCCATCCGTGCTGGTGGCCTCGCGATGCTTCCGCGCTCGACGGGCAACAGCACCGGGAGAGTTGCCAGAAGCCACGCCTCGCGGTCCGAGCCCACGACGGACCTCGCTGGCCTGACGAGCCAGGCTGTCGTGGACGGTCGTGCCGCGGTCGAACACATGTGCTTCCCAGTTCTCGGTCGAGAGTGGTACTCTGGGACCAGCAACAGCGGCAGGCCCCCGGGTTCCGGGCGCATCGGGCTGCTGGACCCCGAGTGTGGCTACGGCAGCTCGGGGTTGCTGCGTTTTCAGGGTGTGTCCGGTGCGAGCGTCCAGGACGGTCAGCGTTGGCGCGAGCAGGGCCAGCCAGCGGGTGTCGTCCAGCGCGATCGCACGTCGTGATGCCCACGCCAGGACGTCAGCCGCCCACAGTGCAGGCTCCTCTCCCTTCTGAGCATTATCGCGTCAGATGCAACAGAACGCATACCTGTGCCACCGTAGCCCGCTACCGCCTTGCCGAAAGGTGGACGCACTGCGGACAGGCTTTCCGTCAGGTGCGCAGCGTACGCC
>Ga0123354_10008043_pt1 | contig 15995 bp, 13 predicted proteins | sample TergutLab28metaG_2_FD_97872 | JGI IMG/M metagenome (GOLD analysis project Ga0123354, IMG submission 97872) | Labiotermes labralis P4 segment gut microbial communities from Petit-Saut dam, French Guiana - Lab288 P4 | ecosystem: Host-associated > Arthropoda: Insects > Digestive system > Gut ...
CACCACCATCACGTAGGCGCCGTAGAAGGCCATGTGCCCGTGGGACATGGTGATCTGCGTGCCGTGCGTGTAGAAGTTGACCACGCTCAGCGTGTGCATGAAGCCCCACACGCCCGCGCCCAGGAAACCCATGACCGAGCAGCCCAAGGCCCACAGCACGGCGGCCTGGTTGGCGTGGTCGCGCCGGCGGCGCTGCACCATGCGGAAGGCAAACAGGGTCAGCAGGAAGAACGGGATCGGTTCCAGCGCCGAGAAGATGCTGCCGATCAGGTGCCAGTAGCCCGGCGTGCCGATGAAGTAGTAGTGGTGACCGGTGCCCAGGATGCCGGTGAACAGCGAGAAGGCGATGATCACGTACACCCACTTGTCCACCACCTCGCGGTCCACGCCGGTGGTCTTGATGAGCACGTAGGCCAGCAGCGCGCCGAGGATCAGCTCCCACACGCCTTCTACCCACAGGTGCACCACCCACCACCAGTACATCTTGTCGCGCACCAGGTTTTCGGGGTTGTAGAACGAGAACAGGTACATCACCGCCAGGCCCCACAGGCCGATCAGCAGCACCGTGGTGATGGTGGTTTTGCGGCCCTTGAGGTAGGTCATGCTGACGTTGAACAGCATGGCCAACGCCACGATGACGATGCCGACCTTGGTGGGCAGCGGCTGCTCCAGGAACTCGCGGCCCATGGTGCGCAGGATGTCGTTGCCGGTGAGATCGGCCAGCCTGGCGTAGGGCATCAGGATGTAGCCCAGGACGGTGGCGGCACCCGCCACCAGGAAGATCCAGAACATGACCAGCGCCAGCTTGGGCGAGTACAGCTCGGTCTCGGCTTCTTCCGGCACCAGATAGTAGGCCGACCCCATGAAGCCGAACAGCAGCCAGACGATCAGCAGGTTGGTGTGCACCATGCGGGCCTGGTTGAACGGAATCATCGGGAACAGGAAGTCGCCGTAGAGATACTGGATGCCCATGATCAGGCCGAACAGGATCTGACCGACGAACAGCGCGATGGCGGCGATGAAGTACGGCTTGGCGACCGCTTGCGACTTGTATTTCAGTGTGAAGGTAGTGCTCATGATGTAAAGCTCCTCGCGCGGTCAGCCTTGGATGTTCGGCGGCCAGCTCTCGGTTTCCACCTTGCTGGTCCACTTCAGGAACTCGATCAAATCATCAAGCTGCTGGTCGGTGAAGTTGAACTGCGGCATCTGGCGCCGGCCCGGCACGCCCGTGGGCTGCGCCTTGATCCAGGCCTTGATGAAGTCGGCCCCGCCGTTGTCACCGCCGCGACGGGTGTAGACGTTGCCCAGTTCAGGAGCAAAGTAGGCGCCCTCGCCCAGGATCGTGTGGCAACCGACGCAATTGTGGTTTTCCCACAGCCGCTTGCCGCGCACCACGGAGTCGGTGATCTGCTCCTGGTGGGAGCGGGCGGGAATGGTCTGCTCGGTGTTGTACACCAAGCCCAGAAAGACCAGGATGAAAAACAGCGACCCACCGTAGAAGATGTTGCGTGCCATCTCCTTGGTGAAGCCGCCGGACGCGGTGGTGGCCATGGACCTTCTCCTTGCTCGTAAAGATTGACTTTTCAAGCGTAGGAATTCGGCCTGGGAGCGTCCTTGAAGCAAGTCAAGACCGCCCGATCGCCGGTTTTCAGCGTTGTTTTAACCCCCTCAGCTTGTCGAACGCCGAGGCCATCGCGGTAACACTTGGTTGCACTGTGCCGCGTCCGGGGCCGCCGCGCTGGCCGCGCCCGGCCGGCTCGAAGCGGTTGGCGCCCGGCGCGCCCTCCCGGCGCGGCGCCTGGGCGTCCAGCTTCATGCTCAGGCTGATGCGCTTGCGCGGCGCGTCCACTTCCAGCACCTTCACCTTGACGATCTGGCCGGTCTTGACGACCTCGCGGGCGTCGGCGACGAAGCGGTGGGCCAACTGGCTGACGTGCACCAGCCCGTCCTGGTGCACGCCCAGATCGACGAAGGCGCCAAACTGCGCGACGTTGCTGACGGTGCCCTCCAGCACCATGCCTTCCTGGAGGTCAGCGATGTCCTGCACGCCCTCGTTGAAGCGCGCCACCTTGAAGTCGGGGCGCGGGTCGCGGCCCGGTTTTTCCAGCTCGGCCAGGATGTCCTTGACCGTCACCGCGCCGAACTGCGGCGTCACGAACTGCTCGGGCTTGAAGGCTTTCAGCAGCTCGGCGCGGCCCATGAGCTGGTCGATGGGCTTGCCGGCGCGCACGATGATCTGCTCCACCACCGGGTAGGTTTCCGGGTGCACGCCGGTCATGTCCAGCGGGTTGTCGCCGCCGCGGATGCGCAAGAAGCCCGCGCTCTGCTCGAACGTCTTGGGCCCCAGCCCGCCGACTTGCAGCAGTTGCCGGCGGTTGCCGAACGCGCCGTGCTGCTCGCGCCAGCGCACCACCGCCTTGGCGACGGTGCCCGACAGGCCGGACACGCGCGCCAGCAGCGGCGCGCTGGCGGTGTTCAGGTCCACGCCGACGCCGTTCACGCAGTCCTCCACCACGGCATCCAGCGTGCGCGCCAGCTCGCTCTGGTTGACGTCGTGCTGGTACTGGCCGACGCCGATGCTCTTGGGGTCGATCTTCACCAGCTCCGCCAGCGGGTCTTGCAGCCGGCGCGCGATGCTGGCGGCGCCGCGCAGGCTCACGTCCACGTCGGGCAGCTCCTGGCTGGCGTATTCGCTGGCCGAATACACCGAAGCGCCGGCCTCGCTGATGACGATCTTTTCCAGCGCCGGCGACGGCGCCCCGTCCAGCGCCGCAGCCTGTTTTTTCACCAGCTGGATCAACTCGCCGGCCAGCCGGTCGGTTTCGCGGCTGGCGGTGCCGTTGCCGATGGCGATGAGCTGCACGCCGTGCCGGGCCACCAGCTTGTCCAGCGTGTGCAGGCTGCCGTCCCAGTCCTTGCGCGGCTCGTGCGGGTAGACGGTGGCAGTGTCGGTCAGCTTGCCGGTGGCGTCCACCACCGCCACCTTCACGCCGGTGCGGATGCCGGGGTCCAGCCCCATCACCACCTTCTGGCCGGCGGGCGCGGCCAGCAGCAGATCGCGCAGGTTGTCGCCAAAGACCTTGATGGCGACCTTTTCGGCCTCCTCGCGCAGGCGGGCGAACAGATCGCGCTCGGTGCTCAGGCTGAGCTTGACACGCCAGGTCCAGGCCACGCACTTGCGCAGCAAATCGTCCGCCGCCCGGCCCTGGTGCGACCAGCCCAGATGCAGCGCCACGCGGCCCTCGGCCAGGCTGGGCGCGGCCATCGCTGGCGTGGCGGCGGGCGCTAGCTCGGGCTGCGGCAGCGCCAGCTTGGCGTCCAGCACGTCGAGCTGGCGGCCACGGAACACCGCCAGCGCGCGGTGCGAAGGCACGCGGCCCACCGGCTCGCTGTAGTCGAAGTAATCGCGGAACTTGGCCACCTCGGGGTCGTGCTCGTTCTTGCCGGCGGCCAACTTGCTTTGCAGCAGCCCCTCGGCCCACAGCCATTCGCGCAGCGACTGCACCAGGGCCGCGTCCTCGGCCCAGCGCTCGGACAGGATGTCGCGCACGCCGTCCAGCACGGCGGGCACGGTGGTGAAGTTCTCGCCGCCCTCGCCTTTTTCGGCCTTGACGAAGGTCCGCGCCTCCAGGGCCGGGTCCAGTGACGGGTCGGCGAACAGCTTGTCGGCCAGCGGCTCGATGCCGAACTCGCGCGCGATCTGGCCCTTGGTGCGGCGCTTGGGCTTGTAGGGCAGGTACAGGTCTTCCAGCTCCTGCTTGGTCGGCGCGGCCTCGATGGCGGCGCGCAGCTCGGGCGTGAGCTTGCCCTGCTCGTCGATGCTTTTAAGGATGGCGGCGCGGCGCTCGTGCAGCTCGCGCAGATAGGCCAGGCGCGCCTGCAACTCGCGCATCTGCACGTCGTCCAGCCCGCCGGTGGCTTCCTTGCGGTAGCGGGCGATAAAGGGCACAGTGGCGCCGCCGTCGAGCAGGTCGATGGCCGCCTGCACCTGCGCCTGGCGCACCTTCAGTTCGGCGGCGATCTGGGAAGAAATGGAGGACATGGGGTACAGGGGCGCGAGTCGGGCGGACGCCGTTCAAAAAACGGGGGAGTTTGCCATGCCGGGGGGCGCTGCGCCGGGCGAAGGGTCGCCCGCCAGTCCCCGTAATCAAATGGACTCGCCCAAGCCGAGGCGTCCAAGCGCCACGGTGGCATCCTCAAGGTTCCAGCCAACGACAGCGAGGACGAGCCCATGAAACAGCATACGCCACTTCAGACAGCAGCCAGCGTCGTTCTTGTTGCGGATATTGAAGGCTTTGACCAAACGCGCTGGCATCAATTTGACTTGGTGGCCCATCTGGGTGAGTTGCCGTGCCCAGTGGTGTGCCCCGCCGCACGCTTGCATGCCGATCAGGCATGGACTGCGGTTGACGAAGAACTCCAGGAACTTGGCGCGTTTGATCTGGCGGTTCACGATCGCTCCCGTGGCCTCATCGACGTAGTGCACTTGAAACACGTTCTTTGCAATGTCGATTCCAACTGGCGTAAGCTCCATGAATGTGCTCCTTGCGGTTTGCCTGTGAAAACCTCTATGGTCTTCCAACTTGGGCACTTTGATGCCGTCGGCCCGTCAAGGAGCACACCCGGCTTCTGGCAGCGCCCCTTGCGGGGGGAGGCGCCCATTTCATTCCTACCCTGCCACGGCTCTTGAATCGACCATCTCAATAGCCGGCAAATAAAGCGGGTACAGGGTCTCTTCCTCGCGCCGAATGCGCTCGCCCAGGATAGCGCCGACGTTTTCCAGGTCTTTGCCGAAGGCGGCGGCGAGGTCGGGCTGCTTGTCCAGGCTCTGGTACTTGTCCAGGAACGCGAGCACGGCTTTGCCGATGCTGTCCATTTCGTGCCGGAAATGGCGCATCAGGTCGAATTCGTTCGGGCTGTCGTGCTTCAGGGTGTGCTCCAGGTAGATGTAGAAGCGGACGTTTTCCGTCAGCAGGTGCGACAGGATGCCTCTGCGGAACTCCCCCAGAAGGCGGGCGGCGGCCGCCAGGTCGCTGCCGGCGAAGGCGGCGCTGATGTGGCCGAACAGTTCCAGCAGCCGCTGGTGGTCGCCCTTGAGTTGCCCGATCAGCTCCGGGCTGTAGGCAATCTGCGTCCCCGGCGCCTGCGCCACGGGCGCGCTGGCCGCATGATCTGGTGGCGGTGGCACGGGATTTGTCTTTTTTCCGAATAAAAAATTGATGAACCACATTTCAGTTTTCCTCCATGGAGTTACGGTCAGCAAAAAAGCGTTCCCGGGCCGGCGCGGCGAGTGACAGGGCGGGTGAACTCAGGCCATGGCGTTCGCTTTCCCGGTGAAGTTGGCCTATCGGCGCGGGGTCTGCATTTCAGTGCGACGTGCCTTCCGAGCGCGTGGTTTTGTTGTAGACGTTGTATTTGCCCACCGGCTTGCGCATGGGCAGGCGCTTGATTTCCTTGAAGGTGGCGGCGTCGTACACGATCAGCGCGCCGTCGTCTTCCCACAGGCTGGCCAGCGCGTAGCGGCCGTCCTTGGTGAATTCGATGTGCGCCAGCGTCTGGCCCGCCGGCACCTGGACGCTGGCCACCGGCTCCAGCGTGCGTTTGTCGATGACGGTCAGCCGGTTCTTGGCCTGCGGGCTCATCATCGAGTCGGCCCAGGCGTAGGGCGTGTTTTCATGGCTGCGCAGGAAGAAGCCGGGGCCGGGCGTGGGGATGTTCTTGACCAGCTTCCAGGTGTGCATGTCGATCACGCTGATCGCGCCGTGCTTGAGGTTGGGACTGGCCAGCACGCGGGTGCCGTTCCAGTCGAAGGTGATGCCCGAGCCCAGGTGCGGCATGCCGTCGATGGGCAGGTCGGCGATCTTGCGGCGCACGTCTAGGTTCACCACCTGACCGCTGGGCGAACCGTCGGCGTGCGGGCGCGAGGCGCCCAGCGCATAGGCGTAGTTCTGGCTGAAGAAAAAGTCGTCCAGTGGCTCGTCCAGCACCGTGCGGCGCACGCCCAGGAAGCCGTCCTTGGCGATGCCTTCCTTCATCTTGTAGTCGTGCACGAAGCCGTCGTAGATGGGCGGCGCCTTGGGGTCGTAGCTGATTTCCCACAGCTCGGGGATATCTTTCAGCGCGACCACGAAGCTGCGGCGCGGCGTGGCGTCGTACACGGCGGACACGCGCGAGCTTTGCTCGCCGTCCAGCGAGCGCGCGGGGTAGGTGCGCACGTGCTTGAGGTCGGCGTCGAACAGCACCACGGTGTGCGGCAGGTAGTTGGCGGCCATCACCCACTTGCTGTCGCCGCTAACGGCGATGTTGCGCATGTTGATGCCGGCGCGCACCTCGGCCACCACCTCCAGGTTCCACAGGTCGTACTTGGTGATCCAGCCATCGCGCGAGCCGAAGAACACGTAGCGCCCGTCGGGCGTGAACTTGGGGCCGCCATGCAGCGAAAAGCGGCTGGGAAAGCGGTGGATGACCTCGAAGCGGTCGCCATCGACCACCGAGACGTGGTGGTCGCCCCCTTCCACCACCACGAACAGGTTCATCGGGTCGGCGCGCCACTGCGGCTTGGCGGGCCAGTCGCGCCAGCCGGGGGTTTCCACGCGGCTGGCGACGATGTCGGCGTCGGTCCAGGTGGGCGCGGGCGTGACCGGGGTGTAGATCCAGTCGGCCAGGGCGGCGATCTCGCCCGTTTGCAGCGTGGCCGCAAAGCCCTGCATCTGCGTGGCCGGGCGGCCTTCGCGGATGACTTTGAGCGCCTCGGCTTTCTTGAGTCGCTCCAGGCTTTCGGGCAGCAGGGCCGGCCCCATGCTGCCCAGGCGCTGCTCGCCGTGGCAGACGGCGCAGTGCTGCTGGAACAGGGCGGGGGCGGTGGTGGGGGGGGGGGCCGACGCGGCGCTGGCGGGCGTGGCGGGCGCTTGCGCCCAGGCGTTGCCGAGGGCGGTGGCGCAGGCCAAGAGCAGCGCGCCGATCGGGCGCTTGAGGGCTTCAATAGTCATGGCGTACAACGATGAAAATGCGATCGCGCAAAAAACAGGCCGAAGGGCGGGGGGCTGCGCGGCTTGCGTGTCGCGCCGGTTTTTCAGGTGGCGCCGTCACCACCCCGGCGCTGCGCGCCACCCCTCCCAGGAGGGGAGTCGGAGGCCGGCTGCTCGCTTTCATAGCGAATCCACGGGCGTCAGACCGATCACCCGTGAGGGCCGAGCCATGGTTTCGGCGCCAGGCGCGCTGCCCTCCAGGCCGATTTCCTCGTCCGTCAGGTAGCAGCCGGGGTCTTCGGCCCAGGCGTCGCCCGTGACCTGCTGGGCGCGCACGCGCGTGTTGCCGCCGCAGATGCTCAGGTATTGGCAGGCGGCGCAGCGGCCCTTGACGGGGCGCGGGCGCAGTTTCAGCCCGGCCATCAGCGGGTCGGAGGTGTCTTGCCAGATCTGCGAAAACGGCCGCGCCGTGACCTTGCCCAGGCTGTGGTGCCACCACATGGTGTCGGGGTGCACGTCGCCGGTGTTGTCGATGTTGGCCACGTTCACGCCGGAGCTGTTGCCACCCCAGGCCAGCAGCCGCCGGCGCACATCCTCTGTCCAGCGCGGCAGGCGCTGGCGCACCCAGTGCAGCAGGTACACGCCGTCGGCGTCGTTGTTGCCGGTGACGTATTCGCGGCTGCCGCCGGCCAGCGCGTCTACCCAGGCGGTGTCCAGCAGCAGATCCAGCGCCTGCCGGGTGGCGGCGTGGCGCGCGTCCTTGCCGCGGTGGACGTTGCCGCGCCCGGCGTAGTTGAGGTGGCTGAAGTAGAACTTGTCCACGCCCTCGGCGCGCATCAGTTGCAGCAGGGGGGGCAGGTCGTGCGCGTTCAGCTCGGTCATGGTAAAGCGCAGGCCCACCTTGGTGTCCAGCTTTTGCAGGTGGCGCACGGCGGCGAGGGACAGCTCGAACGCGCCCGGCAGGCGCCGGAACTTGTCGTGCGTGGCGCCGATGCCGTCCAGGCTGATGCCCACGTAGTCGAAGCCGGCGGCGTGAATGCGCCCGGCCAGCCCGGCGTCGATCAGCGTGCCGTTGGTGGACAGGCCGACGTAGAACTTCATCGCTTTGGCGCGCTCGGCGATCTGGAACAGGTCGGGCCGCAGCAGCGGCTCGCCGCCGGAGAGGATCAGCACCGGCACCTTGAAGGCCTTGAGGTCGTCCATCACCTCGAACACCTGCGCCGTGCTCAGCTCGCCGGGGTAGTCGTGGTCGGCGCTGAAGGCGTAGCAGTGCTTGCAGGTCAGGTTGCAGCGGCGGATCAGGTTCCAGATTACCACCGGTCCCGGCGGCCCGGTGCCCGGCCCGCCGCGCCGCGCCGGGTCGGGGTAGGCGCCCGTGGCCTCGGCGCGCGCCAGCTCGTGCATGAATTGGGAGATGCGGAACATGACAGACCTTCGAACCTTTGCAAGTCTTGGGCGCGATCCATCTTAGGTGGCGGTGGCCGCGCGGCACATGATGTGAGTCAACTTCAACGGGCAACCCGCCGCGGACCAATCCGGCTATCCAGTGGCATGGGAGCGCCTGCTAGCATTGTCCATGCGAAGCCCCAGAGGCCGTTTTTTCACAGCTGCCGACGCTCATGAACCAAGTGATAGAAGTCGATTTGATTCACCAACTGGCCGACGCCCTGCTGCGGCGCGGTTGGATGATGACCACCGCCGAAAGTTGCACCGGCGGCCTGATCGCCGCCGCCTGCACCGATCTGTCCGGCTCGTCGGCCTGGTTCGAGCGCGGCTTCGTGACCTACAGCAACGCCGCCAAGACCGAACTGCTGGGCGTGCCAGCCGGGTTGATCGCCGCGCACGGCGCCGTCAGCGAGCCGGTGGCGCGCGCCATGGCCGAGGGCGCGGTTGCTCGCTCGCTTGCGCAGGCCGGCGTGGCCGTGACCGGCGTGGCCGGCCCCACCGGCGGCAGCGCCGACAAGCCGGTCGGCACGGTCTGGTTCGGCTGGTACGTGGGGGGCCGCACGACGACCGCGCTGCGCCGCTTCGACGGCGACCGCGCCGCCGTGCGCGCGCAAACCGTGGCGCACGCGCTGCGCCAGTTGCTGGAACGGCTGAAAGTTTGTCCGTAAATAAAGCCGAACCTGCGCTTCCAGCCGGATCAGCGCGGCGTTACGGCGCGGTCAAGGACCGCGATCTGATGAAATTTTGCTGGAACGTCCCTCGGCTGGGAGGTGTCATTTCCACAGCGAGCATCTGCTCTCGGCCCGGGTGGTGAATATCTGGTCGCCCGGCAGTGTTTTGAGTACTTTCAGGTAATCCCAAGGGTATTTGGATTCGGCCGGGGATTTGACTTGTACCAAATACATGTCGTGCACGAAGCGACCGTCAGGGCGGATGACGCCTTTGCCGTAAAAGTCGTCGATCGGCGTACTCTTGAGCTGGGCCATGACCTTGTCGGCGTCGAGCGTGCCGACGGCTTGCACCGCTTTCAGGTAGGCCATGGTGGCGGAATAGTCGGCGGCTTGTATTTCGGAGGGCATCCGATCGGTTTTTTGGAAATAACGTCTGGCCCATTTGCGGCTGGCGTCGTTCATGTCCCAATACCAGCTGTTGGTCATCAGCAATCCCTGACTGTTCTGGAGTCCTAGGCTGTGGATGTCATTGATGAGCACCAGCAGGCCAACGATTCTTATGGTTTTCTGGATGCCGAACTCCCGGGCGGCCTTGATGCTGTTGATGGTATCGCCGCCCGCGTTCGCTAGCCCCAGCACCTGCGCTTTCGAGCTCTGCGCCTGCATCAGGAATGAGGAGAAGTCCGATCCATTGAGCGGGTGGCGCACGCTGCCCAGCACGGTGCCTCCTTTTTCCTTGACGACGCGGCTGGTATCGGCCTCCAGCGAATGACCGAAGGCGTAATCGGCGGTCAGAAAAAACCAGCTTTTGCCGCCGTCATCGACCACCGCGCTGCCGGTGCCGCGGGCCAGCGCAATGGTGTCGTAGTCGTAGTGAACGGTGTAGGGGCTGCAATTTTCATTGGTCAAGGCTGGGCTGCCGGAGCCGCTGTCGAAAAATACCCGTTTTTTATCTTGTGCCACTTTGGCGGCGGCCAGTGCAGTCGCTGAATTGGTACCGCCGAAAATCATCGAGGCGCCCTCGATGTCGATCCATTCACGCGCCTTTCCGGCCGCGATGTCGGCCTTGTTCTGATGGTCGGCGCTCAGTAATTCGATCGGCTTGCCAAGCACTTTACCGCCAAAATCGTCGATCGCCATCTGGATCGCAACGGTTCCGCCTTTGCCTTCATTGTCCGCATACACGCTGGACATGTCGGTCATGAAGCCGATGATGACTTTATCCTGGGCTTGCGCTGGCGCGGCGGTCATGCCGGCCAGCAGGCCTGAAACCAAGGCCAGGGCGGTGAGTGATCGATGGACGGTGGGTTGCATGGTTGGTCTCCTTGTGTTTTGAAATGAAAATCAGAGTGCTGGTTGGTTGGTAATGACGACCTTTGAGTTGGCGGCGTCAAATGTGGCGAGCCGTTCCATCGGTGTCGGTCCAAACTGGGTCATGGGATAAATGCCAGCGCGCGCCGGGCAGGGTTTGCTTCATCCCATCCGCAGGATTAGGATTCTTGCTGTATGGGTAAGCCGACGATGCGCTCAAGTTCCGCGCATGTGAGGCCGGGGATCGTGTCCATCAGGCGCAGGCCCGCCGGCGTGCATGCCAGCGTGCACAGGTCGGTGTAGATGCGTTTGACGCAGGCCAGTCCCGTGAGCGGGTACGTGCAGTTCTGGACCACTTTGCATTCGCCGGATTTGGTGAGTAAATCCATCATGACCCAGGTCTGTCGCGCACCCACGGCCAAGTCCATGGCGCCGCCCACGGCGGGGATAGCGCCTGGCTCCCCCGTGCTCCAGTTGGCCAGATCGCCCGTGGCCGAAACCTGAAACGCACCGAGCACCGCGATATCGAGGTGGCCGCCGCGTATCATCGAAAAACTGTCGGTATGGTGAAAAAAACAGCCGCCGGGCAGTAATGTGACGGGTTGCTTGCCGGCATTGATCAAATCGTAATCTTCTTGTTCACTGGCCGGCGCCGGTCCCATGCCCAGAATGCCATTTTCGCTGTGCAATATAATTTCGCGGCCCGCTGGGATGAAGTTGGCGACCTGAGTCGGCATGCCAATGCCCAGATTCACATAAGCGCCGTTGAAGATGTCCTGGGCAATGCGCTGAGCGAGTTCGGATCTGCTGCGTTTCTGATAAGTACTCACGTTCGACGGTCCTTCAGGTTGGCATCGTGATTCCGCCCGCTTTGGTCGCGACGCGGTCGATCTTGATCACCTTGCTCACGTAAATCCCGGGAGTGACCACGGTTTCTGGGTCGAGTTGGCCCAATTCCACGATTTCGTGCACAGTGGCGACGGTGAACTTGGCGGCCGCCGCCATCACGGGGCCAAAGTTGCGCGCAGCCATGCGGTAGGTCAGATTGCCCCAGCGGTCGCCGCGTTCAGCCTTGACGAGGGCCAAGTCACCGTAGATCGGGTATTCCAGTACGTATTGGCGGCCATGGATTTCGCGTATTTCCTTGCCTGCGGCAAGCTGGGTGCCGTAGGCCGTGGGACAGAAGAAAGCGCCAATCCCCGCGCCCGCAGCCCGTATGCGCTCGGCGAGATTGCCCTGGGGCACGAGTTCCAGTTCAACTTTGCCGCTGCGATACAGCCCGTCGAACACCCAGCTGTCGGCTTGACGCGGAAAGCTGCAAATGATTTTTCGCACCTGCCCGGCCTGGAGTAACGCGGCCAGCCCTTCGTTGCCATTGCCCGCGTTGTTGTTGACCACCGTGAGATCGCGCGCGCCGTGGGCGATCAGGCCGTCGATCAGTTCGGCGGGATTGCCTGCTGTGCCGAAACCGCCGATGAGCACCGTGGCGCCATTCTGTACGCCTGAAAGCGCCTCGGCGATGGAGTCCGAGATTTTATTGATCATGTTTTAATGAATCGCTGTGAAAAATTTTTGCGGCAGCTTTTGAAGCGGTGTCGTATTCATTGGTCGAAGGTTCGTGGCGGTCATGAAGTGCCAGGGGCGGGCGGCGACATGCCCGCGGCCATCCAGCTCTCGACTTTCCTGGGGCTTTTCACCCCCCCTTGGCAGCTTGCATCGGTCCAAACTTCGCCTTCATCCCGAAGTGCTGCTGGCCCTGCTTGCTCGGGGGGCTCCTGGGGTCGCGCTTGCTTGCCCGGTCGGGCCGCTGGGCCATGCCGTCCAGGCCGAAGGCGGGAAATGAATGCGCGGCGTGGCCGACAGGGCCAACGGCGGTCGGCCCGTCTGGGCGGCGGGAGCGTGTGGCTCGGTCAGCGCCAGCCGCCGCGCCCACGGCACAACCTGCTCCCTCTCGCCCGGCAACAGGCGCTTGCGCCGGCAGCGCAGGTCCATGGCGAGGCTGACGTGCTTCATGGCCGCATTGTTGCTGTTCGCTGTCGTTCACGCCATCGGGGCTTGTACGGAGTTTTGAATACCGTTTTTTAGGTAAAACCCTTACTTTTTTGCCGCAGTGCCTCACCCATAATTGGCCAGTTTTGCAGTCAACCGGGTGCGACGGGCCACATGGATTCGGACATCATTTTGGAGACGCGTGGGCTCGTCAAGGAGTTCAAGGGCTTCGTGGCGGTCAATGGCGTCGATCTGAAGGTGCGCTGCGGGTCGATCCATGCGCTGATCGGCCCCAATGGCGCCGGCAAGACCACTTGCTTCAACCTGCTGACCAAGTTCCTGGAGCCGACTTCGGGCACGATCCTGTTCAACGGCCAGGACATCACCCGCGAGCGGCCGGCGCAGATCGCGCGGCGCGGCATCGTCCGCTCGTTCCAGATCTCGGCGGTGTTCCCGCACCTGACGCTGCTTGAAAACGTGCGCCTGGGCTTGCAGCGCGCGCTCGGCACGTCCTACCACTTCTGGAAAAGCGCCAGGACCTTGGCGCCGCTCGACGCGCGGGCCGGCGAGCTGCTGGCCCAGGTCGGCCTGCAAGAGCTGGCCGACGAGCCGACCGTGAACCTACCGTATGGCCGCAAGCGCGCGCTCGAAATCGCCACCACGCTGGCGATGGAGCCGGAGCTGATGCTGCTCGACGAGCCGACACAGGGCATGGGCCACGAGGACGTGCACCGCGTGGCCGAACTCATCAAGCGCGTCTCCAAGGGCCGCACGGTGCTGATGGTCGAGCACAACATGAGCGTGGTGTCCACCATTGCCGACACCATCACCGTCTTGCAGCGCGGCGCGGTGCTGGCCGAAGGGCCGTACGCCGAGGTTTCGCGCAATCCGCGGGTGATGGACGCCTACATGGGCAGCGCCGAAGGCCAGTTGGAGGGTACGCATTGACCACGCCGGCCTTGGAAATCAGCGGCCTGCAGGCCTGGTACGGCGAGTCGCACGTGCTGCACGGCGTCGACATGGTGGTGCAGCCGGGCGAAGTGGTCACCGTGCTGGGCCGCAACGGCGCCGGGCGCACCACCGCGCTGCGCGCCATCATGGGCCTGACCGGGCGGCGCGAGGGCAGCATCCGCGTGCATGGCCGCGAAACCATCGCGCTGCCGACCCACCGCATCGCGCACTGCGGCATCGGCTACTGCCCGGAGGAGCGCGGCATCTTCTCCAGCCTGTCCGCCGAGGAAAACCTGCTGTTGCCGCCGCCGCTCAAGGGCGCCGCGCCGGGCATGTCGGTGGACGAGATTTACGCCATGTTCCCCAACCTGGCCGAGCGCCGCGCCAGCCAGGGCACGCGGCTGTCGGGCGGCGAGCAGCAGATGCTGGCGGTGGCGCGCATTTTGCGCACCGGCGCGCGGCTGCTGCTGCTCGACGAGATTTCGGAAGGGCTGGCGCCGGTGATCGTGCAGGCGCTGGCGCGCATGATCGTGGCGCTGCGCTCCAAGGGCTACACGGTGGTGATGGTGGAGCAGAACTTCCGCTTCGCCGCGCCGCTGGCCGACCGCTTCTACGTCATGGAGCACGGGCGCATCGTGGAGCAGTTCGGCGCGGCGCAACTGGCGCAGAAGATGCCGGTGCTGAGTGAATTGCTGGGGGTTTGATTCGTTCACAAGGAGACAGCATGAAGACCATGAAGACGCGACTTGCCCCCATCGCCCTGGCCTTGACGGTGGTGGCCTCGGCGGCGCAGGCGCAAGACAAGGTCACGATCGGCTTCGTGACCGATATGTCCAGCCTGTATGCCGACGCCGAGGGCAAGGGCGGCGTGACCGCGATCCAGATGGCGATCGACGACTTCGGCGGCAAGGTGCTGGGCAAGCCCATCGAACTGCTGACCGCAGATCACCAGAACAAGGCCGACATCGGCGCTTCCAAGGCGCGCGAGTGGATCGATGTCAACGGCGCCTCGATGATCTTTGGCGGCACCAATTCGGCGGTGGCCATCGCGCTGGCCAAGGTGGCGCAGGAGAAAAAGCGCGTTTACTTCGACAACGGTGCCGGCGCTTCGGCGCTGACCAACGAGGAGTGCAGCCCCTACACCGTGCACTACGCCTTCGATTCGGTGGGGCTGGCCAAGGGCACCGCCAGCGCGGTGGTGGACGAGGGCGGCAAGAGCTGGTTCTTCCTGACGGCGGACTATGCCTTCGGCCATGCGTTGGAGGCCGACGCCACCCGCGTCATCCAGGCCAAGGGCGGCACGGTGACGGGCGGCGTGCGCGCGCCGCTCAACGCCTCGGATTTTTCCTCGTTCCTGCTGCAGGCGCAAGGCTCCAAGGCGCAGATCCTGGCCCTGGCCACGGCGGGCGGCGACACCATCAACGCCATCAAGGCGGCCCGGGAATTCGGCGTCACCAAGACCATGAAGATCGCCGGCCTGCTGATCTTCTTCAGCGACATTCACAGCCTCGGCCTGGACACCGCGCAGGGCATTTTGAACACCACCAGTTGGTACTGGGACATGAACGACGCCAGCCGCGCCTGGGCCGAGCGCTATTTCCAGAAGACCCGGCGCATGCCTTCCGACGTGCAGGCCGCCGACTACTCGGCCACCACGACCTACCTGAAGGCGGTGCAGGCCGCCGGCACGTTGGACGCCGACCAGGTGATGGCCAAGCTCAAGAGCCTGCCGGTGGACGATTTCTATGCCAAGGGCACGATTCGCGCCGATGGCCGCTTCGTCCACGACCTGTACCTGACGCAGGTGAAGACGCCCGCGGAGTCCAAAAAACCCTGGGACTACCTGAAGGTCATCAAGGCGTTGCCCGGCGATCAGGTCTTCACCACCAAGGCCGAAAGCCGGTGCAAGCTCTGGCACTGACCGGGCGCCCGGCGTTGGATTCACTCACCCACAAGGAGACAGCATGAAGATTATGAAAACCCGGTTCACCCCCCTCGCCCTGGCCTTGAGCCTGCTGGCGGCGGCCTCGGCGGCGCAGGCGCAGGACAAGCTGACGATCGGTTTCATCACCGACATGTCCAGCGTCTATTCCGACGTCGAGGGCAAGGGCGGCGCCACCGCCATCCAGATGGCGATCGACGACTTCGGCGGCAAGGTGCTGGGCAAGCCCATCGAGCTGCTGACCGCCGACCACCAAAACAAGGCCGACATCGGCGCTTCCAAGGCGCGCGAGTGGATCGACACCGACGGCGCTTCCATGATCTTTGGCGGCACCAACTCCGGCGTCGCGTTGGCGCTGGCCAAGGTGGCGGAGGACAAAAAGCGCGTGTACTTCGACAACGGCGCGGGTTCCTCGGCCCTGACCAACGAAAATTGCAGCCCCTACACCGTGCACTACAACTACGACACCGTGGCGCTGGCGCGGGGCACCGGCAGCGCGGTGGTCGAGCAGGGCGGCAAGAGCTGGTTCTTCCTGACCGCCGATTACGCTTTCGGCACCGCGCTGGAGGCCGACACCACCCGCGTCGTCAAGGAAAAAGGCGGCTCCGTGGCGGGCAGCGTGCGCCATCCGCTCAACGCCTCGGATTTCTCGTCCTTCCTGTTGCAGGCGCAAAACTCCCACGCGCAGGTGCTGGCCCTGGCGAACGCGGGCGGCGA